>Ga0315284_10004438_pt1 | contig 19925 bp, 20 predicted proteins | sample YL17G09_16_MG_FD_203696 | JGI IMG/M metagenome (GOLD analysis project Ga0315284, IMG submission 203696) | Sediment microbial communities from Yellowstone Lake, YNP, Wyoming, USA - YL17G09_16 | ecosystem: Environmental > Aquatic > Freshwater > Lake > Sediment | place: USA: Wyoming | collected... | reverse complement strand
GGTCCACACCGTGACACTCAAAACGATTTGTTTTCGGCATCTTAGCGTCACGAAATCCTGCCCGCCCATTTTTAGATTCGCATCTGGCAGGCGGGGGTTCGTGACGCCCCTGTGTCACCACTTTTTGCACAGCCTTTCAGGATGACGTTTTGTTTCTTCATGTGGAAAGCCTCCTCTGGTGGTCATCGCACCTGCTGCCGCTCGCAAATTTCGACAATCCTTCCCTCTCCTTATAGGAGAGGGCTAGGCTCTGTCCTGAGCGAAGTGAGGCTCGACGCTGTCGAGACAAACGAAGTCGAAGGAGTGAGGTCACACAAAGGGAAATGTCGACTGCGTCAGACCATTATGCACGACCCCATCGTCGCCTTGGAGCGCCTGCCCGCCTCACTGTATCATAGAAGGCAGGCGGGAAATCCTGAGAAGCGGGGCAGGCTCACCTTTCCCTGTGAAGGGAAGGGGTGATGGTGGCGGGAAACCACCGACTACAGCTTTGCAGTGTGTCAGTCGTACCTTCTGAACAGGCCTTCCCATCTCCGATTGAATGCATGCAGGATAGGTATTGAGTTGTTCGGACAGTTGTGTGCAAATACCAATAGAAATCCACAATCTCCGTACCCTCTTGGATATCGCCGATCGCTTCTCCTGCAATATTCCAGAATAACATCTTTCTCATCTTGCGTGAAATGCACACAAGCAGAAGAAAAGAGATCATCGTGTTCGGTTAGCTCGATACCCGATATGACCGTCAAGCTAGTTTCTGTCTCGATCTTCACCCTTGCTCTGGCGCTAGCTGCCGCAAACACAATGAAAATACGAGGGTTGCCTGGAAGGAGTTCCTGAATATTTTCTGCCCAGGCATCTGTCACTTGACTTCCAGTGCCGGTGAAATCGTCAACAAATACCACCGTGTCTTCATGTCCTAGATTCCCCGCCAGCAGTTCGCTCTTATGTATGAAGAGCGGATTGTATTGCTTGCCAGTAAGTCTATTCGCGAGTCGAAACTTATGTAGCATCGTGTCTCCGCTTTCTCCTGAACTCACCGAGAAGCCGACGAATCTCCAATTGCCTTGCCTTTGATTCGGATCTGGATCCCAACCGCCCATGATCTTCACGGTCTCGCGGAAGGAGCTGGCCATCTGTTCATGTGTTACGAAGTCAACACTGTCCAAGACACGTGCAGCCAAGTCTCGATGTGCCCCATCAAATTGTTCGAGCCATCTATCAATCCGCTGCTCATTGATGGAATGACGATATCCTGAAAAAACGCTCGTCCAACTCGTCATCCTCCGCCGGTCAATAGAAGACCCACGAGGTAACGGCTGTTTCATTCTTTTGTTCGCCTCCCAGCAGCTCTCAGCTTGTTACGGATCAGAAACAATAGCCTCTCAAGAGTCTTCCATAGTTCCTCTTCCCCGTAATACTGCTCCACGTCTAAGCCTTCGATTGCCTGTTCGATTTTCTGGACGCTTCTGAGTAGTTTTCGCGCGCTCGTGTTAACGTCAGCCGATTGAATCATGAGATGATCCAATGACAGCAAGTCATCCTCTGTAAATTCTCTTAACCTCTTAGTTATTACGCTTACTTTCCCGGCTTTTCGCGCATTGTTGATGTGTTGCTTAATGACCCGGAATTCTGTTACTGACTTGAGCCCGCCGTCTCTTTTTCGATACTTGTCTAACATTCTTTGAGTAAACCTATCTTTCGAAAACCAATCCATCTTGTTGACAAGCCGGTCATTCCTGACAGCGTACAATTCAATGAAGAAATCCGCTTTGACTCTTTTTGTGGGGTCTGGATCGAGCATGAGGTCTTGATACTTTTTGGGATACGAGAGTAGTTTCTGACACCTCGTGACCACCGCTTGGTCGAGACCAGTGAGCGATGCAAGCTTTTTCTCGTTGTTTTCATGCAGCTCACGCATCAACACCTCCAGCTTCAGAGCAGTGGGCATCAGTTCCCAATCCTCGCGCAATTTGTGAATCTGGAACATGGTGACGATGTTTTGCATGAGGGTCGGTTCTGCGACTTGATTGACTGGAACCTGGTCGAGTCTGAGTTCCTTCGCACATATCCAGCGCCGTTGGCCGTCCAGTATTACATAACGGTTTTCCTTTTTGCCCCAGTAGACGGTCAGAGGCACCAGTATGCCCACCTTTGCGATGGAGGCTTTCAAAATCTCAAGTGGAGCACGATCGAAGAGCATCCTTGGATTGTGCGGATTAGGAATCAGGCTATCAGTTGGGATTTCCTTGATGCCGATTTTGTCCGGGGCGAGATTTGTCTGAGCTTCATTCATGATTTGCGGCCCTTGCAATGCTGAGCACTAACCTGGTCTCACGTTTGAAATCAACAGCTCCCTTGCATGCGCTCGCCGTTGAGTAAATCCGGCGATGTTCCGTTTCACAGTTGCGATTTCGGTAAAGAATCCTTGGCTGAGATACCCCCCCTCCTCTGATTGGGCGTAGCTGACAAGGAAGGACACATCCTTTCTCGCCAAAGTGTCCATCCATCTCCTGAGTCTTTTCACGTCCTCAACATTGAAGCTGGCTGCATCATATTCATTGAAGACCCGGCGCGCTTCAACAGCAAAGGGAGGATCCAAATACACGAAGTCGCCTTCCTCAACGCGGCATAGAATTCTTTCAAAATCTCCAGCAACCAGCTGAGCATTCTTCAATGCCTTTGAACAATCAAACAGTTGCGCGGCAGATGGAAGGTGACCGGACTTCTCGCCCCCGTAAGGGACATTGAATACGCCCGCGCGATTTGTGCGATAAAGCCCATTAAAACAGAATCGATTAAGAAAAATGAACCTAGCAGCCCTGGAAGCTGAATCGAGCGAGGATGGGTCCATGCTGCGTATTCTCAAATACTCTCTGCGGCCAGTATTGAAGTCCCCCAAAACGTCAACAACGCTCGATGCTCTGTACTTCACCTCCAAGTATGTATGGATCAACTCTCGGTTAATGTCGCCGAGGATGGCTTTTCTAGGTCTGAGTCGAAAAAAGAGGCAGGCAGAACCAGCGAATGGTTCCACATATCTCGTGTGGTTCGCTCGCCAGTATCTTGAAAGCAACGGCAGCAGTTGTTTCTTGCTGCCGGCCCATCGAAGGAAGCACGGGGAATGGTTGGAGGTAGGCTTCTCGAGTTCTCCCAATGAGATCGACCTTTCTGGGATCTAAGGAATCAATTCCACGGTTACTGCTAATCTAGCGCGATTGGAGTACCTTTGCAAGTTTTGGGGTCTGAGGTTCACTTTGCATGCTACGGGGATGGCTCGCGCACAACTGGGCCCAATTGGACAGTTGTTCCACAATTGGGCGTGAAGTCCAACTATTTGCCCCCTCTGAAAGGCGCTGCCTTCTACTGCTGCCGTCTACAATCACTAGTGCGCAACTAGGCGAGAACAGTCAGTCCAATCGAGCCTTATGCAGCGTCGGAATTCCGATGCCAAGCAATCTCGCCAAGTATGCCAGCTAGAGTGTCGATCTTCGAAGCGATCGTCCTATTGACTTTGACCGCCTTGACCATTGCTTTTGCGGCTGATATCATCTGTTCCGTCAATTCTACCTTAGGGTACTCTGTACTTGTGGCTCCAGAACGAGTGAGGCTGTTCTCAGAAAGATCCGGGTCGGTCATTTTGAAAGGAGCCCCAGCGCTTTATCTCGACTAATTTTGGAATTCGCACCCAATGTACCAGAGCGCCACCAATCTAGGACATCTCTCGCAGGGACAATCCAGAAAGTGATCTCTGGAAAGGACTCAATGTCCGATAGAATGTATCCTTCAATTTCAGACAGTTTATTCAAAAATCCTTCCTCTTCAAAGTGCCTTCTGGAGCCAAGCATGTAGCTTGGCGAGAAATACACGCCATCCTTGCTGATGCTCCGAACCTCCCAACTTCCTCCATCTCTATCAACAATATCGTAACCGGCTCCTTCTGTTTGGGCTAGCTTTCCCCGGAGGGCCTCGCTGCAAATCCTCCTCTCCAACAGGAAAGACACACGTCGGCCGTCGGTGAAGTACTCTCTTACATCTTCGACTGAGATCTTGAGGGCTTCAGCGACCTTCTCCACATTCCACTTCAGAACGCCGGTTCGCGGTCGGTCTTCTGGCATTGGGTGCCTCTACGGTGCTTTGCGGAAGGACTACCCCTTGTTAAATAGCACTATCCGATTCGTGTTGGTGCCGCGTTGATTGTTCTTGATTCCCCAGATGTTCGACGTCTTGGTAAACTGCTGCGAGTTGATCACGATTCCTTCACAGCGAAAACCAGCTTGGACTCCGAGGGGCACGACGTTCTCATCAAGCTTAATCTTCCCGTTCCTCAGCTCGCCAACCTCAAATGCAACCCAGCCACCCTCCTTAGTTATTCTGTGGAACTCACGGAATACGCCAAGCATAACCGCAGACCAATCATCAAGCTTCTTTGACATCGTGATCTTCTTCGCGACTTCCTGATCATCAATCGAGTTGAACCAGCAACGAAGCCAGTTGTCCTGATGGTAGTCGACGATGTCGAGGAAGGGGGGCGAGGTGACGGTTAACTGGACTGACCTTGCTCTGATGTCTTTCGTCTCCCTTGCGTCACAGCTCAGGAATTTTGCCTTCCGTCCTATGCGTTCGAGGTTCCTTATTTGCTTTTCGGTGAGGTTCCTAAGAAGGTCTTTTGTTTTCTGGAGGATGAGCTTTCTGGTGTCTCGATAGTCGGGTTTCTGCTTCAGCTTGTTGTTGATCTCTCTTTGGCTTTTTTGGCTAACAGCCTGATTTGGTGGGAGTGTATAGACAGAAAAGAAACCTTTTGAATGACCCGTCAGCCGGTTGGTTGCGACCATTCTTATCCATTTGTCAAGCGCATCCTCTTCGCCGGAGTCCCTCCGCTTCTGCAAATGCTTCTTCAACGAAACGATCTCTGCTTCTGTGACAGGATGGTAAAACATCGAAAGATCAATGTCCGCGTTCGCCTTCTTTCGAATTTGGATTTCGGCTAGCCTCTCCTTGAGGTCCTGGAAATCTGGCACAAAGAACCTTGGCTCAGTCAATATCTGACTCAAGGGATTGATGTCGTTGGCGATCACGTTTCGACCCATCAGGCCCGCTTCTATGACGGTGGTTCCTCTTCCGCTGAATGGATCGTAGACAACATCATTTTCGTTGGTGAGCAGCTCAATAAAGAAGTGCGGAAGTTGCGGCTTGAAACAAGCTCTGTAGGAAACCTCTTGAATGGAAGAAGCCTGCCTCTGCTTGGAGGTCCAGAACTCGCTTATGTATCTCGGGACCTTTTGGCCATCGATAGTGATCGTGTCCACCTCGGTCGCGCTGCCGCCTGGACTCTTCGGAAAGAGATCGAGGTTTCTGTCGAGAGAGTAGGTCTTAAGGTATTCTGAGATGGTTACCGTCATTCTTCCTCTCGTATCTGTAGAAGTTTCGCTTCTGATACAATTTAATGATTGTTTTGGCTCTCGGCAAACGCAGATGCCCGTCCACGGCGCGCTGTTCCCATGCATATATAGGAGCTTATTCCGACATTCAGTCTCGGGTTAGTTTCTATCCCGGCTACGGTAACCTTCCGAAGGCTTGGGGATTGAGCCTGCGGAACCTTCGGAAGGTCTGTCTGGCACGCGCTCGGCTTGGGAGGCTATTGCCTCCTTGCGAAGGTTCGAAGGGGACCCGCGGGACCTTTCGCAAGGCTCACCAGGCTGTGTGTTGGCGTGCGACTTCTCCCATATCTTCAAGCTGTAACCTTCTCTTTAATCACCACTTACAACGTTCCCAGGAGTTGCAAAGAGGAGGAATTTTCTCCTTCTTTCTGCAACCATTTGAGTCGAAGTCGGTCTCAAAGTATAGACGGCCACGATTAATGCCACCATATCCGCTGAGGGATCAAATTCGGAGTCGAGTGAATTCACAGGCGACGACAGACAACGAGCTGATGTTCCAGGTGCGCGACGGGGACGTCGTGAAACTGGGCGTCCTGTTCGAACGGCACAACGTCAAGCTCTACAATTTCCTCGTCCGTCTGACGAACAGGCCGGACGTCAGCGAGGATTTGGTGCAGGACGTCTTCCTGCGGATCATGAGATACGGACATTCGTTTCGCGGGGAGGCGCCGTTCACAGTCTGGATGTATCAGCTTGCGAGAAACGCGGCGACCGATCATTTCCGAAAGTGGAGGCGCGAGACCTCACTCCCTGAATCGGCCGCCGAGACGCCGGACAGCGACCCACTGCCTGCCGAATCCCTGGAGCAGGAGGAGAGAGCGGAGCTGATCAAGAAGGCGCTCGCGCTTCTGCCGGTTGAGAAACGGGAGGTGCTGATCTTGAGCCGTTATCAGGATTTGAAATATGAAGAGATTGGTGAGATTCTTGGCTGTCCAGTCGGAACCGTGAAAGCGAAAGTCCACCGGGCACTCAAAGAACTGAAACGAGAGTACCAAAAACTGTCGCGTGAGAAGATGTAGGGAGAGTGTCGGTGTCTTGGCTGAACTGTCGTGTCAGCGCGACTGAAAAAGAATCAAGGTGATGCTATGAAGAAACCAAACCATATCCTGGGTCAATTGCCGGATTACCTTGCCGGCAGCGTGAGCAGCGCGGACAAGCTGAAGATCGAACGGCACCTCCGGAGCTGCTCATCGTGCAAGGCGGAGTACGCAACGCTCACAAAGTTGTGGAGCGAGCTCGGCCTTCTGCCGGAGGAGAGGCCCAGCGAGCGCTTGCGAGAACGCTTCTACGCCGAGCTTGGCCGCCACAAGACGTTGCGTGAACGTGAAGCCCTGCCCGAGCATCCGTGGCTGGATCGGCTCAATGCGCTACTCGAGCGATTGTGGCCAAAGCAACCGGCCTTCCAGCTCGCGGTGGCCCTCGTTTGCCTGCTTGGGGGCTACGTCATCGGCTTCAGGATCGACGGCGAGGGTGGTCAATCCGGTAACGGCGATGTGGCGCACCTTCGGGCTGAGGTCCAGAATATGCAACGGCTGGTGATGATGTCCCTGCTCAAGACGGAATCAGCCAGTGAGCGGATCAAAGGCGCAAGCTGGAGCGAGCGAATCAGCCGTCCGGATGAGGAGGTGCTTGGTGCGTTGTTCGAAACGCTCAATTACGATCTCAACGTGAACGTTCGGCTGGCAGCCCTTGAGGCATTGGCGAAATTGTCCGACCTCCCTAACGTTCGGCAGCAACTGCTGAGCTCTCTGGTGAAGCAGACGTCCCCACTTATTCAGCTCGCGCTCGTGGAAGTCATCGCCGAGGTTCTCGATACGGAGGCCATCGGCACATTTCGGCAGCTCCTCAAAGATCCGAATCTCAACAAGACCGTGCGGGAGCGTATTGAGCAACGGCTGAAAGACCTGAAATCATAAGAACACGGATTCTGGAGATGGCTATGAAACGTCAGTGGCTTACGTTCATCATGCTCGGCTCGAGCCTTGCTCTGATCTCCGTCGGGTGTGCGTTTGCTCAGAAGGTGCGAGAAAACGAGGAGATCCGCCGGAGTTTCAAATTCTCGCCTGATGCACAGCAGAGAAAACTCGTGGTCGACAATATCAACGGGGAAATCACTGTGACGGGCTACGACGGAGAGACAATCGAGCTCGTGGCCCAGAAGGAAATCGAAGCCGAGTCGAAGGAGAAGATCGAGGAAGCAAAGCAGGAAGTCGTCCTCGAGGTCAAAGAAGAGAAGAACAAGGTTATTCTCTATGTCGACGCTCCCTGGCGGACGAGAGACGGGATCAACTACAGAGGCTGGCATTATTATGGGTATGACGTGACGTACGATTTCGAGCTGAAAGTGCCCCGTAAAACCAGCCTCTATCTCAAGACCGTCAACCACGGAAAGGTGATCGTGAAGGACATGGAGGGAGAGTTTGAAGTAAAGAATGTGAACGACGGCATTGAGATGAGTGGGATCAAAGGCCCTGTCAAGGCCGGGACGGTCAATGGGCGCGTGAAAGTGGCGTTCGCCAAGAATCCAGAGTCGGAATGCTCCTTCAGGACGGTGAACGGCAAGGTGGAGGTGTCGCTGCACGAAGGGCTCGACGCAGATCTGAAGCTCAAGACGTTCAACGGGCAGGTGTACACGGACTTCGACGTTACCGACCTGCCTCGGAAAATCGCGACGGTCGAAGAGCAAAGGGGGCGACGGAAAATCTACCGGCGCGGAGGATTCTTTTCTGTCCGCGTGGGTAAAGGGGGGCCGGAGTTTTCGTTTGATACGCTCAATGGCAACATCTACATTTTGAAGCAGGACTGATCGATTTACTAACAGAGGAGAAGATACCATGAAGATGACACGAGTGGCATATGCAGTCGTTGTCCTCACCGCAAGTTCAATAGCTGTGGCATTGGCTCAAGAGCCGACGGTTGACCGTATCAATGTTCCGCTTTCTGACCCGAGCCGACCCGCAGTGCTCAAAGTCGGCTTGATCAGCGGAAGCATCACCGTCAAAGGAGCTTCAGTGAAAGAGGTGGTTGTTGAGGCATGCATGCGGCTCCAGGAGTTGGAACCTGAGGAAAAGCCCGAAAAACCACGTGGTTTGAAACTCATACCGAACACGAGCACGGGCTTGTCTGTGGAAGAAGATGAAAACGTCGTATCCATCAGCACGGGGATGCGGGGAGGATCGCGCACGGTTGACCTGACGCTCCACGTGCCAAACAACTGCTCGATGAATCTGAGCACGGTCAACGATGGCGACATTGAAGTGGAGAACGTCAATGGCGATTTGGAGATCAACAACACCAACGGCCACGTCACGCTCACCGGTATCTCGGGCTCGGCTGTAGTCCATGCTCTCAACGAGGACATCGTGGCAACGTTCGTCAAGGTCAATCCCCAGAAAACAATGTCGTTCAGTTCGCTCAACGGCAAGATCGATGTCACCCTGCCGTCGGACACCAAAGCGACAATCTTTATGAAATCCGACATGGGCGAAATCTACAGTGATTTTGATATGAAGCTGGAGACGGCGAGCGCCAAGGTCGAGGATAACACCAAAGCGAAGAAGGGGAAGTATCGGGTTTCGTTAGAGAAGGTGATGCGGGGTGCGATTAATGGGGGAGGGGTGGAGATCCAGTTCAACAACTTCAACGGCGACATCTATATCCGGAAGGGGAAGTAGGTTGACCAGAAGCCTTGCGAAGGCTCACGGGTTGCAGCGCCGCAACCTTCGCAAGGTTCTCTCGGCAGGCGATTGTCTGACCTTACCTACCCCTCTCCTGAGTCCCCATCAAACGCATCGGGACACAAAAAGCGTGAAGGAGAGGGGACACTACTGCCTGCCTTTCTGCGTCTGGTAATTGTCGAACTGAATCGACTTCTTCGCCCTCCGCGAGTCGGCGCTGTCTTTGAGAATACCCTGATACGACTGTAGCCTCATCCTCTGTTCCTGAATCGCAGCAGTTCCTGCGCCGCTCGCTGCAGCTGGTGAAGAGCTGATGAACTTCTCAACTGCCTTCAACTCGGATGCGGCCTCCGCATGCCGACCTTCGTCGAGCGCTTTCATTGCTTGCTCGACTCTTCGCGTCGAGATCGCAACATCGGCCTTTGCCTGCGTTTCCAAATCGCGATTCTTGTCCACTTCCGCCAGCAGTCGGGTGTAGCGAACGGTGGCACTGAACGACGGCCAGGACTCGAACCAGCCGCGCTTCCCATCATGTTTTAACACGCCCTTGGCAACAGTGAGTGTCCCGCTCCCTTCCGGGACCTCCAACTCCACTGTCAGCTCTCTCCGCTCACCGGAGTAGAGATCACCGATCGGAATGACATACTCGTTTCCGTCCATCCTCTGCTCGCAGCCAATCGCATCGAGTAAACGCACGCCTCGACCCAGCGTCAGCTCAATGCGCGCGTTCTGTGCGACGACGCTCGAAACGGTATTGAGCTCACGACGAAAGATGGAGGCGAGGCTGTGCGGGCTCTCGATGAAATAGTAGTTCCCGCCGCCACTTTCGGCAAGTCCCACCATCAGGTTCTCATTGTAGTCGAGCCCCACGCCCATCGTCGTGAGCGAGATCGATTTCGCCCGGTAGCGACGGGCGATACGCTGAAGTTTGCTTCGGTCAGTGATGCCTCGATTTGCCAGACCGTCGGACATCAAGATGACTCGGTTGACATATTCCTTGTCGAGATTCTCCTCAACCTGCCGCAGGCCTTCAACCATCCCGCCACCCAGGTTCGTCGCCCCTCGGGGGTAGACCTCATCGACCAACTGCCTCAATTCCCGCTTGTCCCGGACACGTTGAGCGTGTCGGAGAACCTCGATCACATCGTCGTAAATGACAAGTGAGAGAATGTCCTCCGGCTGCAGTTGGTCGATCAGCGTGTAGAGGGCCCGCTTGGCGTACTCGATTTTCCCTTCGTCGGCCATCGAGCCGCTGCGGTCGAGGACGACAGCAAGGTTCATCGGCCGCCGGCGGACAGTCTCGACGGTCGGCGTCGTGATGCAGATCTGCAGGTACACCCTCCCGCCATTGTGTGAGATGTACGGACAGTTGAGCCGCCCATCGACCGTGATGCCCTTCCCAGGATCGCCCGCGAGGGTCATCGATGCTGTGGCCCACAGCACTGATAGAAATGTTAGCACGCGTTTCATAGAATTACCCTCCTATTCATTTTGTTCGTCAAGAAAGAACCTCGTCACGCTGAGCGCAGCTTACCCGCTTATTCCGAGAGCGAAGTCGAAGCGTGTTCTGAGCATCTGACATGCCTAGAGCAGCCTTCTGCGCCAGAGGCGCATCAGCCTCTGGCTGAGACTTCGTCCCGCTCAGGCTGACTGAGGTGCTTCTACCACGTGTACCTGATTGTATAGGTCACTGTCTTCTCTCCGCCTCTGGCGATCTTCACTGGAAACCGGAGCGTTGTCTGATCCACCTTCGTCCAATCAGTGTTGCTCTTCACGATATCCCATTGGCTCCACCGCCACGGATGCTCATAAACCTGGATCTCAACCGTCTCGTCCTTGTGGTTCCGGACCTTGATCTCAATCGTTTCCTCTACCACGTGCCCGGCTGCGTACGACTTGAAATCCTTCTGGACGCGCTCACCAACGATGTCGAACGCGTTCCCGAGATACAGTTTCACCTCTTCGTCCTTTGGCGTATGGTCGATTTGGTCCTCCCCGATGAACTGCTCCTTCCCATCATCATCGCGTTTGTAGACACGCACTTTGCCTTTCGGGAGGGGAATGCCGAGGCCTGAGGCATCGTCATTCTTGAAGGTCACATACACGCCGACTTTTGTGCTGGACTGCTGGCCGAAACTCCCCTGCGAGCGGTACGAGAAGTTGCGATACCAGTACCGCCATTGGTCTGCCAGGCCGTCATAGATAAACATCTTCTTTGCCGCCACATCCTTCGCCGAGGTCAGCTCGATTTGCTTTGTCTCGTTGTTGTTCAGATCGGTGTGACGTTGGAGTGAATACAGCTTGTACTCGAAAAGATCCGTTTGCTTGAACTGCGGTGCGGAAGCATCAGCGACAGCCTGGCTCTTCGCCAATCGAGCTTCATACTCAAACGCTTCCTTGACAACGTTTACCTCGCCCGCCACCAGCTTGAGCCCGGCATTTTTGAAGCTCGTGCCGGAATTGTTCGTCAATGTGACCCAGCCGGTGACGTCAATTCTTGAATCATCCTTATTCAGGAGTGCTACATAATTGCAGTTCCACGAAAGTTGTCCGGCAAGATAACTGATCTCGGTTTTGTGCTGCCCCGCGCGGGCGTTGTTCACCAGCCATTCAAGCTGAGGCTTGAGGATAAGCCCCTCCGGCAAGCTTGGTAAAATAAGCCGGCCGACTGGGTTGATCTCGATCTTTCCATCGATCTCTGCTATCATTCCTCCCGTTGAGTAATAGTTCGGCACCGGCGAGCCGTGCTGCGGCTGCAGGTAATAGCCGGTGGCGATCAGCTTCCCCCGGACGGTGAATTCTTTTTCGGTTGAGGGATCGATGCGCACGAATTCCACCTCTTTCCCGACGTACTTCTCCAGCAGCTTCGCCTGGTGGACGAGATCATACTGATAGTTCTGCTCGAGAACGCGAACAGCAGCGGGATCCAGCAGGCTGATGAAGTGCAGAGACGTTCCATCAATGGTGGCAGGGATGTCCGGCAACACGACCCGGCTCATTCCTTTGACGAGCTTGATAATTCTTTCCTCCCGGATAAGGGAGAGATTTTGATTGTAAATGGTGAGATCCACGGCAGTCCGGTCTCCTGCAACGGATTGCTGATTCCCCTGTGCAAAAACGACCGTCTTGAGGCCCACGAGTACCAAGAAACCAGCGATAAGAGTGACATATCTATGCATGGCAGCCCCCTTTGTGTTGTTTGTTTAATGAGTTGGTTATTTGTAATTTTCTTGTGGTTGAGCATTCACCTTCTGCCTGTTCATGTCATTAACTGATGAAAGGTAAATGAAGTCGTCCCTCTTCTTCTTGCACACAGACGCCCGGATTCTCGATCTCATCCGAAAAGGGGACGAAGAGACACTGGTGATGCTCTACGACGCCAACTATAGGCTCATCCTGGCGTATGTCACTCGCAATCACGGCACGGAGGATGATGCGGAGGATTTGCTGCAGGAATCGCTCGTTGTGCTGTGGGAGCGGGTACGGTCAGGACAATTTGAGTACGCGGCTAAGCTGAGCACGTTCATTTTTGGGACCGTGAAGAACATGTGGTCACGGCGGCTTGCGAAAATGAGGAAGGAAATACCGACCGAGATAGATCCTGATGAGCACTCAGATGGAGCGCTCTCCGCACTTGACGATCTGATCGAGACCGAACAGGCAAAAATGGTCAGGGACGCGCTCGAAAAAATCGGCGAGCAGTGCAAGAAACTCCTGATGCTGTTTTATTGGGAAGAATTGTCGATGGAAGAGATCGCCGCCCAGATGGGCTTTGCGAATGCGGCGACAGCGAAAGCGAAGAAATACCAGTGCAAGAAGGCGCTAGAGAAAGTGTTGAAGGGAGTGATGGAGTAGGGAAGTAATGGAGTACTGGAGTAGTGGAGTGATAGAGTAACGGAAGAGCGAAGAAGATGGGTGGCCGAAATGAACGTCGAAAGCCAGACTTCGAACTCTGAACCCAAAACTTGTGCGCCGGAGGCGCATCCGCCTTTGGCGGAAAAATCGAAACTGAAAACTTCAAACTGTTCCGGATATGCCTCAGTTGAACAACATCCATTGGACCGACGACGAAGACTTGCTCGAACGCTTCGTTTTGAACCGGCTGGAGGCTGATGAGCGCAAAGAGCTTGAGGCGCATCTGCGCGAATGTCCGCGGTGTCGCCAAACGGCTCAGGCCGAGCAGCAGGTGGTCGCAGGCATCCGGTGGGCGGGGCGAGATGCTTTGAAGGCAAGGTTGAAGGAGCGCGTTGGCGTTCAACCTCTTCGTCACGTCAACTGGTATCAGGTAGCCGGGGTCGCAGCGATGATCGTGCTTCTCGTTGCAATCGGGCTTTACAATCGCTGGTTTTTTAAGGGTGAGATGAAGGAGCCTGTCGTGACTGAACAGTGGGAGGGAGAACATCGGGCTCCCGTGCAGGAACTCAAGCGTGCCGACAAGGATGAAGTTGCAGCAACAAAGCCCAAAACGAAAGAACCGAGCGCGATCAGCAAGCCCGTCCCTGCAAGGACCGGCGCCAAGCCGACGTCACGTGAAGAAGCTCGAAGGGATGCTGCCATAGAGTTGAGCAAAGTGCCCGTCGAGATTGAGAAACAAAAGGGAAGAAAGGTTCAAGCTGAACCGCTTCAGGTCGCCGCAGCCGCTCCCGCCAAGAAAGAGGTTGCCGCGCTCGGCGAGACTGCCGGTGGGATGAATGCAATCTGGATTGAAGGGACTCTTTTGCCCGAGGGGTTCGAGGATCGCGCTGCCCCTCAATCCCTGGCCCGCCGAGAGTCTAAACGATCAGAGCAACTCCAAGCTCGCAAAATGAATGAGAAGATCTCGAAAGATGAGCGACAGCAGATGGCTACGGAAGGCGCGGAGCCTGAGAAGTTCGTCGTTACGCAGCGTTCGCCCTCAGCACTCTTACAATCGCAGCGCGCAGAGCAACAAGGGATTAATACCATTCAGACACTCGTTGAGCGTAAGGGAAGAGGACTGCAGATGACGTTGTATTTCGATCCGCCGGTCAAGGAATCAGCCCTCCGGGACGCGCGCGTCGAATCCGTCACCGAAGATTCCATCATCGTGAACATCGGACCTCAGCGGATAGGGTACAAGCTGCCGCCGGGTTGGAGTGAACAGGCGATCAGGCAGTTGAAACAAAAGAAATAACTATCGAGAGAGTTATCACTCCTTGCTGGCGGTCGGTGGCTTGAGCGGTCAGACGACATACTACTGGCGGGTGAGTGCATCAAGTTCGGCGGGGACGAGTGGATGGTCCACGGCGAGCTTCACCACGCAACAGGGGACGACAGCGGCAGACGAGGTTGCTTCCGATGTGCCGTCGGAGTTTGAGTTGAGCCAGAACTATCCGAACCCCTTCAATCCGTCGACGACGATCCAATTCTCGTTGTCGAAATCGAGCCACGTCAAGATTCTCATTTACAGCACGCTCGGGCATCTTGTTCACACTCTCGTTGACGAAGCCCTGCCCCCGGGGACTTACCGAAAGCAGTGGGTGGCAACCGGCATGATGAGCGGCATCTATTTCTACAGGATTCAAGCCGGCGGATTTGTCGAGACCAAGCGTCTCGTTCTCGTCAAATAGATTCCCCTCCTTCCACTTCTCTCGAGAATCCAGCTCGACCAACTGGGCTGGATTTCTCATTTCTTGCCACGCCTGAGAAACCTACTTCTGGCAACCGGTTTCACGCTAGCTGTTCGAGGCCCTCCGACGCTTCGTAGGTTCAAATTTCTTCGAGGAGTGCCTTTCATCATTTCCCCAATTTGGAACAATACAGGCGCAGTGGCGTCTAACAACCAAATGACGTCAAGAAGACCACCATAGCAATCCATTCAAAAACTCCAGGAGGTAAGACATGAACAAGCGATTTCTGGCCGCCTTCCTGTTGGCGTTGACCGCATTCGTCGGAGCTGCATATGCAGGTCCGTCTGATGAGACTCAACAGAAAGAAAAGGCGCAGAACGGATGGCTGGGTGTACAAATCCAGGACATCACGCCGCAACTCAGGCGGTCTATGGATCTGAAAAGCCGGGATGGTGCACTTGTCAGTGAAGTTGTGGACGACAGCCCCGCCGATTCCGCGGGTCTCAAAGAGAAAGACATCATCCTCCAGTTCGACGGAAAAGACATTGGGGATACGGAGGATCTCCAGAAGGCTGTTGGCGCGACCAAGCCCGGGACGAAAGTAACGATCGTCGTTCTGCGGAAAGGGGAGAAGAAGACTCTTCAGGTGACGATCGGAAAATACCCGCGCAAGAGAGAGACGGTTGTCGTTGCGCCGAGGGCACCGGGGCGGATCGCCATTCTTGGTGGCAGGTTCCACGCTCAGGGACTCACGCTCTCCGAACTTAACGAGCAACTGGCCCAGAGCTTTGATGTCCCAGAGGGAAAGGGTGTGTTGGTGTGGGAAGTGGAAAAGAACAGCGCGGCGGACAAGGCTGGGTTGAAGGCCGGTGATGTGATTACACAGGTCGGCAAGAAGCGCGTCGACGAAATGCGCGATGTTTTTCGCGCTCTGGATGCTTTCGATGAAGGCGAGAAAGTTGATGTGGAAGTTGTACGGAAAGGTGCTCGCAAGACCCTGACGATAGAAGTGGAGGAGAACGAAGATTCTCATGGGTTTGACATGTGGCTCGACGGACCCAGGCATCTGCTGCCGAGATTTCGCGGATTCGAATTCAACGACATGCCCGACGTGAGACTCGATCTGCCACACATTGAGCTGGATCGCATCGGTCCGGATCTCGAGATCCTGAGATTGGAGATGGACCGCATGAAGGATCAGATACGCGATGAGACTGGCCGTCTCAAGAGAGAGCTGAGGCTTCAGATCAAACCACACGTTCAAATCAGAATGCGCGGCGAGGTCTAAGACCATCTCTTGTCACGATTTCCGTGTTCCCCCAGATATCCCGTAATCACCCCTCGTAATCGCCCAATCCCTCTCGAATCGGTGACCGTCGGCGAGCGGACTCGGCTGATCTGAGGTCACGCCGTTCTTGTGATTCCAAATCTTGCCAATCACGCAAAGTTGCCGTATTTTCAAGAGCGGAGAGACTTTCGAGATGGTCGTTCATTACTCCAAATATGGACGTGTCTTTGACCTTCTGCCGGAAATCATTCTGATCGTCGATGAGGACCAGAAGATCGTCGATCACAATACGGCGGCGTGCATGGTGACGGGGTATAAGTCCAAAGAACTACTGAACAGCCCACTTGAGCTTCTCCTTCCTCCAGAGCAACGCCGGGTGCTCTTAAGCATCCTGAAGACCAACTTCAACGACCAGTCTCTGGACACAAAATTCGTCCGCGCAGACAAAGCAATTCTCGATGTCCACATTGACTTGCGGAAACTCTACTCAGCTGAGCGGTTCTACTCTGTGCTGATCGTCAAAGATATCACGGATCAGAAGCAACGAGAGCTCGACTATCTTCGGTTCTCAAATGTGATTCAGCATACTGTGAACCCAATCCAGATCACCGATGCCAGTGGGCGGATGGTCTATGTGAATCCGGCTTTTGAGAAGGCGAGTGGCTACCCAAAAGAGGAATTGATCGGAAACAACCCGAGGATCCTCAGCAGCGGGAGTCACTCCAGAGAGTTTTGGAAATCCGTCTGGGAGCATATCATGACGCGCAAGGTGTGGGTGGGGGAGATCCTGAACAAGAGAAAAGATGGCAGCCCATTTCACACGGAGCTGGTGATCTCGCCGATCGTCGACAGGAGCGGGCACATCGTCGGTTTCCTGGGTGCCCACCGCGACATCACCGAACAGAAAATCCTCGAACAGCAGTTGGTGCGGTCACAGAAAATGGAGAGCATCGGGACTCTTGCAGCGGGCATTGCGCACGAGGTTGGGAACCCGCTCACATCAATCTCTTCGCTTGTGCAGGTCATCCAGCGCACAACTGCCGACGAGTTTGCGAAAGACAAGCTCGAACTCATCAAGAACCAAATCAACCGAATTGCCCGCATCATTCGCGATCTCGTCGACTTCTCCCGACCCTCGGCCTATGTCGTCAAGCCGACCGATGTCAATAAGGTCGTGCGGGAGGCGTTGAACATCGTTCAGTACGGCAAGAAGGTGAAGGACATTGCTTTTTCGCTGGAACTGGCCGAGGATATTCCCCCTCTCTCAATAGTGCCCGACCAACTGGCACAGGTATTCATCAACATCCTGATGAACGCTGTCGATTCGCTCGATGGAAAACCGGGCTCCATCTGGATCCAGTCGCATCTCCGGAACGAGCACGTTGAAGTGATTGTCCGGGATTCGGGAAAGGGCATTGCCCCTGGCGATAGAGAGAAGATCTTCGAGCCGTTCTTCACGACGAAGGCAGTTGGACAAGGCACAGGTCTCGGGCTGTGGGTGAGCTACGGCATCGTGCAGAGCTTTCAAGGGGACATCCAGGTTGAGAGTGAGCTAGGGCAGGGGAGCATGTTCAAGATTCAGCTGCCGTTGAAAGGAGAATGACGAGATTCATGGCCGAACGTATCTTGGTTGTTGATGATGAACAGATTATCAGGGAATCTCTCAGCTTCGTGCTGAGGAAGGAAGGCTATCAGGTCGAGGAATCCGCAAACGGCAAAGAGGCGCTCGCAAAGCAGGAGAGTCGTCCCTTTGATGTCGTCATCACCGACATCGAGATGCCGGAGATGCGGGGCACAGAGTTGCTGGAGCACCTCACAAAACGAACGCCCGAGACGTTTGTCATCATGATTACAGCCTTCGGCTCCATTGAGACAGCCATTGCGGCGTTGCGGAAGGGTGCGTATGACTATGTGCTCAAGCCGATCGATTTTGACGACATCATCCATCGCATTCGGAAGCTTCTCAACCACCGGGCGCTCTCGCTGGAGAATTCACTCCTGCGGCAGGAGATTAATCGAACCTATGATTTTGACCAGATTATCGGTCAAAGCCAAAGCATGAAAAACGTCTTCCAGATCATCAAGCGCGTTGCATCGAGTGACGGGACGGTGCTCATTACCGGAAAAAGCGGCACGGGCAAAGAGCTGGTTGCGCTTGCAATTCATTACAATAGCAAGAGAAAGCCGAAGCGCTTCGTGGCGATAAACTGCGGCGCCATTGTGGAAACGCTCTTCGAGAGCGAACTGTTTGGGCACAAGAAGGGATCGTTCACAGGGGCTACGACGGACAAAGAGGGACTGTTCAAAGTGGCTGACGGCGGGACGGTCTTCCTTGACGAGGTGAGCGAAATCCCGTTCCACTTGCAGGTCAAACTGCTGCGTGCGATCGAGCAAACGGAAATCATTCCTGTCGGTTATACGGATCCCGTCAATACCGATGTGCGCATCATCGCTGCGACGAACCGAAATCTTCGGCAAGAAGTCGATGCCGGCAAGTTTCGCGAAGACCTGTTCTACCGCCTCAACGTCGTGGAAATTGACCTTCCCTCGCTGAGTGAGCGGCGGGAAGATATTCCGCTGCTGTGCCAACATTTTCTCGAAATCTACAAGAAGCATATGAGTCGCGCGATCCAAGGGTTCACGAACGAAGCGATGAGTGCGATGATGCAGTATCAATGGAAAGGGGAAGTGCGTGAACTCGAGAATGTGATCGAACGAGCCGTGATCTTCTGTGACAAGGACTTCATCGGCCTGGAGCATTTGCCAGAGTACTTCCGCCAGGTTGCAGCCCAGCATCCGTCGTTCTCGCCTGCAGGTCAGCAGACGCTGCGAGATGCCGTTAAAGCGTTCGAACGAACATACATTGAGCAGGTCTTGGCGCAACACGAAAGGAACAAGGAGGCGACAGCACAAGCTCTGGGCGTGAGCCTCTCATCGCTTTACCGGAAAATGGAGGAACTCGAAATCCCGACTCGCTAGTGCGAGGAAGCGCAGCTCTGAGTCTCCGGGCGAACCGCCAACAAAACCCACCGAACGGCTCCAACTAGTTGCTCTCTGGCAGCTAATTTTCGGGCACATTTGTCTTCTAAGTTTTGAGAATTTCCTTCTGCTGGCCTTCTCATAAATGAACAAAGGGCCTCAACAGAAGTCTGCACGCTTCTGATTCTGTGTCAAATCTGGCAGTTTTCAAGACCTCCCCCAACATATCCACTTGGCACGCTCCTTGCAGCCCTTGACTGCGTAATATCGTGGTTTTTCGAGCTTTGCCACATTCATTCGTCAATCAATGAGGAGGACACAATGGAGCGAGTAAGATTCCAGTCAGCGCCTGATGGCTTGGTCGCTGGAAGCTTGAAAGAATCCGTTCGAACGTACGAGCGTGCATTGATCATTGATGCGCTCAAAGTGAATGGAAACGACAAACGAAAAGTGGCTAGGTTGCTCGGAATAAGCCTCTCGTCCCTCTATCGCAAACTTCGCGAGCTGTCGATAGAAGGTTTTGATGACAATGAGAAACACGAGATGGAAAAAGAAGAGACCGAGCTCAGCACAACGTTAAGTTAGTGTAGATGTCAGTAGTTGGTTTTGCAATGCGCCTTGGATCGAGGGGAAGATGCAGGTGCATCGCGTTCAGTCTTTGGAAGGAGTGGTAACCATGAAGCCAGGCTGGTGGATTGCGGGCCTTGTAGCCGCCATCGCCGTAGGGAGCGCGTTGTTGTATCTTCGTCGTTTTCGGGGGGATGACTCAGGAGCATTTCATTTCGTCGATGACGAGAACGCACTCAAGAATTTTGGAGCGTTTCCGCCTGAACTGCCCGAAGATGAGTTTGACGGAGTGAATTTCCTGTTTTAGGGGTGGTTCACCGCGTTGGATTTGCGATCGTTCAGTTTTTCGTCAGGCAAGCGCAACTGATTTTCACTCATACTTCAG
>Ga0315284_10004437_pt1 | contig 19926 bp, 17 predicted proteins | sample YL17G09_16_MG_FD_203696 | JGI IMG/M metagenome (GOLD analysis project Ga0315284, IMG submission 203696) | Sediment microbial communities from Yellowstone Lake, YNP, Wyoming, USA - YL17G09_16 | ecosystem: Environmental > Aquatic > Freshwater > Lake > Sediment | place: USA: Wyoming | collected... | reverse complement strand
CTTTGAGAAACTTAGGTGTAATGTGCTGATACATTATGTTGCAATAGTCTTGGGTGGATTTCTCTTAGGCATATTTTTTATAAGCCAGCTGAAGAAATTTAGCTTAAGTTACAACTTATTAATTCCTAAAGGAATACCACTCATCGGTGGGTTGGGTTTGGGCTCATCTTTTATCCTTGTTGCATTACCAAGTTTCTTTCTTTATTCAGGACTATCAAAACAGTTAGTTGGTGTCATTGTCTCTTCAACTATAATGCTTGTCTTTGGAGTAATCGATGACTGGCAGGAGTTATCGGTTTTGGCTAAATTTTTAATACAAATTATTACTACAAGTTTGCTGATTGTCTTTGGTATAAGGACACAGATTGTCTATATCGGAAATCTGTTCAATATAATTATTACCTTTATTTGGGTTCTGGCTATTACCAATGCATTTAATCATTTAGACGTAATGGATGGATTAGCTAGTGGCACAGCCTTGACTGTAAGTTTTTCCTTCTTTGTAATCTCCCTTTTAAACGGCGATATTAAGACGGTAATCTTAACCTTATCTTTAATCGGAGCTATTCTTAGCTTCTTAATCTACAATCTTCCTCCAGCAAAGATTTATCTGGGAAATACGGGTAGCCATTTCTTGGGTTTTGTCTTAGCCGCCATTGCCCTGGCGGTAAGTTATGCGCCCTTAGAGAGAAAGATTGCTCTTCTTAGCCCTTTGCTGATTTTGGGATTCCCTTTATTTGATACTGCATTTCTTATTCTTATGCGTATCAAAAAAGGAAAGTTAATATTTAGAAAAAGTAATGACCATCTTGCCTTGAGGTTTTTGTCCCGGGGATATTCCAAAAAGAAGTCTTTATTATTTATGCTCCTTTTGGGTCTCTTCTTTTCTTTACCAGGCGTGGTGCTCAGCCAAGTAGCCAATCCCTTAGGTATAATTATGGTTATCTTTGTGGCTTTGGTGAGTTTAATCATAGCCTTTCGGATGAGCAAGATAGCAGTTAATGGTTAAAAAAAGAATTCTGGTTTTGGGTGCAGGTCTTGCGGGATTAAGTGCGGCCTGGCATTTACAAAGAAGAGGCATCGATTGTCGGGTTTTTGAAAAGGAGAACGAGGCAGGAGGTTTATGCCGTTCCAGAGAGATTAACGGTTTCACCTTTGACTGCAGCGGACACCTCTTGCATTTTAAGCATCGCTATACATCCGACTTGGTGAAGTCCTTGTTGAAAGGTAACCTCACCCAGCACGAGCGTAGTGCCTGGATTCATTGTTGCGGCCGCTATAGCCGTTATCCATTCCAGGCGAACCTCTACGGTTTACCCGCCCAGGTTATTCGGGAGTGCCTTTTAGGATTCATCGAGAGGGATAAAGGCAATACCTCCGGCAACAAAAACAGCCGTAGTTTCTTGGAGTGGATACACCAGCACTTCGGAGAGGGGATAGCCAGGCATTTTATGATTCCCTATAATAAGAAATTCTGGACCGTCTCACCCAGAGAGTTGACTTGCGAATGGCTGGATGGTTTTATACCCGTGCCTTCCTTAAGCCAGATAATTGAGGGAACAGTAGAGGATAGCCAGAGGCAGTTTGGCTATAATGCTCAATTTTGGTATCCTAAAAAAGGAGGCATCCAAGCTGTAGTTAGAGCTTTCTCGTCAAGAATCCGGGATGTACATACTCTACATGAAGCAGTGAATATCGATATAAAAAATAAGAAAGTCTATTTTAAAAATAAAAGTTCACTTAAATATGAGATATTGATTTTTACCTTGCCGCTACCTGAGATTTCAAACTTAATTAAAGACCTTCCGCAAGATATAGTTGATAGCTTAAGAAAGTTAAGGTATACATCTATTTTTAATCTAAATTTAGGTATGGATAGAGAATGCCTGTCTGATAAGCACTGGATATACTTTCCTGAAAAAAAAATTATTTTTTCCCGCGTAGGGTTTCCTCATAACTTTTCGATGCATCTTGTACCTCAAAATGCAAGTTCCCTATACGTAGAGGTAGCTTATTCTAAAGAAAAGCCAATAAACAAAAATACAATATTTAATAACATTTTGAAAAACCTGATTAATGCAGGCGTTCTGAAATCTTCAGATAAGATCTTGGTCAAAGATACAAACGATATCAAATATGGTTATATAATCTATGATCCAGCAAGAAAAGAGGCGCTAAATCGAATAAAAATTTTTTTAGAAAAAAAAGATATACTCTGTCTTGGTCGTTATGGCTCCTGGAGTTATAAGTCTATGGAGGATGTTATACTTGATGGAAAAAGGATAGCAGATATTTTTTGAGGTTATTTTTTAAATGCATATCTTACAGGAAATATATTCTAAGCGTTACTTGATACGGGAGCTGGTGGTCAAAGATTTAAAGATTCGTTATTCAAGACCGCTGCTGGGATTTTTATGGGCATTTTTATCTCCTATGTTGATTGTATTGATTTTTTATCTGGTTTTTTCTCTGTTTTTACAGGTTAGAATTAAAGAAGCGCCATTTCTTCTGTATCTGATGACAGGCGTATTTTCTTGGCGTTTTTTTCAAGATTCACTAATCTCTTCAACCACTAGTCTTATCGATAATAAAAACTTGATAAGAGAATCGAGCTTTCCGTATTATTTTATTCCTTTATCCATTGTTTTTGCCAATGGCATAATTTTTTTACCTTGCTTAGGCATATTAATTGTTACTTCACTTTTTTATTTAAGAGGATTGCCTCTTTATATTGTATTATTGCCGATTGTTTTAGCCATTCATCTAACTTTGGCAATAGGAATGTCATTGATATTTTCTATTCTTTACGTAAAATGGCGAGACATAAAATATATATTAGAAGCGTTATTGCCGATACTATTTTATTTAACACCCGCTTTTTATTCTATTTACTTGGTTAAGGATAGATTTGCGCATCTTTTATTCAGTGTATATATGTCTAATCCCTTTGTAGGTATCTTGAATTTATATAGATTAGCGATATTAAAAGGATTTTACCCTTTGATAAAAGAAGACATTAGTTTATTGAGCCTTGTAATCGTGGCGTCTAGTTTTGCAGTTATTCTTTTGTTATTGGGGTTTTATTTTTATAAAAAGAATAAAAACACCATAAATGACTACCTCTCTTACTAAAGTGGCAGAGAATAATTATAATATGCCGACAAATAAAGTGATCGAGTTAAGGCAAGCAGGCAAGAAATATCCTTTTGTAAAACAGGCGGATAAAAAGCTCAGGGATGATTTTTCAGGTCTCTGGGCATTAAAAGATGTAACGTTAGATGTCTATAACGGAGAGATTCTGGGAATAATAGGTAGAAACGGTGCTGGGAAAACCACACTTTTAAATATAATTGCTGGGGTAATATCTGCAACAGAAGGTAAGGTTTATATGAATGGTAGAGTCTTGGGGCTATTTAATTTAGGAGTAGGGTTTCAGGATGAATTGACGGGAAGGGAAAACATTTTTCTTAATGGCGCGATAATGGGGGCTACAAAAAATGAGCTCGAAAATAAATTAAGCTCTATAGTAGAATTTTCGGAGTTGGGTAATTTTATTGATATGCCTTTAGGCACTTATTCGCAAGGGATGAGACTACGCTTAGGATTTAGTATCATTGTTAATTTAGATTTTGAAATTTTAGTGATAGATGAAGTTTTGGCGGTAGGGGATATTCTTTTTCAGCATAAATGTTTTGAACGTTTAATGGATTTTAGGCGTGCTAAAAAAGCACTGGTAATAACCAGTCAAAGTATGGATTTAATTGAAAGAATTTGCGATAAAGTTGCGCTCCTGGACCATGGAAAATTATTATTTCAGGGCAATGTAACGGAAGGCATTAATAAATATCGCGCTTTATTAAATTCCAATAAATTTTTCGTAGGACCCGACCAGCGGGATATGGATTTAGTTGAAAATACCAAAAAGTGGGCTGATGATACATCTAATTGGGATAAGGAATTGGGAACTAAAGAGGTGGCGATAGAAAAAGTAGAGCTGATAAATAGGTTTGGATGCAAGTGCTCGCGGATAAAAAGTGCTGAGCCATTAAAAATCAAAGTATATTTTAAAGCAAAAAATAGTGTTAAAGAGCCGCATTTTGGCATTGCGATATTTAGGAATGACGGAGTCTATTGTTACGGCCCTAATACTAAATTTGACGGATACAAAATTCCTGAATTAAAACAGGGTAAGGGTTATTTTGTCTTGGATTACCCCAAGTTATTACTTGCGCCCGGAGAATATCGAATCTCGGTGGCTATATGGGACAAATTTGAAACCCTAGCATATAATTATCATGCAGGCTATTATAAATTAACTGTCATCGGAAAATATAATGGGGGAAATGAACTTTTGAATATGCCTTTCTCGCTTTACCCAAGAAATTACTTAAATTTTAAAAGAAAATATGCTGACGGCATAGATTTAAGTTTATTGAATGATAAATGGGAGAATAAATTTGAAACAGAGCAAATAAATGCGGAATCTGTAAAGCTCTTGAATTTTCTCGATGAAGAAAAGGATATTTTTATAACCAATAAGACTGTGAAGTTAATCGTAAATTTCAATAAACTAATAGACTGCAGGAAAAATTATTCATTTTGGATTGGCCTTTATAGGGATGATGGCGTCTATTGCCAGGGGATAATACCCGCGCTTAATAGAGGAAAGAGTTTTAAAATCGCGTTTCCTAAATTACCATTATTGCCTGGTGGCTATAGAATTTCTTTGGGAATTTGGGATATGCGGATGCAGAAATTTATAATGTATCATCATGCTGTCTATCCATTCCGGATGGTTTTTAACAGAGCCGACCACGGCACAGTTTATTTAGAGCACAGATGGAAGTGGGGTATGATTGAATAATGCAGAAAAAAATGCCCTTAGTTAGCATCATTATTGTGAATTATAATGGAAAGCGGTTTTTAAAAGATTGCTTCGATTCGTTACCGGCCTTAAATTATCCAAAAAATAGATTAGAAATTATTATGATTGATAATTCTTCTCATGATGATTCTATAGAATACGTAAAAAGGCAATACCCGCGAATTAAAGTTTTTAAAAATGATACAAACAATTATTGTAGGGCGAATAATTTAGGTATAACTAAATCAAAAGGTGAATATATAGCTCTCCTTAATAATGATACAAAAGCAGATAAAAATTGGTTGATTGAACTAATCAAAGTAATAAGTGCTGATGATGAAATCGGAGCGGTTGGTAGTAAAATTTTATTCCCCGATGGAAGGTTGCAAGGGGCAGGGCATTATGAATTTCCAGATTTTTACTGGTCTGACCGGGGTTTTAAAGAAGAGAATAAAGGGCAATATAGCGTAATCGAAGAGATTAAGAGTCTGTCTCATTGCGCTATATTATATCGAAGAAAATGCTTAGATTCTATAGGATTACTGGATGAAGATTTCAATATGTTTGTAGAAGATGTAGACATGTCTATAAGGGCTAGACAAAAAGGATGGCGGATGTTTTATGTTCCTTTGAGCATAGCTTATCATAAATTTCATGGCTCCGCTAACGATGACTTGAGCAATTTTTTTTGTGAAAGAAATAGATTACTGTTAATTGCTAAACATTATCCACAGAAATTAGCTGATGCATTATTTGGCAAGGGGCATTTTACTGTATTAAATAAAAATAACGAGTTGATAAAAATATTACCTGATGTTTTTAGCAAATTGGCTAAACATCATACCCAAGCAACTGTTACGTCAGTGTTACCCGGAATATTTGAAGAATTAAATAAAATTCTAAATCTTGAAAAAGATTATTTGATTAAACAATTGAATGGCTTGGAAAAAGCTCATTCGCATTTACTCCAAGAAGTAATCCCTGATAAAGATACCCAGCTCTCCGAGAAGAACCAGCTCCTTGAGCAAAAAGATACCGAGATAACTAACTTAAATGATAAAATTAATCAAAATCTTGGCCTTATCTCCGAGAAGAACCAGCTCCTTGAGCAAAAAGATGCTCAGATAGCTGGCTTAAGAGACCAAATAAATCAAAATCTCAGCCTCATCTCCAATAAAGATACTCAGCTCTCCGAGAAGAACCAGTTCCTTGAGCAAAAAGATGCTCAGATAGGTAATTTAAACAATGAGATCAATGCAATATATAATTCTGAAACATACCGCTTTATTGCTCGATCAATATGGCCCCTCCTGAATATAATTAAACACATAAAAATTAAACCCAAAAAACACAGCCAAAAACATATCTTAATCATTAAACCAAATTGTGTAGGCACAGAAGAAACAGAGAGGGTCTTAAGGCATTTTCGGCTAACCAATCAGAATTCGTTTATGTTATTGATTGCAAATTTATTCGAAGAAGACTATGCAAAACTTTGCGAGAATCAAGATATCGATGAAAGGATACTTTTTAGTCCAAAATGTAATAAATTAACGAAAGTTGCGTTTTTTAAATTATTATTTAAACTACGAAGAAAAAAAATCGATGAAGCAATTATTCTTGTAGGTAACCCTGTTTATCATGGATATAGGAAGGCCAAACTGTTGGCGGTTCTTAGTGGAGCTAATAAAGTTAGGCTTTATTTTTTAAATATAGCAAACTTTGCATCTCCTTATTCATTTACGTTATTTCGGATAATATGGAGGTCATTCTATAGTAGCGCCTTATTATTTTGCATCTTTATATTATTTTTTACCTTTATTATTGCTCCGCAGAAATTTAAAAAAATTTTCAGAAAATGAATATCCTTTTTCTATCTCGAGATTATCCGCCTAATCATATCGGTGGCGTAGGAATATACGTTTATGAAATGTCGCGTTTCTTGGCGAAAATGGGTCATCGAGTTTTCGTTATCACCGAAGCCATCGATCACCCTTTAGATTATGTAGATCGAGGAGTTCATATCTTTAGAGTCCGATTAAGAAAAAATCATATCTTTGATAGCGTAAGAGACAAATTAAAGGGTTTTGTAGAAAGACTGGAGTACAGTTATTCAGTTTCAAAAATGATGGAAGCGGTAGTTCCTCAATATAAAATCGATATTGTAGAAAGTTGTGAAGCTCGAGCCGAAGGATTTTGGTATTACCTTTTTAGAAAAAACCCCCCCTTAGTTATTAAACTTCATACGCCAGAGAGTATTGTCTTCAGATTAGATCAAGTTAGACAAACTCAAGATTATAAATATATTAGTAGATTAGAGGGATGGTGGATTTCTCGGGCAAATAGATTAATAGGGTTGAGTCAAGCCATTGTCAGTCTCACTTCTCGGTATTTTAGAATAAGATTAAACGGTATTCCTATTGTTCCTAATCCAATTAATATTGAATTTTTTAAACCAAACCCAGCGGTTAAGAAAGAAGATTTTAGAGTATTATATGTGGGAAGATTAGAATTTCGTAAAGGCGTCCATCTTCTGATTAGGGCAATCCCTCAGGTATTAGAAAAGATACCTCAAGCAAAATTTATTTTTATTGGCAACGACTGCGGTATGAAAAACTATCTTTTGAATAAAATATCTGAATTTGGAATTAAAGATTCTGTTGAATTTATTGATCAAGTGCCAAGGGAAAATCTTATTTCTTATTATCAACAAAGCGCTCTTTGCGTTGTTCCATCTTTATGGGAAAACCATCCTTATGTGATTCTAGAGGCCATGGCCTGTGGAAAGCCAGTCATAGCTACCGATATAGGAGGAATTCCAGAAATAATAAAAGATAAAATAAGCGGCATTTTAGTTCCTCCTGGAAGTGTATTAAGCTTGGCAGATTCTATAATCGAACTGCTAAATGATAAAAAAATGCAAGAAACATTAGGAAGAAATGCAAGGAAATATATCGAAGATAGATATGGCTTGAAAGAAGTTATGCAGAGTACATTGAATATATATAAGGAACTGAAGAATTGAATAAGCTCTTTTTGAAACAGTTTTTTTGCAAACCAAGAATCCTAGTTTTTTTTATTTCATTTAATTGCAATTTACATTGTGCAATGTGCTTTAGTTGGATTAAACAAAAGCAAATTAAAGAACCCACTCTTGATGAGATAAGAACTATATTTAATGATAGAATGCTTAAAAATAACCTCGAAGTTATCAATATAACTGGAGGGGAACCGACATTAAGGCAGGATTTACCAGAGATTGTAAAAATAATTTTGCAAAACTGTTCCCGGTTAAAACGGATAGATATTTCTACTAATGGAGTTAATACTAGTCAGGTTATTGATCAGGTTGAGCGGGTCCTTGCAGTATTGCTACCAACAAATGTGCAGCTTTCTGTAAGTGTCTCGCTGGATGGGGTTGGAGAGGTGCATGAAAAAGTAAGAGAGACCCCCGGGATTTTTAGCAACGTCGAAAAGACGATTCTCGGGCTGAAGGAGTTAATGTCCTTATATCCTTTTTTTAACCTCGGCCTTAATATGACGGTAAGCAAATTGAATTATAAAGCTATGGACGCAACCAGAGAATTTGCTAAGAATAAAGGACTCGGAATAAATTTTACTTTGGCGGCGATTTCCGATATTGGCGTAGAGAGCATTAGGGCCAGAGAAAGATTTGAAATGAATCAGGAAGAAAAAGACCAGGTTATGCTCTCTTTAAAAGATTTATTGTTGATAGGCGCATTAGACTCAGACTATGCAAGATTCCTTTTTACGTGGCTTAAGACAGGAAAACGTAATGGGATATGTGCTTTTAGGCAGGGCAAAGCATTTCTTTTAGAACCAGATAGCCATATATATTCCTGCGGAAATTTTAAGGAATTTATGCTTGGTAATATAATGGAGCAGCCTTTTAGAACGCTGAGAAATCAACTCTCTTCTTTTAGGAAAGCATATCCAAAAAGATGCTTAACTTGTAATAGCAATTGTTATCTGGATGTTTGAGAAATTTGCCAGAAGCATACGATGAAGACTTTTAGCATCGCTCTAGTTAGTTGTCCGGTGTGGGACGTAGAGTTTCCACCCTATAATATTGCTCTTCTTGCAGCAGTATTGAAATCGGCTGGATTACATGCTGATTGCTTTGATCTCAACCGTACATTATACATTAGTTGCCATCAGGAAGCGTGTGCATGGCAGCTGTCTGACCTTTATGCTTTTTGGCAGTCACAGGATAAAATAAGAAATTTTATATTCTCCAATTACAAGTTCATTAATGAATTCATCAATAAGCTCGAAACATATGATATTATCGGTTTTAGTGTCCAAAGCTTGAATTTCGTTTTTACCATTGAATTAGCCAAATTGATAAAAAAACAATTCCCGCAAAAGACTATCGTTGCTGGTGGGCCGGAATGTTTTCAGAATTTTAATCCGGAATATTTAATGGGGTTTAATTGTTTCGACGGAATATGTTGCGGCGAAGGAGAAGAAGCGCTTCCTGAACTTATCGATAAAATTCAAAACAATGAACAATGGGAAACCCCTGGTTTCCTTCTGAAGATACAAAACAACCATTGTAACTGCGGAGCGAGAAAACTTATTGAGGATTTGGATAGTTTGCCATTTGCCGATTTCAGCTTTGTTGGCAGAAAAACAGAGAAACTATGTATTTCAACCTCAAGGGGTTGTATAAGCCGATGCACTTTTTGCCATGAGAAGAGCCATTGGGAAAAATTTCGAATGCGTAGCGTATCTTCTGTTGTGGAAGAGTTAAGTATACTTAAAAAGGAATTTCCTCAATTGCATTTTGTATACCTTAATGATTCGCTTATAAATGGTAATATGAGAGAGTTTGAGAAGTTTTGTAATCTGATGGTTACCAAAAATCTTGGTATTAAATGGGGCGGTCATATACTCGTCCGTAAAGAAATGGATAGCGCTTTTTTGAAGAGAATGAAACGGGCAGGCGCAGAACGGCTTAATTATGGAGTAGAGTCAGGTTCAAATGCAGTGTTGGCGATGATGAACAAAACGTTTAACCGTGAACTTGCGCTGCGGGTCCTTAAGAATACTAAAGAAGCAGATATTTCATTTTCGGTAAACTTAATTGTCGGTCATCCGGGTGAAACCGAGACTGAGCTTGAAGAAACGGCCGCTCTCTTACGGCAGATACGGCAACTTACCAATTGCGTGCATATTAACCCCTGCCTTGTCCTTAAACATAGTGACCTTTATACTAATCATAAAAGATGGGGAATCATATTGCCCGATAATTATGTCACTGACTGGTATCTTAAAGATGGTAGCAATACCGTTAGTATTCGGACAGAGAGAATGCGTGCTTTGAGAAATTGATAAAAGAGAGTTCTCCAATGGTGATGCTTAATATCGAATCGACTGATTACTGCAATGCCAAATGTTTCTATTGCATAAATGGCATACAGTCTATGCCTCACCCTTATCGTGGTGGCTTTCTTCCGCTTAATAGCCACGATAGAATTTTCCAAGATTTAGATACATTTTTAAATGATTTTATATGTATGCCTGCAGTAGATAATAATATATATCTGAGGTATTGTGGTGTAGGAGAGCCTCTGTTACACCCGCGCTTTATCGATATGATTAAAAAAGGTCTTTCATCTTCCAAAGTAAAGATTTTAGCCATTTTAAGTAATGGCACAGGCTGGAATAGACAATTTATTGATGAGTTTGTTTCAGTGGCTACTGCAGCGAGAGATACCCACATTGAATTAGTATTTAGCTTGGATACGCTGAATGAACGGACATACTTTAAGATAAAAAAAATCAAGAATATCGGGGGCATCGTTAAAAACTTATTATATTTGTTGGATCAGATAGTTGCATATAATTTATTGAACGTTCATCCTGTTTTTCAACTCATTGTTCTTGAGGAAAATCTATCTGAGGCTGTTGAGTTTTGCGATTTCTGGGTGACCGTATTGAATAAACGTAAGCTTTCCTGGAAAATTGTCTCTGACCCTACGTACACAAAATATTTCTCTGAAAGTAATAGCTTTGTATGGTTTAAATGCCGTGATACCGATCCGTCTATACAGGAACAATACAGGAAACTACATGCTTCAGCGTTGAAGCTCGTGGGTTTAAATACTGCTGAAGAAAAAAATGAAATAGCCAAAGGGGTGCATAAGCAAGAAACACGTTGTAATGGACAATCGGAATGTGCAAAATTTAAGCACGTTTGTAGTATTATGTGGTATGGAATTAATGTGGCTGCCAGCGGTGATGTTTCTCCCTGTTGCATTGACACCAGATTTAATTTAAAGATTGGGAATGTGAAGCATGATTCGCTCCAAGAAATGTATCGTAATGAAACAATGAGGCGCTTGAGAACCGCGCATCTTGAAGAAAATTTTGAAAGTTTTCCACTGTGCCAGGGTTGTCCTTTCCCTGCATATGGTTTGCCCGTATGGGATGAAGATGTAGTTAGGTATCTAACTACTATTCATCAAGTTAAGTAATTTTTAGTTAAGAAAAGAATATATGAGAAAAATAGCAAGGGTTCTATTCAAAATACTATTGTTTCTATAATGTTTCAGGGCTTATGGGTATAAAAGTTCTTTAAAAAATAATTAGTAAAGAATGACAAAATCCTTGCACATTTGTCTTGTTTCTCGTGAATACCCATCTGAAACTGGATGGGGAGGAATAGGTACTTATACCTATCATCTGGCGCATGGCCTTGCAGATTTAGGGCATCAAGTGTATGTTATTGCTCAAAGTTTAGATACAGATAAGGAGTCTATGGATGGCAACGTTTTTGTACATAGAATTGCACATCAAACCTTCTTTTGTAATAAAGGCCTTTTGAAGGAATTTGCTCTTAGATTAGAATACAGCTTTCGTGTATATGCCAAAATTAAAGAGTTGATAAAAAAATACCACTTAGATATTATTGAGAGCCCAAATTTCTCAGGAGAGGCGTTTGTCTATGGTTTACATAAAAAAATACCTCTGGTTACCAGATTGCATACGCATTTTTCTGAAGTAATTCAATTTCTCGAATGGCAAAAGACTCTCGATCGCTATCTCAGTTGTTGGTTAGAGAATGCAACCATTTTAAATAGCGATTTGGTGATATGTTCAACAAAAAAGCACACCGATATCGTTAATAAAGAAGTAGGATTAAAATTTAGCAATATAGAAATTATCCCTTTGGGTGTGCCCCTTCCTATTTTAGATAACCTCAGCAATAATATCAATTCCAAAGAAGATAATTTGAGAGTTTTATTCGTGGGTAGGCTTGAGAAGAGAAAAGGAATCCACGTATTACTCAGAGCCATGCCCTATGTTTTAGAAGAGATGCCTGGGGTGGAATTTAATATATTAGGAAGAGATATTTTTGTGACTCAAGATGGAGTCTATTTTGCAGGTAATGAAAGCAATTCATTTAAAGCAAACTTAATAAAAAATATTCCAGAAAAATACCTAAAGAATATTCATTTTTTAGGTTTTGTTGAGAATGATAAGTTATCTGAATACTATGGGTCTTGCGATGTTTTTGTAGCTCCCTCGTTATATGAGTCTTTTGGATTTATATATATTGAGGCGATGTCCTATGCAAAGCCTGTTATAGGCTGCGGAGTGGGAGGCGTTCCAGAAGTTATAAAAGATGGCCAAACAGGCATATTGGTTCCTCCGGAAGATCATTTAAGCCTTGCTCAAGCAATAGTAGGTTTTCTTAAAGATTCAGAGCTGAGAAGAAAAATGGGTATCAATGCCAGAGAGTGCGTGGAAAAGAATTTTAATAGAGATTTGATGGTTGAGAGAACATTGGCAGCTTATAAAAAAGTTTTAAAAATTGTATGAAAGTCCTTCAGATAGTCCACGGTTTCCCACCGGATAACACAGCAGGTACTGAAGTATACACCTATAATTTATCTAGTGAGCTTGCCAAAAGACACAATGTTTTTGTATTTTATAGAATCAATGATTTAAATATAAAAGAATACACATTGACACACGCTAGACTAAATGGATTTAGGGCTTTCGCAATAAATAATACTTTTAGATTATATGATTCCTTTAAATCGACTTACAAAAATAAGATAATTGCGCAAAAACTTGGGCTGATTTTAGATCAAGTTAGCCCGGATATAGTCCATATTCAGCATTTAATGTATCTTGGCGCAGAGCTTATTAAAGAAATTAAAAAGAGAAGCCTGCCTATAGTATTTACTCTTCACGATTATTGGTTGCTGTGTCCCCAAGGACAGTTATTAGAATTTAATTTATGGCTATGTAACAATAAAGAAAATGAAACTAAATGCTTTCAGTGTATCATATATCAATTGAGTATTAAAAAAAATGTTTTCATTGCTTATTATTTGTTAAAAAAATATATTCCTGAAGTAGCATTTCGACTACTCAAAGATATTTATTTAAAATGTTGCAAATTTACTTTTTTGACTGAAAGTAAGGCAGGACCCCAGATAAAAGAGAGAACCTCTTATATAAAATATATCTCTTCCGGGGTAGATTTATTTATTGCGCCTTCTCAATTCCTAAGGCAAAAATTTATTGAGTTTGGAATTGCTAAGAATAGAACTGCTTATATTACATACGGGTTTAATTTCAGTAATTTTAAAAACTTAAGCAAGGTTTATTCTGCAAAATTAAGGTTCGGTTTTATAGGAAATCTTTTACCCGCAAAAGGTGTGCATATCTTAATTCAATCTTTTAATAATATTAGAAATCAAAATGTGGAATTAAAAATCTATGGCCAGGCTGTTTCCTATAAAAGCATTTTAACAAATTATTTAGGGTATATTAGAAAAATAGCCAGGAATAAAAATATCAGATTTATGGGCGGCTTTGATAATAAAGATGTGGCGAAAGTTTTTGCAGAAATCGATATTTTAGTTGTTCCATCGATATGGTATGAAAATTCTCCTTTGATTATCCAAGAAGCCTTTGCTGCTCAAACCCCTGTTATCGCCTCAAGGATTGGCGGTATTCCCGAACTGATAGATGACGGCATAAATGGGGTCTTATTTGAGCCCAATAACCCAGAAGACTTGTATGAAAAGATAAATTTGATTATAGAAAATCCATCTTTGATAGAAAAGATAAGGCAAAATATCAAACCGCCTAAGAGCATAGAAGAAAATGCCAAAGAAATGGAAGAGATATATAGTAAATTAATTATAGGAAAAAATTGTGATATCTACCATTAACATATTTGAATATTTAAAGACTATATTTTTTATTATTCTGTTTGCCTGGATTTCATTTTTTCCTGCGCCTATTCAAGAAAAATACCATCTATTCACAAATGTTTTCCTTATGCTTGTTTTCATAATCCTTTGGGTCAGAAAGCGTAATCCTATTTTTAAATTAAGCGATTATCCACTTTGGATTTTTCTTGCGGCAATAAGTATAAATATTTTCTTTGCCCAACAAACAAATATAGCTCTGAAAACCTATTTGAATGTAGCTATACCGCTGTTTTTTATTTATTACTTAATATCTGAAGATTTTTCTTCTATGAAGAAATTTAATCTTTTAGCCAGAACAGTTTGTATATCAAGTATTTTAGTATCGATGGTTGGAATTTTAGAATTTTTATTTGCGTTTAATCCTGTCTATGAGTATTTTTTAAAAAATCCTTATTATTTAAGGTTTATATCGTGTCCGGTAAGACCCATGTCTACTCAATTTAATCCCACGCCCTTAGGAGGTTATTTAGTCGGATGTATACCATTCAGCTATCTTTTATATAGAAGAGATACTTCATTTTTTAAATTATTAGGCGCTACGGGCGTAATTTTAAATACAATAGTAATAATCCTAACTTCTTCCCGATGCGGCTTCTTAGGATTGATGTCTGTAATTGCATTTTATTTATTTGCCCAAAGAAGATACCGCTACTTTTGTATTTTTATCACCGTTTTATTAATATCAATGTTTGTGTTTTCCTATCTGCCCTTTCCTTTTAGAAGGTTCGGGATAAATAAATTTATTAAACAAGGTGTATTATTTAAACCACGAATAGAAAGGATGAATATGGCACTGCATATGCTTAAAGATCACCCTTTAGCAGGATTAGGTTTTCAACACTTTAGAATCCAGTTTTATGATTATTCTGTTCAAAAGGACAAAATTCCTTATGAATTTAGAATCGCTGACAATATGTATTTAACTATTATATCAGAAACAGGGATTATAGGTTTTTTAGGATTTTTTACGCTGGTTAGCTCTTTTCTGAAAAGAGGATGGAAGCACTTGAGAAAATTGGACTTTGGCTCTGAGCAAAGGTGGCAGCTATTAGTAAGTTTAATGGCCTTTATAGGCCTGTTAGTTAATATGGCAGGATATGAATTTTTCTACTGGCCTAACCAATATTTGCTTTTTTGTATGGTGGTTGGCTGCTTAGCTGCTTTCAGTGTAGATAGAAGAAATGCATAATTTGACTTTGCCGGGAGAAATGGTATCTATAAGATTATTCAGTGGAAATTATTAGAGGATCTTAAGCAATAGAGTTTTGAAGAACGCCCCCAGTATTATTCCTTTTGATTTTTTGGAGAGGCCACAGCTGCGGGCATAGAAGATAATGCAGAGTTATCGTCAACAACAAGTATGTTTGTATCCGGCGCTACGTTAAAAATCTCTTCCACTAATGGCCGGAGGTTATTTTTTTCGTTATAAGTTGGGATTACGATAACTGTTTTCATTATTATCTTTTGGTATTACTAAACCTAAAATCAGCCACCAAAGTAGAGCAACTTCAGGCAAGAAGAAGGTAAAGTCAACAAGGTTATGCGCCAAGAAAACAGTATTTGCTGCAATAAGGCTTATAATTTGATTCTTTTGGGTATTCTCGATAATATTTTTTAATGCAGATTTAAATACGGCAGTGATAAGCCATAAAATTGAGATAATCCCCAAGATACCCATCTCTGCCCAGATTTGTAAGTAGGAATTGTGGGCATAGAGGGATTGCATAAGACTAAAATTACCCAGCCCCACTCCGGTTAAAGGCGATACCCTGATTATCTCCAATGTACCTTTCCAGTAATTTATTCTCCTAAGTGTAGAGAAGAGAGGTTGGGTATACTGTTGGGATAGAGACCTGATGATAAATACTAATACGATTATTGCTAATAGGCCTACCAGCAGTAGAATCCTTTTTCTTTTTATGGTACAGGAAAGTATAAAACACTTTCCTGATACCACTAGCGAAAATCGTTTAAAGTTATCTGCCTGAGGCGATTTTCTTGATATATTTTCTAGATAAAAATATGCGGCTAATGCCAAAAATAAACTTAAAAGAGCTCCTAAGGATTTGGTAAGTAGGAGGCTAAAAGAAACAGCCAGAAGAATAAGCCACCTACCTTTTTCTTTGATTACGAGAACCAAAGGTACAATAAAGGCAAAATAACCTGCAAGCGTATTAGCGGTAACAAAAGGGAAGAATGCTCTTTTATGGCTTAGATAATCTAAGACAAAAGGGTCGGTAATTTTTTCTTTAGCGATGTAGTTTAAAAGATGCCTAAAGCCCAAAAAATATTGATATATAGCCAATAGGCTGATAATAAAGCCTGCCAGGATAATGGTTTGTACAACCCCTGCCTTATGCTTAGAGGTTAGAGAGATGCCTGTGAGAAATAATAATAAGCCAAGGATATATTTATAGAGTTCAATTAAGCTCTTAAATTTATCTTGAGAAAAAGACACACAAATAATGAAAGCCAGGCAAAGTAGCATAAGAGGGTATTTTATTGGCTTGATTTCTTTTAAGGGCAGGCCTTTGAGTATAAGCCAGATACCTAAAAACCCTATAAGTAAAATAGAATAAATAAGATTTACCTCAGGAAAGGCTAAAGAGGAGATGAAAGGCCGGATAAAGATTAGAAGTAGCAGTATTACCAACATTATGTTATAATTTTATTCTAAGATGCAGAATAAGTCAAACAGAATAGTTAGTGTTATTATAGTAACTTCTGGGGTAAAGGATTATCTTAAGTCTTGTTTGGATTCGGTTAGAGAACAGATGTTTCCTCCAATTGAGATTATTGTAATTGATAATTCGCTGAATCAGAGTTTTAGCCAGGAGATTATTCAGCATTACCCTGAAGTTAAATTATGCTCCCAGCAGAGGAATCTTTCTTATTGTGAAGCCCTGAATTTGGGTATAAAGCAAAGCAGAGGAGATTTTATCCTTTGCCTTAATGACGATGTAATTTTGGATAGAGGATTTATTGAAGAGGCATTAAAGGGATTTATCATTGATGAGAGAATTGGTATGGTTAGCGGTAAAATATTGCGTAGTGACAGAAGAACATTAGACAGCACGGGGCTATTTTTAAGTCTGTGGCGCACAGCCAAAGAGAGAGGTTATGGGGCTAAAGATAAAGGACAGTTTGAAAAAGAAGGATATGTATTTGGCGTAAATGGAGCAGTTGCCTTTTATCGCAAGGCAATGTTAGAAGAGATTAAAGAAAATGGTAGTTATTTTGATGCTAATTTCCATTTCTTTTATGAGGATTTAGATGTTGCCTGGCGGGCACAACGTTTTGGTTGGAAGGGTTATTATATCCCTCGGGCAATTGCTTACCATGTTCGAGGAGGTACGGCGAGGTCAAGTTGCGGCATAGATAAGCCTTATGCTCGAATATATCTCAGTGATCGATTACACGCAGATTTAATAAAAAATCGTTATCTTACCATAATTAAGAATGAATCCGATTTTGGTTTTTGGTTACATTTTCCTGCAGTGGCTTTATATGATTTTGTTATGTGGGGCTATATTTTACTTTTTAGAACCCAATTGATAAAACCCCTTCTTTTAAATTGGAAGTTCCTAAAGTCCGCTTTTAAAAAAAGAGGTTAATCAAAAAAGATGAAACATTCACCCTTTGACGCTCTCCCGAATAAATTCGGGAGATTCTCAGGCAACACCGACTATTGCCGATGTTGACGCCTGAAGGGCCTGCCCGACCCTGAATATATTTAGAGATGCATTAAGATCCCTGTCTAAAACAAGATTACAGAAGGGACAATGATGAATACGAACAGACAAAGATTTAGGAACTTTCTCACCACACCCAGAGCATATCTGGCTTGTGCTATGGGGCGGAACTTTAATTACTATCCTACCAGCACCTTCCGCCTTGTAGGACAACAAATTAAAGAACATACCCCAAGAACTATCAGATATAGACTTGCTCAAGTGTCTATTTTTTACCATTTCTTTGATGTTAAGGTCTTCAATATAGATGGTCTGAAATCCTTTAATATAGGCATTGGCAACCTTATGCAAAAAGTCTTTACGCTGATTAGACACCTTTTCATGTGCTTTAGCAACAAGAAGGCGCGCCTTACTTCTCCTATTAGAACCCTTCTTTTTCCTGCAAAGGCTTCTTTGTCTGCGTCTCAAAAGTTTTTCAGATTGTCTAAAGTATTTAGGATTTTCAACAGAATTACCTTGAGAGTCCACAAGAAAGTGTTTAATGCCAACATCTATACCAATTTCTTGATTAGATGCCTGGACTTCTTTAACAGGCACATTATCACAAGAGAAGGCTACAAACCATTTATCTGTGGAACTTCTACGAATGGTTACAGTTTTAATTTTCCCTTCAATTGGCCTGGACAGAAAGAGTTTGAATTTACCAACATTTCTAATATAGAGGTATCTACCTTCAAGTTTCCATCCTGCTTGTTTAAGAGTGAAGGAATCGTATCTGTTTTGAGATTTAAAACGAGGGAAACCGGCCTTGCCATTTCCTTGTTTAACTCTCTGAAAGAAAGATTTATAGGCTTTATCAAGTCTTTGAAGAACATCTTGGAGACACTGAGAACCGACGATTTTAAATTCATGGAAAGTCTTTTTAAGTTCAGGCAATTGAGACATCTGTTCATAAACAGAAATAGACCTCTTTTCTTCCTTATAGGCTTTTATTCTTTGTTCAAGAGATTGATTATAAAGCCTTTTGCACAAGTCAAGCCATTGATTGCAGTTAGCCTCTGTCTGTTTATTTATTCTGGCTCTATAAAGATAGATCTTTCTCATTTTTTGCTCTGTGCCTCTATATATTTTTTGATTGTTTCATTACTGATATTTCCTGCCGTACTGGCAAAATATGAGTGTGTCCAGAGAGAAGGGAGTTTAAGCAGATGAGGAAATTCTTTACGCAAGATATTGGAACTAATACCCTTAAATTCTTTAACTATTTTATGAACAGGTATTGTTGGATAGGCAGAAACAAAAATATGAATATGGTCAGGCATAATTTCAAAAGCAATGAGCTCAACTCCTATTTGTCGGGCTTTATCTCTAATAATTTGTATAAGCCTACTCTTTACTTTATCTACAAGGACAGGGCGTCTTCTCTTCGGACAGAATATCAAATGATAGTTTATAAGATATACATGATGTTCGCTATGTTTATATTCCATGTTGATAATATACTGTACATCAACAATTGTGTCAAGAGATATTTTGAAAGGAAATTAGCCATTCATCCCCTGAATGAATTTGGGGGCTTTCTGGCTGAAAGTCTGTAAATTGTCTGCTCATTAAAATTTTTCTTGCAATTTAGCCAAGTTTATGATAAAAAATAAGCAGGAGGTTTAGTGCGCCAACACTTAGGGTTTTTAAGAATATCCAGCGTAGTGGTAAAATTTGCTGCCTGGGTCTTCTTATTTTTAGGCATCATCGGAGGTGCCTCCATATTTTTAGGCCTGGTGCCTGGTAATCCGCGTTGGATGGGGTTAATAATTTTGGCGATATATGCATTTTTGTTTTTTTTCTGTTATCTTATTGCCAAGATCGCTGACCTGGTGAGTCAAATAATCGAGGAGATAAAAAAAGAATAGGTTAATAAGGAGGATAAATGCATAAATATAAAAATCTTTTAGTAGTTTTGTTTATTGCCTTTGCGGTTTTAGGTTGTGAAAACATCCCCTTTTTACAAACCAAGCCTAAGAAAACAACCAAGGCCAAGCTCCCTGTAGGTAAAGACGTAGTCGCCATAATCGGCGATTTCCATATCACGGCTACAGACCTAACTAAAGAAATT
>Ga0315284_10004435_pt1 | contig 19929 bp, 21 predicted proteins | sample YL17G09_16_MG_FD_203696 | JGI IMG/M metagenome (GOLD analysis project Ga0315284, IMG submission 203696) | Sediment microbial communities from Yellowstone Lake, YNP, Wyoming, USA - YL17G09_16 | ecosystem: Environmental > Aquatic > Freshwater > Lake > Sediment | place: USA: Wyoming | collected... | reverse complement strand
GCCCCAACGCGGCGATCGCGATGAGGAGCAGGCGGAAGGCGAAGAGCTGCGGGAAGGCGGGGAGGGCCGCCGGGGAGCCGACGAGCGCAGCCAGCGGCACCAGCAGTACCAGACCGGAGACCAGCGGTCCGAGGCGGACGGCGGCGATCTCGCGGCGGAAGAGGGCTATGCCGGCGATGAGCGCGAGCAGCGCGAGCGCCGCCGCCGCCGGCAGCGGCTTGCGTACCAGGCCGTAGGCGAAGACGAGGGTGAGCGCCGCCCCGGCGCCGAGCAGAGCGAGCTCGGCGAGCAGGCGGCGTCCGCTGCGCGCCGGCGTGGCGCCGGGGGCGGTCGTCATCGCGGCGTCCCCCGGGACGGGAGCCGGTCGAGCACGGCCGCCAGCTCGGCCGTGACGCCGGCCATGTCGTAGCGGGCAAGAGCGTCCGCGTCGGCCACCGGGCCGCCGGCAGCGCGGACAGCCGCGACGAAGCGGGCGAGGGGTTCGTGCATGTCGACGTCGTGCGCGACGGTGACGCCGCCGCCGACCTCGGCGAGAAGCTTGCTGGCCGCGGAGTGCGGAGCAGTGATGGCGAACACGGGCCGTCCCGAGTGGAGGTACTCGAAGACCTTGCTCGACATCGACTCGGCGCGCCGCCCGGTCATCAGCAGCAGCGCGTCGGCCGCCTGCTGATACCCCAGCGCCACGGCATGCGGCACGAGCTGCTCCACGCGCACGCGGTCGCCGATACCGAGCTTCGCGGCGAGAGGTCGCACACGTGCTGCGTCGCCGACGAACAGCGCCTTGACGTCCTTCGGCAGCGCCGCCAGTGCGGTGAGGAAGGCCTCCAGCGGCTGCTCGCGCTTGTACAACCGGCCGGTGTAGACGAACCAGAAACCCGGCCCGAGCTCGGCCGCCGTGGCCGCCTCGGTGCTGTCGTAGCCGTTGGGCAGCACGTGGGCGTGGCCCTCGAGCCAGGGGTGGGCCTGCACGATCGCGTCGAGGATCGGCTGGTTGATGGCGCTCAGGGCTGCGGCGTGGCGCAAGACGCGGGCCTCGAGCCATCGCGTCGCCGCGGCGTGCATCGGGGTCGCGTAGGCGCGCACATCGTTGGCGAAACGGGGATCGCGGTAGTCGGCCATCCACGGCACGCCGCTCGCGCGCGCCAGGCCGGCGGCGGCGACGTGCACGCTCGCCCGCGGGTGGCTCGAGAAGATGGCGTCGAAGGGTTCGGCGGCCAGCAGCCGGCGCCCGGCGGCGATTGCGGTGGCTGCCCAGAGCACGTACGGGTCGGGCACGAAAAGCCAGGCGTTGACCTTGGTGCTCCGCCGGCCGCCGCGCAACAGCTGCCGTGGCACGAGCGCGGGCGTGCGCAGCACGCGCACGAAGTCCGGCGCCGTGGCCGGGCCTTGTGCCTCGGCGGTGAGGACCGTCGCCTCCCAGCCCTGTGCCGGCAGATGCCGGAGCAGGCGCAGCACGCGGCTGGTGCCGGCGCTGGTCATGGGCGGGAAGGGGTTGGCGACGACGAGCAGGCGCTTCACTGTGGTACGCCTTCCTTCGCGGCGTCGTCGATGCTCACCTGGATCTCGACGGCCGCGGCCGCCTCGACATCCGTCTCGTGTGGCGGCGGGGCCGCGGGGGGCTTGGCGCCGCCGCCGCGCTGCCAGACGCGGCGCAACTGGTCGCGCTCGCCCGCGGTGAGGAAGCCGGTGGCGACCAGCGCGATCGGGAAGAGGGCCAGAGCCGGCAGCGTCGCCGCCGTGCGCCAGGCAAGGGCGGCGAGCGGCAGCGCCGTCGCCAGCCCGGTGAGCCACATGACCGCTCCGATCGCGGCCAGCGAAAGCACCGTGGCGGCGAGCAGCTTGATGAGGCGCCGCCACTCGTAGGGTATGGGGTAGTAGCGCTCCGAGTAGAAGTAGATCGTCGCGGCGAGGAGCCCGTAGCCGGCCACCGTCGTCCAGGCGGCGGCCCACATGCCGTACCGGGGCACGAAGATGAAGTTCAGACCGATGTTGGCCGCCGAGGCGATGAGGAAGAAGACGGGGATCATGCGGTTCTGCTTGGCGACGTTGGCGCCCACCCAGAAGATGAAGTAGACGCCGTACAGAGCGATGGAGATGGCGAGCACGAAGGTCACCGGCGCGACGCTCCAGAACCGGCGATTGAGGAGCAGGTGCGTGATGAGCGGCAGGAAGGCGCCGAGCAGCACGAGCATCAGCGCGTTGAGCACCATGAAGTAGGTCGAACTGCGGGCGACCATGCGGCGGTGCAAGGGAGGGTCGTCGAGCTTGGCGTAGTGCCACTGCGGCCACGCCATGCGAAACGCCATGAGTACGAGGAAGAGCGGCTGTGCCAGCGCGTTGGCGACGGTGTACAGGCCCACCTCGGCCTTGCCTTGGTAGTGCAGCAGGAAGAAGCGGTCGGAGAGCTTGAGCCAGTAGAACGAGATGCCCGTGAACAGCGCCGGGACGGCGAAGACCAGCATGGGGCGCAGGATCCTCCACTCCGGGAGCCGATCGAGTTTTCGCACGTAGGTCGGCATGAGGGCGATCTGCATGCTGGCCGCCGTGACCAGGTTGGCCAGCAGCACGCCCATCGGGCCCCACTTGAACACCGCCACCAGCAGGATCGAGAGCGGTATCTGAACGGCGATCCGGCCGAGCGTGTAGGCGGTGAAGGTCCACGGCTTGTGCTCGAGACGGAAAAGGGTGATCGGCACGTCGTTGAGGTTGGTGAAGAACAGGGTCGCGAGGGCCACGGCGAAGTAGCGCCAGTCCCCGGAGGAGTACTGCTCGCCGAGCAGCAGCGGCGCCAGACGAGGCATGAGGACGGCGCAGGTCCCGATGAGGATGGCCGGGTAGACCGTCGACACGTAGAAGACGTTGGTGATCACCTTGCGGTGGCCCTCGGGCGTCTTGTCGTCGAAGTAGAAGCGCGAGAAGGCGATGTCGAAGCCCAAAGTGACGAACACGTCGAGGAAGGCCGTCACCGTGACCACCATGCCCAGAATGCCGTAGTCGGAGCGCGTGAGGAAGGTAGTGTAGAGCGGGAGCAGGAGGGCGACGAGGAACTTCTGCAGCGCTCGGCCGCTGCCGTAGATCACCGAGTCCTTGAGGAGGAGCCCGTACCCCGCGCTCTTGCCCTGCCCGGGGCCGTCTGCGTGCGTGGGCCGTCTGCGGATCAGGATCGCGGAGCCTCCGATAGCTGGTGGGTGCGGGCCGCGACGCGGCTCTGGCGGGCACCGGCTTGCCGTGGTCGGGAAGACATTCTACCACCGCCCCACGGGCGAAGACCGGAGCGCCCGATGGCGGCGCGGCAGCCTAGCGGAGCTTGCGCGCCGGGTTACCGGCCCATACCTCGCCGGGGCTCACGTTCTTGCGCACCGCGGCGCTCATGCCGATCACGGCGCCTTCGCCGACGGTCACGCCGTTGGCGACTACGGCGCCCTGCCAGATGCTCGCCCCTTTGCCGATGCGGGCGCCGCCGCCCACCTGGGCGTGGCCGGCGACGAGCACGTCTTCGCCGACCTCGACGTTGTGGCCCACGTTCACGTGCGGGCCGATGCGGGCGCCGCGGCGGAGGATGGTGTCGCCCAGGGCGCCGCGCTGGATCGTGGCGTGTGCGGCCACGTCCACGTCGTCCTCGATGAGCACGCCGCCCAGCTGCGGGAACTTGACCAGGCGCCCCGCAGAGTCGCGCTCGTAGCCCATGCCGCTACAGCCGACGGTCGCGTGCGGGCCGATGCTCACGTCGCGGCCGACGCGGGCGTTCATCACCCAGGCCTGGTTCGCGCTCACCGACAGGGCCAGGGCCGGCTCGGCATAGACCGGAGCCTGGTCGGCCGTGAGATGGGCGAAGAAGCGCCCGATGACGCACGCCATCGCCAGACGCGGGTTGGCGCAGGCGGCCACGGCGGTGCCGGGCGCGAGATCGGCGGCGGACGGTGCGGGCGCCGGTCCCACGAGGAGCGCGCCGCGGAAGCCCGCGGCTGCCTCGGCGCGCCGGCTCCAGGCCACGTCGCCGGGGCCCGCCGCGGCGTCGGGCGCCACGCGCTCGAGGGCGGCGCCCTCGCCGTCGCCGTCCCGCGTGGTCACGTACTCCTGCAGCTGGCCGATCTCCGCCAGGTAGCGGACGACCTCTGCCGACGACGGGTTCACGGCCGGTAGTGCGGCAGGTACTTCGCCAGCAGGCCGGGGTCGAACTCGTGCGGTACGTACTCGTCGGGGATCTCGATGTAGGCCGCGTTGTCGGGCGTCAGCGCGAACTGCAGCTCGGCCCACGGGTTGGGCTTGTTGTAGTACACGGCGTTGGGGACCTCGAGGTCCAGCACCACGTGCGAGCCGTAGCCGACGATGGCGCCTGGAGCGATGGTGATGCCGGCGCTCGTGTTGGTCCGGCTGCCGATCACCGATCCGTAGCCGTAGCGGGTGATGAGCTGGCGCTTGGGTGCCCGTGGGCGGCCGTGATCGATGTTCTTGGTGTGCGAGCTCATGATGCCGGCGGCGATGAAGCACCAGTCGTCGACGATCACGCTCTTGGAGATGCAGGATCCGGTGCGCACGCGCACGTGGTTGCCGATCAGGCAGATGCCGGTGGTCACGCAGTCGTCGGCGATCTCCACGTCGTCGAGCACCCGGGTGCCCGCGGCGAGGTGCACGCGGTGTCCGAGCCGGACGTCCGCGCCGACGATGACATCGGGCTCGATGATGCACTGCAGGCCGTGGTCGAAGCCGGTCCCGTGCGCGAAGTCCTTGGCGATCCACGACCCGCTCGGGGTGTGGTGCTCGTAGGCGCTCCAGTCCACCTGACGCCTCGCTTTCCGTCGCTGTGCTGGTCCGGCCGGCGGATCACCGACCGGTAGGCGGACAGTATAGCGCCGTCGACGGCGCGGCGCGGGCCATCGCCGGCCTCTACCGCCGCGGCGCCCCGAGGTCCTTGGGGAGCTGCTCGGCGTGCGCCTCGGCGGCGGCCAGTTGCTCGGCGGCAAGCGGAGACGAGCCGCGGCGCCGGGCACGAGTGAGGGCCTCGCCGACCTTGAGGCCGGCGGTGTGCAGCTCGATGAGCGGTTGCGGTAGCAGGTCGCCGGGCGCTGCGTCGGCGGCGCCGGGCCAGCTGCGCAGGCCGGCGCCGCTCAGGCCGCGCCGGTCGAGCTCGCCGGCCAGGCTCACCACGGCGAGATGCGACGCCGTCGTGGCCAGCTCGGCGGCGTCCATCCAGGCGCCGGCGCCGATGGTGCGCCGGTCGGGCTGCGCGGGGCAGAGCACGAGGCCGTCGGCCTCGGCCAGGCGGCCGCGGGCGGCCGCGTCGCCGAGGCCGTCCCCCGCCTTCTCGCCGCCGTACAGGCTGATGCGGCCGGCGCCCTCCGGCGCCGCCACCAGCACGCGCGCGCCGGCTTGCGCCAGTCCGCGCGTGACCTTTCCGCAGGCCGGTCCGTCACCGGCCACGAGGATCGTGGCGCCCACGACCTCCACGCCCAGCTGCAGCAGGCCCCAGACGGCCTCCATCGGCAGGTAGCGGTAGACGTCGACGGCGTCCTCGTCCACTCCGGCCACGGCGATGCTCAGGCGGCGGCAGGTGGCCACGTCCACGTCCCCGGCGCGCCAGTGGGCGACGCCGCGCATCAGGGTCACCGCGGCGGTCTCGCAGACGTTGCGTACGATCGACTCGTCGATGGGCCGGACGCCGGGCAGGTCGGTGATCACGTCAACGGTCGACAGCGGAGCTTGCAGGCGCGTGGGCAGCAGCCGCACGCGGTCCTGGACGCCGGCGAGCGCGGCCAGGTGCGTCGTCTGCCGCTCGGCGTCCTTGCGTGCCGAGCGCACGCTGTCGCGGCCGACGGCGTACACCTCGTCGGCGCCGGCCATCGCGGCGATCACCGGGGTGACACGGCGGTAGCCGACGCTGGCCTCGGTGAGCACGCGCAGGCCAGCGAGATCCAGCCGGTGCCGCTCGATGGCGCGGCGCATGAGGCGCAGGACCTGGCGGCCGGGGAACCGGTCGTCGCAGGCATCGCGGGGGTCGGCGGCGTCGCTCACGGCGCAATCCTATCGCGACTCCGGCGTTCGCGCGCCGTCCAGGGCGCGATCCGTCCGGCCATGATCCCGCCCTCGCAAGCGTCCGCGAACCGCACGGCCGCGGGCCGCGTCTCACCGAGTCGCGGCCGGGTCGGCGAGAGCTTGCGCCTCCGCTATACTCACGACTCGCTCAAGCGGCAAAAGGACCGCCTTCATGGGCATCCCGATCGGCTTCATCAGACACACTCCCCGCGTCGTTCTCGGCGTTCTGCTGAGCGCCGCGCTGGCCGCCGTCTTGGCCGGCGCTCTCGCGCCGCTGGCCGCGGCGGCCCCCGGCGCCGCGCAGATCGACGACTTCCTGGCGCTCTACGACTCTCCCATGGCCGGTACCGGCGGCGCTTTCGTTGCCGCGGGGCAAGCGTACGGCGTGGACCCCGCCTTCCTCGTGGCCATCGCCGGCGCCGAGTCGAGCTTCGGCGAGTTCCTGTACTCCGAGAACGGCGATCCGTGCACGTACAACGCCTTCAACTGGTTCTACGGCGCCACGTGCCCGCAGAGCGACTTCGGCTCTTGGGACGAGGCCATCGCTCGCGTCGCCGCGGGCCTGGGTGGCTATCTGTACTTCGGCGCCGGCCTCTACTCAGTGGACGCTATCGCGCCGCGGTACTGCCCGGACGGCACCGACGACTGGATCCGCAACGTCTCCTCGTTCATGATCGCGCTCGGCGGCGACCCCGCCGACACGCGGCTGATCGAGGCGCCCACGCCGCCGCCCGACACGCAGCCCGGGCTCGTCGCGCTCGACGGCGCAGTGACGCTGGCCGGCGGGGTGCGCGAGGTGGGCAGGGACGTGAGCGTGCGCTTCACCATCACCAACAGCGGCGGTCAGCCCGCCGCCCTCGAGGGCATCAGGCTGGCGGTGCGCGGCCCCGCCGGCGCCAGGGCCGACCTGGTCTCCGACCAGGCGGTCACGCTGGCGCCGGGCCAGCCGCTCAACGTCTCGGCCTCCTGGCCGCTCGACACGGTCGGCAGGTGGCACGGCTGGATCGAAGTGGTGCAAGACGGCGAGCCGAGCCTCGTCGGCGAGAAGCAGGCCTTCGCCTTCCGTGTCGTCCTGCCGCGCGAGCTGGTCGTGCGCCGCTGGATCATGGCCGACGCCAACCTCAGCTCGCCGCACTGAACCACCTCACGGCTGGCCGCTCCCGGCCACGCCCGCCGCTCCTCAGCCACGCCGCACGGGCGGGCCGCCGTCAGGCGCGCCCGCCAGAAACGCGCCGATGCGCACGGCGAGGCCCTCGGCAGGGACCTCGTCCACGCCTCCGTTGTTGGTCCCCATGTCGTGGAAGGCGGCGAGGTCGCGGCCGTCCAGGAAGCAGCGCGCCACGCGCATGCCGCCGCCGTGCGTCACGAGCACCGCCGGGCCGCCGCGCCGCGCCGCGTCGCGCAGAGCGGCGAGCACGCGGCGCTGCTGCTCGGCCAGGCTCTCCCCGCCGGGGAAGCGGAACGTCTCCGGGTGCTCGCGGTAGTGGCGCCACGTCTCGGGCTCGTCGGCCATGATGTCCATGAACAGCCGCGTCTCCCACTCGCCGCGGTGGGTCTCCGCGAGCCGCGGGTCGACGACCAGCGGCAGCTCGCCGCCCAGTTCCTCGCGGATGAGCGCGGCGGTCTCGCGGGCGCGCAGCAGGTGGCTGGTGACGATGAACTCCACGCCGCGCCGCGCGAGCGCGCGCCCGCGGGCGCGCGCCTGGGCGCGGCCGGTCTCGTTGAGCCCGATCTCGGCCCAGCCCTGGCAGCGCGTCGGCTCGCGGTTCCAGTCGGTCTCGCCGTGGCGGACGAGCAGCAGCGTCATGAGCGGGCCGGGCTTCGCGTGGCGGTCCGACCGGGCGGCACGGGCCTCAGTGGAAGTGCAGCAGGGTGTCGCCGCGCACGCCGACGCGCAGCGTCTCGACCGAGATGACTTCCTCGGGCGGGATGTTGCCGAGGTTCACGTTGGCGCCGAACTTCTTGATGAACCACGTCTGCTGGCTCTTGAGGGGCGCCTCGAACAGGAGGTTCTCGGCGCTCACCTCGTTGACGATCTCGTCGATCAGGCCCTCCTTGACGTCGGCTCCGGTCTGGTAGATGCCCACGGTCCCCGACTCGCGCCCCTCGGCGATGACCTTCCAGGCGCCGGCCTCGAGCTCGCGTTTGATCGCGTCGACCCACTTGTAGGGGGCGATCACGACCTCGGCGTCCTTGCTGCCGACCTCGCTGAGCACCTTGAACTCCCTGGTGAGGCGCTTGAGCAGGGCGATCTTGTCGTCCTCCCGCATGGCGACGGTGCCGTCCGATACTTCGATGCACTCCATGCCGCACTCACGCACGGTGCGCAGGTACTCCTCGAGCTTGTTCTGCCGCAGGCACGCTTCGAAGAGCGTTCCGCCGAAGCAGACGGGGATGTCGTAGCTCTGGTAGAGCTCGATCTTCTCCTTGACGTTGGGAGTCACGACGGCGGTGCCCCAGCCCAGCTTCACGATGTCGACGTGGTCCTTGGCGACCTCGAGGAACTGGCGCACCTGGTCGAGGCTGTAGCCCTTGTCGAGCACATGCGTGAGGCCGCTCTCGCGCGGCTTGGTGATGCGCGTGGGGAGCGTGAGAAAGTCGAACATCGATCGTCCTCCCGTGGTCGTCCGCCGGTCACTCCGGCATCGCCGGAATCGTACCAGACGTCTTTCGGCGGCGTTGCAGCCTGACGGCCGCGCCGCCCCGCAAGCTACGCCTTACCGAGCAGCGCCAGCCCGCTGAGGAACAGCACCACGGCGAGGCACAGACGAAGCAGGCGGTTGGGGGCGAGCTTGGTCAGCTGCGACCCGACGAGGACGCCGGGGATGGAGCCCAGGAGCAGAGCGGCGACCATCCACAGATTGACGTTGCCCACGCCGATCTGCGCCAGGCCGGTGATGCACAGCAGGATCATGGCGTGGAACACGTCGGTGCCGACGATGCGATCGGTGGTGAGCGGATAGAACAGGATCAGGAACACGGCGAGGAAGGTGCCGCTCCCGACGGAGGTGAGCCCGATGACGAAGCCGCAGAAGAAGCCCAGGCCTACGGTCGCGACCTTGCGCCGCGTCGTCATGCGGATGTTCTCGCGGCGATGTGTCTGGTCGACGTGCATGACGACCTTGACGACCAGCAGGATCGCGACTGCCAGGAGCGCTCCGCCGATGGCGCGGTAGAGGATGCCGTTGATGAGGTCGCCGTAGTAGTCCCTCACGTAGGTGACCGCCGCCACGCCGATCAGCGCCGCGGGCACGCTGCCGGCGGCCAGCCACAAAGCCAGCGGGACGTCGACCGAGCCCAAACGGCCATGCCGCCACGAGCCGACGATCTTGGTCACGGCGGCGTAGGTGATGTCGGTGCCGATGGCGGTGGTCGGCTGGATGCCGAAGAAGAGGATGAGGATCGGCGTCATCAGCGCCCCGCCGCCCATACCGGTGAGGCCCACGAGGAAGCCGACGAGCAGGCCGGTGAGGGTGAGATACGCGTTGAGGTGGCCGCCCACCGCGGCGTAGGCGAGCGCGACGAGCACCGTCCAGGCGACGAGAACGATCGGCCAGCGACGTCGCCAGATGTGCTGGGGCACGACGACGAACCCGACCCGATGCCCCTGGGCGGTGGCCGGCGCCGTGGCATCGACGCCGGCCTCTCTCACTTCTACCTCGCTCATGGACCTCCCCGTGGAGCGCGTTCTCGGGGGGCGGCTGGGCCGTCCCGTCGCGGTTCGATGAAGGGGCGAGTATGGTCCGGTGGTTCCTTATCTGTCAAATAAGCTCAGAGCATGGAGTACGCCGCCGACGCCGCCCCGCTCGGCCGGCGTGGCCCGGCGAGGCTGGGGGGCGTCCCCGGCATTAGCGTACGTGATGTGCGCAACCAGACGCATGCAAAAAGGCAATGCTCGCTCAGCGCCGAAGCACTGCGCCCGGCGGCAGGGCTCACATCTTCGCCGCCAGCTCCTCAAGCTTGGCCTCGGCGCGCGCCTTGATCGACTCGTAGAGACTCTCGCCGTGGGCGTCCATGGCCACCGTGAGGGGGCCGAAGTCGCGCACCCGGAACTTCCACAGGCACTCGGGCATGAGCTCCTCGAACTCGACGTCCTCGATCTCCTCGATCTGCGTCGTCTCCAGCGCCGCGGCGCCACCGGTGATGGCCAGGTACACGCCGCCGAACTCCCGCAGGACCGGCAGCGAGTCGGCCAGCAGGCCGCCCTTGCCGATGATGGCGCGTACACCGTACTGCTCCATCAGCCCGCGCGTGAAGCGGTTCATGCGCGCGCTGGTCGTGGTGCCGATGCAGACCTTCTCGTACCTGCCGGGGCCGAGCTTGCGCACGTTGGGTGCGGTGTGGATGAGCACGCTGCCGCTGAGGTCCATCCTGGGCCGCTCGCCGCGGTCGAACATGGCGATCTGGGTGGCGTCGCGGATGCCGATCACGGTGCCGTCGATGCGGAGCTTCTGGCCGGCGCGCAGCTCGCGCAGGGCGTCGAGGTCGGCGATCGGGAACGTGAGCTTGAGCTCAGAAGCCATAGGTGACCTCCCCCTGCGGCGTGATGACGGCGCTGGAACGGCGCGCCGCCCAGCACTGCAGGTTCACGGCCACCGGGTTCTGGGTGATGTGCGTGTGCGCGTACTCGATGTGCACGCCGAGCACCGTGGTGCTGCCGCCGAGGCCCATGGGGCCGATGCCGAGCTCGTTGGCGGCGGCGTAGAGCTCGTCTTCGACAGCCGCGATGACCGGGTCGTCGCTGTGCGTGCCGAGCGGGCGCAGCACGGCCTTCTTGGCCAGCGCCGCGCAGAGGTCGGCGGTGCCGCCCAGGCCGACGCCGACGATGGTCGGCGGGCACGGCTTGGGGCCGGCGTCGACGATGCACTCGAGCACGAATCTCTTCACGGCGCCGACGCCGTCGGCCGGTACGAACATCTTGAGGAAGCTCATGTTCTCCGAGCCCGAGCCCTTGGGCAGGCAGTTCAACTTGAGGTCGCTGCCGGGCACGAACTCGTAGTGCATGACCGGCAGATGCCGGCCGGTGTTGGTCAGCGTGTTCTGGCGCGTCACGGGGTGCACGGCGTTGGCGCGCAGCGGGTGCTCCAAGGTGGCGCGCTCGGTGCCCTTCTTGACCGCCGCGGTCACGCGCGCGAGGTTGAGCGGGCACTCCTCGCCGACCTCGAGCCAGAAGACCACGGTGCCGGTGTCCTGGCAGACGAGGTTGTCGTCGCGCTCGGCCACGCCGATGTTCTCCACCATGATGTCGAGGAAGCCCTTGCCGGTGGGGTCCGTCTCGCCGGCCTGGGCGCGCAGCAGCGCCTCCTTGAGGTCCGGCGGCAGGATCTTGAGGGCGCGGATGTAGGTCCGCTTGGCCGCCTCCTCGACGGCGGCGTAGACGGTGTCTGGGGCGGTCATCGCGGGCATCTGTGAGCTCCCGGGTACTGGATTGAGGGAAGCGGATTCACGAGGCCTGCGTCGCGCCCTCGGCGGGGGCCTCGAACTGCTCGCGGAAGAAGGCGAGCAGCGCCTCGGCGGCGCGCGACATGACGCGGGTCTTGGAGCGCACGGTGTGAAAGTCGCGCAGGATCTCGAGCCCCTGTACGGTCACGGCGACGAGGGCGCCGTGCTCCAGCTCGGGGCCGATGGCCCAGCGGCTGAGGAAGGTCACGCCGCCGCCGGCGATCGCGGCCTGCTTGGCCGACTCCATGAGGCCCATCTCCATGACGACGTTCATGCGTTCCGGGCGCAGGCCCGCCGCGCCGAGGCGGTCTTCGACCACCGCGCGGATCCCTGCGCCCTGCTGCTGCACGATCTGCGGCTCCTGGGCGAGCTCGTCGAGCTCCACGCTCGCCCGCTGCGCCCAGGGGTGCCGCGGGTTGCAGACGAGGACGACCTCGTCGTGCACGAGGGGTTCCACGACGAGGTCCGGGCGGTGCGTGGGCGCGCCGATGGCGCCGATCTCGAACTCGCGCGAAAGGACGCGCTCCACGACCTCATGAGTGTCGTCCACGTGGAGCGCCACGCGCACGCCGGGATACAACGCCTTGAACCTGGTCAGCATGGCCGGCAGGACGTGCTCGCCGGGACCGGTGGAGGCCCCCACGACGACCTTGCCGGCGACGAGCTCGCCGAGGTCGAGGATCTCGGTGCAAGCGCGCTCGTGCAGGTCGAGGATCTCGCGTCCGTAGCGGTAGAGCACCTGGCCCGAGTCGGTCGGGACGACCGTGCGGCGCGAGCGGTCGAGCAGGGTCGTCTTGAGCTCGCGCTCGAGACTGCGCACCTGCTGGCTGGCCGCCGGCTGAGTGATGTGCATCTCGTCGGCGGCCAGAGAGAAGCTCTTGCGGTCGACGATGCGGCAGAAGAGCCTGAGCTGACGGACGTCCATAAGCGGAGCTTATCTCAGGATGCGCATCACAGGCCAGCGGCGGCGGCGCGCCAGCTCGAGGAGCCGGTCGACGAACAGGGCGGGGTCGCGTGGCAGCGCCGGCGCCGTCCGCGCGTCGCCCTTCTTCCTGAGCTCGACGTCGTCAGCGCTCGCCGCCCGGCGGAGTCGGCCTTCGGCGAGCAAAGCGGCGTCAACGGCCGCCGCCGGCCTCCGCGACACCGTGTAGGCCGGCGTGCCGAGCGCGGCGGCCTCCCGGGCCATGACCCCGCCGGCGCCGAGCACGAAGTCGGCGGCGGCGATGAGGCTGGCGCCGCCGGGCACAGGCCCGTCGGGGGCGATCAGCCCGGGTACGCCGAGCGCGAGAAAGCGCGCCCGCTGCCCGGCGTCGCGAGCGACGAGGACGAGCGTCACGTGGCGCCGCCCGGCGAGCTCGCGCACGAGGTCGCTCAGCGCCGCTTCATCCTGCGAGGGCGCGCTGCCGGCCGCGCGCGCCGGCCGGGCCGGGCGCACCACGCCCACTACACGCCGGCGGTCGACGCCGAGTGACGCGAGCACCTGCGGGTCCGGGCTGAAGTCGTAGACGTAGTACTCCTCCTTGAAGCCGGGGTACCGGAAGAGCTTGCCCGGCGGCGCCCCGAGAGCCGTCAGCGCCGCCGGCGGGATGGCCTCCGGTACCGCGACCTCGTCGACGAGGCGCACGTTGACGGCGTTGCCGCGGCGCAGCCGCTCGTCGTCGAGAAAGGTCAGCTGCGGGATGCCGAGCGTCCAGGCCGCGAGAGCGAAGTCGCTGGCGTGGCTGCCGACGGCCACGTCGAAGCGCCCGCTCGAGGCGGAGCCGAGGAGCTGAGCGGTGCGGTTCACGAGGCCGACGGCGCGCGTGCCGAGGCCGCCGCCGCGGTGACCCGTGGTGAGCACGCCGCCGAGACCGTACCGCCGCAGCACGAGGTCGGCGCCGGCGAAGCGCCGCGCCGTGATCGTCACGGTGTGGCCGGCGTCTTCGAGGCGGCGCACGATGGGCGCGAAGAAGACGACGTGAGAGGCGTCGGTGACGTCGACCCAGATCCTCAATGCCGCCTCCCTGCGCTCACGTGCCGGCGGTCAAGCTCGGCCGGGACTGTCGCTCAGGCCAGCCCGGCGGTGACGGCCGCGGCCACCTCCTGCACCTGCGCCTCGGTGAGGTTGGGGTGCATGGGGATGGCGAGATTCTGCTCCGCCGCCGCGTCGGTGACGGGGAAGTCGCCGAGCTTGTGGCCGAGCTCCGCGAACGCCGGCTGCAGCTGCAGTGGCCTGGTGTAGTACGCGGCGGAGTCCACATGACGCTCCTTGCAGGCGGCGGCGATGGCGTCGCGTTGCGGATGACGGAGCACGTACAGGTGGTAGACGTGCGTCAGGCCCTCGGGCACAGCCGGGCGCAGCACCTCGCGCGGCAGGTACGCGTCGTACCAGGCCGCCACCTGGGCGCGGCGCGCATTCCACTCGTCGATCACCTCGAGCTCGATGCGCAGGATCGCCGCCTGCAGCTCGTCGAGGCGCGAGTTGAAGCCGATGTCGGTGAACGTCTTCTTGTCCTTGCTGCCGTGAAAGCGCAGCTCGCGGGCGCGCTGCACGAGAACCTCGCTGTGAGCGGTTATGAGACCGCCGTCGCCGTAGCCGGCGAGGTTCTTGGTGGGGAAGAAGCTGAAGACGCCCATGTCGCCGAGGCTGCCGGCGCGCCGGCCTTTGTAGGTCGCGCCCCAAGCCTGGCAGGCGTCCTCGACCACGGGCAGCCCGTGAGGTTCCGCGACCGCGCGCACGGCGTCGGCGTCGGCCGGCAGGCCGAAGAGGTCGACCGGCATGATGGCCTTGGTGCGCGGCGTGAGGGCGCGCTTGATGGCGGCCGGGTCGATGCAGAGCGTGTCGGGGAGGATGTCGACGAACACGGGCTTGGCCCCGGCCTGGGCGATGGCCTCGGCCGTGGCGTAGAAAGTGAAGGGCACGGTGATGACTTCGTCGCCGTGCCCGACGCCGAGCGCGCGCAGCGCTATAGTGAGACCGTCGGTGCCGTTGGCGACGCCGACGGCGCCGGCGGTGCCCATGTAGGCCGCGGCGTCCTCTTCGAAGCCTTTGACGTTCGGGCCGAGGATGACGCGCCCGCTGCGCAGCACCTCGAGCACGGCCGCTTCGATGCGGTCCTGCAGCTCGGCGTACTGCCCCTTGATATCCATGAGTCCGACGGCCATGCGACGCGCCTCCCTGCGGCGTGAGAAGTCGAGCTGGGAACCTACCATAGCCCCTCACGAGCGGCCACCGAGGGCCGCCGGCGCCCGAGCCGGATGGTACGCTACGCGGCATGCAGACCATCATCAATGACGTCGTCCAGTGGGCGACGCACCTCATAGGCGCCTGGGGCCTGCCGGCGGTGTTCTTCCTGATGCTCCTCGAGAGCGCCTGCATCCCCGTGCCCAGCGAGGCCATCATGCCGTTCGCCGGGTTTGCCGTGAGCGAAGGGACTCTCTCGTTCGTCGGCATCGTCGTGGCCGGCGTCGCCGGCAACCTCGTCGGCTCGTGGATCGCCTATGCGGTGGGCTACTACGGTGGGCGGCCGTTTGTGGATCGCTGGGGCAAGTACGTGCTGCTGCGCCCGCACCACCTGGACACGGCTCAACACTGGTTCGACAAGTACGGCGCCCCGGTCGTCTTCTTCGGCCGCATGCTGCCGATCGTGCGCACCTTCATCTCGCTGCCCGCCGGCTTCGGCAGGATGCGCTTCTGGAAGTTCACCGCTTACACCGTGCTCGGGTGCGTGCCATGGGTAGCCCTGCTCGGCTACATCGGCGTCAAGCTCGGGAGCAACTGGGAGAAGATCCGCCCCCTCCTTCACTACGTCGACTACGTGGTGGTCGCAGCGCTGGTGGCGCTCGCGATCTACGGCGTCGTCAGATGGCGCCGGCATCGCGGCGCCGCGCCCGACGCGGAAGGCGAGGCGTGAACGGCGCGCCCGCCGCGAGCTGCCGCGTGCGCGTGCCCGCGACCACAGCCAACCTGGGCCCAGGCTTCGACTGTCTCGGCATGGCGCTCGACCTCTGGAACGACATGCGGTTCGCGCTCGAGGGCGACGGCGTGAACGTCACCACGGTCGGCGAGCACAGCGAGAAGCTCCCGACCGACGAGACCAACCTGATCGCGCACTCTTTTCTGCGGCTCTACGAAGAGGCCGGCGCCGCTCCGCCGGCCGGCCTCCGTGTCCACTGCGACCTGCGCGTCCCGCCGTCGTCCGGTCTCGGCTCGAGCGCGTCGGCGGTGGTCGCCGGGCTGCTCGGCGCCAACACGCTGCTCGGCCGGCCGTTCGACCGGGCGCGCCTGCTGGAACTGGCCGCCGAGATCGACGGTCACCCCGACAACGTCGCGGCGACCCTGCTCGGCGGCCTCACCATCGTGGTGCGGAAAGAAGACAAGCTGCTGACCAAGAAGATCCTCGTCCCCGAGGCGCACATCGCCGTCGCCGTTCCCGAGCTCGCCTTCAGCACGCGCACGGCGCGCGCCGGCTTGCCCACGCAGGTGTCGATGAAGGACGCGGTGTTCAATCTGGGCCGCACCCCGCTGGTGGTCGAGGCCTTGCGCACCGGCGATTTCGAGCTGCTCAGCCAGGTGATGGAAGACAGGCTGCACCAGGCGACGCGCCTCAAGCTCATCCCCGGCGGCCGCGTCGCCTGGGTCGCCGCCCTGCAGGCGGGCGCCGCTGCCGTGGCCATCTCCGGCTCGGGCCCCAGCCTGATCGCCTTCGTCAGCCTGGCGACCGACGCGCTGCGCGTCGCGCGCGCGATGGCCGACGCCTTCGGCGGGATGGGCGTGGTCGCGCAGCCCCTCGGGCTGAGCGCGTCGGCGGCCGGCGCCACCGTCGCCGCCTGACGGCGGCGACGCTCCTCCGGCCGCGGCCTCAGCTCTGCGCGGCCTCGCGCTTGGTGATCTCGACGATGTCCCGATAGAGCTCGGCGAGGCCGTCTCTCGAGAGCGGGCCCTTGTTGGCGCGCGCGACGAAGGTGAGCATCCACTCCTCGCGGGCGGGGTCCAGGAAGTCGACGCCGTGCTGCTCCTTGTACGCCTTGAGCTGCTTGACCAGCTTGAGGCGCTTGTTCACGGCATCGATGATCTTCAGGTCGTTGTCCGAGATCTGGTCGCGGAACTGCTTGATGACCGGATCGTCGCCGGGGTTGCCCACGCTCACGTCTCCGTTCTGGCCCGGCCCGACGCTGGCGCGTCAGTTGTGGCCGGGCCCCTCGTCATCTTCTTCGTCTTCTTCGTCGTCCTCGTCGAGGTCGTCGTCCTCATCCTCTTCGTCGTCCTCATCCTCTTCGTCGTCGTCTTCCTCCTCGTCGTCGACCTCCTGGTCGACGGCAAAAGCCACGTCGTCCGGGGTGCCCTCCGCGTTGGCGAAGTCCTCGGGGGAGACGCTCTCGAGGAAGTCGCGGAAGCTCTCGACGATCTCCTCCGTATCGTCGACCTCGCGCTCGAACTCGATGGCGTTCTCGTCGACGAGCGCGGTGGCGGCAAAGATCGGCGCCTCGGTGCGCACGGCCAGAGCGAGCGCGTCGCTGGGCCGCGAGTCGATCTCGATCTCGTTGCCGTCCTTGTTGAGCGTGAGGGTGGCGTAGAAGGTGCTCTCCTTGAGCTCAGTGACGGTGATGCGCGCCACGTCGGCCTCGAAGCTGCCGATGATGCTGGTGAGCAGGTCGTGCGTCATCGGCCGCGGCAGCTTGGTGCCCTGCAGCTTGATGAGGATCGCGGCGGCTTCGGGGTGCCCGATCCAGATGGGCAGGAAGCGATTACCCTCCATAGTCTTGAGGAGGACGATCGGTTGCTTGCCGATGACGTCGAAGCTGACGCCGTAGATGACCATTTCCTGGACGTCCATCACAGCTTGAGTATACGTCAGGGTCCCGGCCGCACACACCACTGTCGCCCGTTCGGGGCACACGTGTGCGGCGGGGCCGGGCGGCTGGTCTTCGACATCCGAGCCGGTTCCCCAGCTCGTTGCCGCCGCCGCCCGCCTTGAATGCCCGCCGGGTGGGCGTATGGTTCTTTCAAGAGGACTCCGCGCCGGCCGGGGCAAGGGCCGAGTCGCGAGAGGCAGCAATCGGGCAGGGGGGGCCATGAGAAGCACACGCACGCGCGCCACCACAGGATTGAGAAAAGGAGCGCCGGCCGCCGGGCTGCTCGTGCTTCTGATGCTCGCGCTGGCGCCGGCTGCGCCGGCGGCGCGCAGCTGCCGGGTGGCGCCCGAGAGCCGCTGGTCGCCCTGGGCGCCGGGAAGGATCGCCGATACCGCTCTGCGCGACGCGTGGGTACGGCACTGGCTGTACGACGCACAACCGACGGGGACGCTGGCCCTGACCAGGGCCGACGTCGCGCCGGAGGCGAAGCTGATCGCGACCGACGCGACTGGCGCGACGGTGTGGTCGGTCGAGACCGGCGACGCCTGGGCGGCGACGGGCACGCTGCCCGCCGCCTTCGTCGCCGTCTTCCCCGACCCCGACCCCAACGTGCTTCGCTCCGGGGAGCTGCGCGCGTACAGCGCCGACGGCACGGTGCGCTTCCAGAAGGCCTTCGAGAACAAGTTCGTGCAGCCGATGTGCGACACGCCGACGCGTCTCGTCTGGGCCGAGGTCTCGGCCCAGAGGGTGACGCGCGTGTTCGTGCGGCAGGGCTCCACCACGCGCTCTGTCGCCCTGCCGTATCGACCGTCCAAAGCGTTCTTCATCAACCCCGCGGCCTCATCGGCCGACGGCAGCCGCCTGGCGGTCGGGGTGTACATGAACAACCCGAACAGGTGGCGCACCATGATCTACTGGCTGCGGGTGAGCCGCACGGGCGTGCCCAGGATCGTGTCGCACGGGGTCACCGACTGGCCATATCTGGCTCTGAGTCCCGACGGCTCTAAGGCGGCGGTGATCAGCTCCCGCAACGCGCCCGAGGCCAGTCGCAACGTGTGGGTCGACTTCGGCAAGTTCGGCGGCCGGCTGCTGCCTGGAGGCGGAGAGGGCACCACGGAGATCGGCGTGGCGCCACAGCGCATCTTCGAGCAGGGCGGCTACAGCTACGAGAGTGACACCGCCGCGTGGGGCACCTCAGCGGTCTCGGTGGTCGACTGGTCGATGCAGTACATGTACCAGCGAGCCTGGGTGTGGGACAACGCGAGCCGTTCGATCGGGTTCCGCCACGACCCCGGCATCTTCAATCTTGCGGGCATCGACAACACCGGGGCGCTGACGGTGATCAACATCGACACCTATGCGATGACGAACGTGCCGGGAACCTATGCGGATGTCGTTCCCCTGGCCGACGGCCGGCTGACCACACTCACGCCGGAGGGCGTGCTGGACATCATCCCCAACCCCGTCGCGGGGCCCTGAGGGCGGATCGGGCCGCAGCGGCGCGTGCGTGACGCAGGCGGGGCCGGGCGGCTGGTCTTCGACATCCGAGCCGGTTCCCCAGCTCGTTGCCGCCCTCGCCCGCCCGGTCTACTCCAGCGGGCCGCCGAGTGTGGCGAAGCCCTCTCGCTCGGCGGCGGCCAGCAGTTGCCGGTCGAAGGTGGCGAAGGCGACAGCTACGCCGGGGGTACCCGTCGTTCCGGTGCGCAGCCGCTCGCGCAGCGTCACGGCTGCGGCGAGCTGCACTGCGTCCATCCCGCGCAGCCGGTGCGTGAGGGCTAGCCTGCCTGCCGGCCACTCCGCCACCGGTACGCGCATGACTTCGCTCCAGTGCTCGTCCAGCGCGATGAGCCACTCGCCCAGTTGGGACTGGGTCCTTCCTCGCTGCCGGTCGTTCTGCCCGAGTGCCGAGCAGGCTTCGGCGTAGGTGATGACGCTCGAGGCGATGAGGTCGGCCTGCTCGAACCAGACGATCGCGTCGGTGGTGCCGCCCTCCCGAACGATCAGTTTCACCAGCGCGCTGGTATCGAGGTAGAGGATCATCCGGGCTCTTCGTCCGGTTCAGGCCAATAGGGTCCCCTGTCCTCGAGGACGATGTCGGAGAGCATCCTGCCGCTGTTGACGGGCATGCTGTCGGGGACCTTCGGCTTGCCGCCACTCCACTTCAACTCGCCGGTGTCGACCATCTCCCACAGGATCCTCCGCGTCGGGTCGGTCGGGCGAAACTCGGCGACCTCGACCCCTCGATTGGTGACGTAGAACACCTCGCCCGCCAGGACGCGGCGCAGGTACTCGCTGAAATGCGCTTTGAGTTCGGTGATGCCCACGGTCGGCATGATGATCCTTTCGGCCGATGTAAACAAGTCAGTTACCTCAATGTAAACCGGTCAGCTCACGATCGCAAGGAGGAGGCCGCTGACGCGATCTCGCGCCATGCGCCAGGGTCTGAGGCAGCGCTCGGCGATGTTGCCGCGCGCGGTTGACCTCCCGCCGCCGCCCTCTTAGACTCCAAAGCCCCTGTGGGCGCATAGCTCAGTCGGTTAGAGCGCTTCTCTGATAAGGAAGAGGTCCCTGGTTCGAATCCAGGTGCGCCCACCAGTGATTTGCAGGGATTTCTCCCGC
>Ga0315284_10004433_pt1 | contig 19933 bp, 13 predicted proteins | sample YL17G09_16_MG_FD_203696 | JGI IMG/M metagenome (GOLD analysis project Ga0315284, IMG submission 203696) | Sediment microbial communities from Yellowstone Lake, YNP, Wyoming, USA - YL17G09_16 | ecosystem: Environmental > Aquatic > Freshwater > Lake > Sediment | place: USA: Wyoming | collected... | reverse complement strand
GAATGGCTTCGTAGAGATTTATATGAGAAGAATTGGCGTTCACGTATCCATCGCGGGAAGTATCTGGGAGTCGCTTGAGAGGGCGTACACCCTCGGCTGCAACACGATGCAGATATTCAGCCGCAATCCAAGGGGGTGGCAGGCGGCGGAAATCAGTGCGCCGGATGTAGAAAGATTCAGGAAGCTGAAAGAAGAATATGATATAAGGCCGGTAATTATCCACATACCTTATATCATAAATCTGGCAACGCCCGATGACGAACTCTATAAAAAATCCATCATCGCGTATATAGAGGACCTGGAGCGCGCGGACCTTTTGGGCGCTGAATATTTCGTGACGCACCTCGGAAGCCATGTCGGAGGCGGCGAGGAGAACGGTATAGGCAGGTTCTCCCGGGCGCTTGACGAGATTTTAAGAAAGGTAAAGCCGAAGACGACGATACTGCTTGAGAATACGGCAGGTTCCGGCTCATGGATCGGATACAGATTTGAGCATATAAGGCGCATTATAGACAGCGTCTCGGATATTAAATCTTTAGGCGTATGCCTTGATACAGCCCATACGTTTGAGGCCGGCTACGATATAAAGACAAAGGCCGGGCTTGAGAAGACGCTTAAAACCTTTGATAGATTTGTCGGCACCGGCCTGATAAAGGTGGTCCATTTTAATGACAGCCTGTCAGAGCTCGCCTCGCGCGTGGACAGGCACCAGCATATAGGGAAGGGCAATATCGGCTTGGCGGCGATGAAGAGGATCATTAATCATCCGAAATTGAAAGACGCGGCATTTATCATGGAAACGCCGAGGGAGTCGGACGCCGATGACAGGCGGAACATAAAAGTTGTAAAACGATTAGCAAAGGTTAAGGTTTAGGTTAAGGTTGAGGCTACTTTATTCTTGATCTTAATCTCAGCCTCAACCTTCAAAGAGATAGCGTATTATGGCTGACGAAAAGTTATATCCCTTCGACAAGATAGAGCCGAAATGGCAGAAATTCTGGCGCGATAAGGGCTTGTTCAAAGTAGACACTGCCGACTACAAGAACAAATACTACTGCCTGATGATGTTTCCGTATCCGTCAGCGGCCCTGCACGTCGGCCACGGCAGAAATTACATCATCGGCGATGTCGTGGCAAGATACAAGATGATGCGGGGCTTGAATGTGCTCACGCCCATGGGTTTTGACGCGTTCGGCCTGCCCGCAGAGAACGCCGCGATAAAAGATGGCATCCACCCGGAAACATCCACGTTAAATAATATAAAGACAATGAAGAAACAGCTCAATCAGTGGGGTGTGGAATACGATTGGGATAGAATGGTGATATCGTGCCTTCCGGATTATTACAGATGGACTCAATGGATATTCGTGAAACTCTATGAAGAAGGCCTCGCCTACAAGAAAAAGGCGTTTGTCAACTGGTGCCCATCGTGTAAAACGGTTCTCGCGAACGAGCAGGTTGTAGGCGGCGGCTGTGAAAGGTGCGATACAAAGGTTCTGCAGAAGGATTTGGAGCAGTGGTTCTTTAAAATCACCGCGTACGCACAGAGATTATTAAATGACCTGGAAAAGTTAGAGCACTGGCCTGAACGCGTCAAATTGATGCAGACGAACTGGATAGGAAAGAGCGAGGGTGTCCAGATAGATTTTAGTATTGAGGGCATGAGCGAGACTCTGACATGTTTTACGACGAGGATAGATACCATATACGGCGCCACATTCATAGCGCTCGCTCCCGAACATCCGCTCGTGGATAAATTGACTGCCGGCATGAAAGACGAGAAGGGCGCGGTGAAGCTCATACAGAAGATGCGCGATGAGAGTAGAATTGACCGCTCTGACCTTGATGTTCAGAAAGAAGGCGTATTCACAGGGCACTATGTTATCAATCCCGTTAACAGCGAGAAGATACCGATATGGGTCGCCAACTATATCCTGATGGAATACGGAACAGGCGCCATAATGGCAGTGCCGGCGCACGACCAGAGGGATTTTGATTTTGCTTTGGAATATAAATTGCCCATAAGGGTCGTGATAGATGATCCGGCAAGGCCGCTAGACCCCAAGATTATGAAAGAGGCATATATCGGCGAAGGCATCATGGCCAATTCCGGCAAATTTAACGCCATGAGGTCAGAAGACGCGATTGAAAAAATAGCCGATTATTTTGAGAAAGAATCTTTCGGCAAGCGCTCGGTCCAGTATAAGCTGAGGGACTGGCTGATCTCGCGTCAGCGTTACTGGGGCGCCCCAATACCGATAGTCCATTGCGCTAAGTGCGGCACAGTAGCCGTAAAGGAAGAGAGCCTACCGGTGCTCCTGCCGAAAGACGTGGCGTTCAGGCCCACAGGCGAGTCGCCGCTCAAGTTCTCGGAAAAATTCGTAAATACAAAATGCCCTGAATGCAGAGGCCCTGCCAGGAGAGAGACTGATACGATGGACACGTTCGTAGACTCAAGCTGGTATTTCCTGCGTTATATCACGCCGAAACTGAAAGGTAAACCGTTTGACACAAAGTTGGTGGATAGATGGCTTCCAGTGGATCAGTACATAGGGGGAGTGGAGCACGCGATATTGCATCTATTATATTCCAGGTTCATAACAAAATTCCTTTATGATATAAAATGGATCGGCTTTGACGAGCCATTCAAGAATCTATTTACGCAGGGGATGATAATAAAGAACGGCGCGAAGATGTCAAAATCCAAGGGCAATGTAGTGAGCCCGGATAAGCTGATCGCCTCTTACGGCGCCGACACGGTCCGGCTTTACACATTGTTCATAGGCCCGCCTGAGAGGGACGCGGAATGGTCTGACCGCGGGGTAGAAGGGGCGTACCGGTTTCTGGGGCGAGTTTGGAGGCTGGTTGAGAGGGTAAAAAACCAAGAATCACAGCCCCGGCCTGTACAAGTAGTTAACGATAATTTCAGGCCGGGGCTGGAAACTAATAGCGGTCTTAGACGCAAGACGCATCTCACGATAAAGAAAGTGACTGAGGATATTGACGGAGGGTTTTATTTTAATACGGCGATAAGCGCTATCATGGAACTTGTGAATGAGGCGTATGATTATTTGGCGAACGACGCTACGAATCAAAAAGTGCTGAACGACGCAATTGAGGCGATTATTATACTGCTTTCGCCGTTTGTGCCGCACATATCCGAAGAGTTGTGGCAGATGATAGGCAGAAAGAGCAGTATATTCAAGGTAAAGTGGCCCGAATATGACAAGGCCGCTATAGCGCAGGATTTTGTGACGATGGTGATCCAGGTAAACGGTAAATTGAGGTCCAGGTTAGAGGTGCCTTTTGACATAAAGGAAGAAGATCTTAAGATAAGAGTCTTGGCCGATCCGAAGATAAAAGGATTATCGGCAAATAAAACAATAAAGAATTTTATAGTAGTCCCGAAGAAATTGGTCAACATCGTCCTCTAATGATATTTTACACGGATGATCACAGATTAAAAAACACAGATGATCACAGATTGGCTATCTGTGACCATCTGTGAAAACTAGTCTATGACATGAAATCTGTGATAATCTGTGACAATTAAAACCAATAGATGTTTAACCTCGAAAAACGTGAAAGATTCATAATCCTCTTCCTGATCGCAACCTTTCTGGCCGGGCTGTCTATCATGCTGTACCGAAAATCCAATCCCATTATAGACGTTAAGATAAGGGCTTTTGATTACGCTCACTCGTCCGGCACCATCAAAAAAATAAATATAAATGAGGCGGATGAAACAACCCTTGCCGGCCTTCCGGGCGTGGGGAAATCGCTGGCGCTTCGCATAATTGAATACAGGGTAAGCAAAGGGGATTTCAGGTATATCGAAGAGATCAAGAAGGTAAAAGGTATCAAAGATAATCTTTTTGAGAAGATAAAAGATAACATAACTATTGAATGAACCCCGCCAATTCTTTCACAACGGGATCCGGTATAAGAATTAGCGGCGGGGTGAAACGCCCCATCCTATATTGCGCCGTATCCTTTTCAATCGGCATATCCATATCTTATTTTTTCCGCATACCCGTAATCCATTTTGTAATAGCATGCCTTATCCTGATAACATTATCCGCGCTTTTTTTTAAAAGGAATACCCTCTCCCACATATTTTTATATCTTGCCCTTATCCTTTTCGGAGCGGTGTATTACCAGAGCTACAATACCCTGCCTGAAAACCACATAGCAAGATTTATTTCAGACGAAGGCAAAAAAGTCTTTATAAAGGGTATAGTGGCTGATGATCCTGTCAGGAAAATGACAGTTTACGGGAAGGAGAAGATAAGTTTTGTGCTCCATGCCCAGGCATTGGGATTGCTTCGTCCCGCCTTCGGCGGGACTCGCAATGACGGTGATGACGGCGGGACTCGCAATGACGGTGATTACGACTGGCAGAAGGTGGCGGGCCTTGTCAAGGTAGATGTATATAGCGACGAGGGGAAAAACAGGATAAATTTCGGCGACGAGATAGCCGTCAAAGGGGCATTGTCAAGGCCTAAAGGCCTGAAGAACCCAGGCCTTTTTAATTACGCGGATTATCTCAAGATAAAAAATATATACGCTGCCCTTACAGTAAACGGGATATATTCCGTTAACATTATAGGAAGTGGGCGCTCCGGCCGCATACAACTATGGGCATACTCTTTAAGGCGCAGCGTAAACGAGGCGATAACGCGCTACGTTGACGAAAGATCCGGCGGGTTTCTAAAGGCCATATTGGTGGGCGAGAGGAGCTCTCTAGAAGCCGCGGTGACGGATGATTTTATAAAGACGGGGACAGTGCATGTCATAGCGATAAGCGGGCTCAATATAGCCCTGATAGCAGGGATATTCTTTTTTGTATTCAAAACGCTTGGTTTAAGAAAAAAATTTAACCTTCTCCTCACCTCGGCGCTTCTCATATTTTACTGTTTTGTGGCCGGCGCGAGCCCGCCTGTTGCCAGGGCGACTATAATGTTCGTCATAGCGTGCCTCGGGTATATCATTGACAGGGAATCGGACATTCTCAATTCATTGGCGATAGCGGCATTTTTCATACTCCTCGGGAATCCGAAAGAGCTGTTTGACCCGGGCTTTCAGCTCTCATTTGCGTCTATCTTCGGCATTGTATCGTTCTCGCCGAGGATAGAAGCCATATTCTCTCCCGGGCCCGGTTACCTTATTAAGGGCGTGGCAGTTTCAATAGCCGCCATAATCGCCGTAGCTCCCATAGTAGGCAAATATTTCAATATCGTTTCACCAATAGCCGTTATAGCGAATCTTGTGATTGTCCCGGCGCTCTTTATCATGACAATCGCCTCATTCATATTCCTTTTACTCTATTTCCTGCATTTTAATTTCATACTGGTATACGCCGGATACGCGCTCTCATTTCTGACAAAGGCGACTTTCTATATAAATCATCTATTCGCAGGGATAGGGCTTTCTTATATAAGGATAAGCGCCCCATCCTTAGCGTTTTTATTGCTCTATTACGTATTTATTTTTTCTTTTTTGTTTCTGAGGAGAAAAAATATTTTATGGATAGCGCTTTTGTTATTTATTAATATCTACGTCTGGGGCCGAGCCATCGCGCCGAATAATAACAAGGATCTTAAAATCACATTTCTGGATGTGGGCAAAGGCGATAGTATCCTCCTGGAATTTCCGGATGGTGCGACCGCGCTCATTGACGCAGGTTCTGGCGGTATAGAGGGCCTCTTTGATACGGGTAGGGCAGTCGTTGCCCCTTATCTCTGGAATAAGGATATAAGAAGGATCGACGTCGTCATAACAACGCATTTTCACTCGGACCATATGGGAGGGCTGCTCTACATTCTGCAGAATTTTGACGTGGGGTGCGTGATGGATAGCTCCATTGCGCCCGAGTCGGAAAAGTATCTTTATGAAAAATACAGAAGGATTGTTTCGCATCGAAATCTGCGCCGGCTTACACTCGCCGAAGGCGATGAGATTACAGGGTTCGGCAACGCGAAGGTTTTTGTTATCAACCCTCCCGAAGGCCGCGCCTATTCGGATACGAACGACAGTTCCGTAGTCATCAAGATTGAGTATAAAAATTTTTCAGCGCTCCTGTGCGGGGATATTTCCGGCCATGCCATGGAGGGCATTCTCGGGTATGGCAACTTTTTAAAATCGGATGTATTAAAGATTCCGCACCACGGCAGCGTAGCGGGGAAGGAAGAGGTTGCAAAAAGATTTTTTAGAATAGTGTCGCCGGATGTTTCAATGGTAAGTTCCGGGCGCCACTCCCTTTGTAAGGGCATGTCAGAAGAAAAATTTTATTTTAGCGGTGTCAATTATGACACATATAAAAATGGCGCGATAATAATATTTACTGACGGATATAAATTTATTGTAAGGCCGTTTTACCCAAGAAACTAACTTTTTTATATTTTACCTTGACAAATTAAAGATCATGTGGTATATTTACTTCAACGATACGTTGTAATTTAATGTTTTTTTATATCCATTACATTTTTTTAAAGAGAGGAAGACTTAAATAATGGAAACGCAATTCGGTAACACTATTGAGAGGCGTCGTTTCCAAAGAATAGATTCGAATCTTCCGGTAAGATACAGAAACTTAAAAATGGCCACCGTCCCGACGGGCTCACTCAGTAAAGACATCTGTGAAGGCGGCGTTCGTTTTAAGACAACCGAATTTATTTCTTTGGCATGCCGGCTCGTTGTGGAGATAACCCTCCCGACAGTCCCGCGTCCCGTCAAGGCCATATCAAAAGTGGCGTGGATCAAGAAGATATCTTCAGGAGACCAATATGAGCTTGGCAATCAATTTCTTGAAATATCCAAAGAAGATAAAGCCATCATATCGGACTACGTTAACCGCCTTTCCACCAGCACAACTATCTAATCCCTAAACTCTCCAACAAATTTATCCTTTGACCTTCATTATTGCGCTATGGTATAATTCATCCGCCTGCGCATTCAATAAGAAATAGACTCAATGCTTCGGCGGATAAATCCGCCGAAGCACCTGCTCTATTGCGTGTTGATTGCGAAGGCGGACAATTCCTCACTTTATGAGAAAATCAACTATTTATATAATACTATTTGCACTTATAGGCACGTTTACCTTTGTAAACACCGCTTATGCGCCCTGGATCTGGACGCCGGAGACGAGGAAGTTCACCAACCCAAAAAACGCGGTAAAGGACACCCCTAAAAAACAGTTTGAATGGGCGATGAGTTCATATGACACAAAAGACTACCAGCGCGCCGCGTTTGAGTTTGAAAAACTTGCCAAGCAGTATGAATTTTCCGATTATGCCTCAAAGGCCCAGTATTACGTGGGCCTTTGTTACGAGAACATGCAGAAATATTACATCGCCTTTGAGAATTACCAGAAGGCGATAGATAATTTTCCTCACTTAGCCAATACCGATGAGGTGCTCGCCAGGCAATTTGCCATAGGCATCGTCTATATGGAAAAAAAGAACCCGAAGGTCCTCGGGAATGATATCATGGCTCCGCTGGACAGGGCCGTTGAAATATTCAAGAAGGTCGTGGAGAACGCGCCTTACGGAAAGTACGCCCAGGATGCACAGTTCAAGCTCGGCGAGGCGCTCAAAAAGAGCGAGAGGTACGAGGAGGCAATCCAGGCATACCATAAACTTGTAGAGGATTATCCGAATTCAAAACTCGCCGCCAAGGCGATGTATGAAGAGTCATTCTGCGCGTACAAGGCGTCGCTGAAGCCCGCCTACGACGCCAGCGCCACTGATAATGCCATCAAGACTTTTGAAAAATTTGTAGATAAGAATAAAGACGCTAACCTTGTCCATGAAGCCGACAAGACGATGAAGCGGCTTAAGGACAATGTTTCGGAAAAATCGTTTCAGGCAGCCCAATTTTATGGATCTTTAGGTAAACGCGAGGCCGCGATAATATATTACCAGGATGTTATAGACACGTATCCGGACAGTTCTTTCGCCAATAAGGCAAAGGCAAGGATAGAGGTATTGAAGGCAATAGGAAATAAAAAAGCGCCCGCGCCTATCGTTTTTGATAAAAAAAAACCGAAGCCGATAACGCAGGAATCCCCGAAGAAAAAGCCCTGGAAGGCGCTCAACTTTATAGCCAAGAAACAGGAGAGCGCCAAGAAACAGGAGAGCAGCGAAAAACGGGAAACTAAGATAAGCGCCGATACGGCAGCTCAGAATATTCCAAAGAAGAGTGTGTGGAAACCTTTTAATTTTGATACCAAGAAAGAGCCCGTAATTAAAGAAGCACCTAAAAAAAAGCCCTGGAAGGCATGGAGCTTCGATACCAAGAAAAAAGAAGTATCCGAGGAAACTCCGAAGAAGAAAGAGTGGAAACCATTTAACTTTGGAATAAAGAAAGAACCCGTAGCTAAAGAACCGCCTGAGAAAAAAACTTGGAAGCCGCTTAACTTCGGCACCAATGATGAGCCCATGGTAAAAGACTCGGCTCTTGAGAGAGAGCGAAAACAGTTAAATTCTGATAAAAAATAAAAGAGGACGAAGATGAGAAAGATATGTTTGCGGAAATTTGCGGCAGTATTTCTGGCAGCGCTTATTTTCATTTCCGGTTGCGGCTACACGACGCAGTCGCTCCTGCCTACCGAATTCAAAAAAATCTATGTAGATAATTTCGTGAATAAGATAAAGGTGACTGATGAGTCAAGCGACGCGAGGATGTACAGGGGTTACCGTCCGGGTATGGAAATAGAGATGACGAGGAAGATACGCGACAAATACGTCTTCGACGGCAATCTTAAGGTTGCCAACCGGGAAGACGCGGACCTTATATTGAAGGGCGAACTGGTGGACTTCAGGCACGAGGCCTTGAGATATGATAGAAACGACAACATAGAAGAATACAGGGTCAGGATGGTAGTCAACATGGAGCTGCAGACTAAGGACGGCAAGACGAGATGGCAGGAAAATAACTTCGCGGGTGAATCGCTGTACAGAACAAGCGGCCCGCTTGTGAAGACCGAGACTCAGGCCATACTGGAAGCCGAAGACGACCTGGCTAGGCGCGTTGTGGAGAGAACTATTGAAGAATGGTAAACCCCGCCCCTTCTTTTAACCCCAATGCTCCTTTAAGAAGGGGCGGGGTAAACCCCGCCTCTTCTCCTAATCCCGGGTCTCCTTTAAGAAGGGGCGGGGTAAAGACGATCCCCGCCGTAATCCTGCTTGTCGGAATAGATCGATACCTCAAAGAAAAAGCCATAAACGAACTTCGCTCGTCGCTTCTTGACACGTCTTGCGCGGACTTAGACTACAAGGTCCTACACGGTGAAGACGCAAGCGCTGACGAGATACTCGCCTCAGTTTCAACCGTCCCATTTTTTTCCTCAAAGAGGCTTGTCGTTGTAAAGAATTTCGAAAAACTTTCCGGCGAAGACACGGAACGCCTGATCAGCTATATCAAAAATCCCACTCCCACCACCTGCCTTGCCCTTGATACAAATGACGCAGCGATCCTCAAGGATGAGCCGTCAATAGCCCGATACGCAAAGGTAGTAAAGTTTTACGGCCTTGCGGAAACAGAGGTCTCTTCATGGATATCAAGGTTTGTGTCCTCAAAAGGCAAGGCCATAGAAGAAGAGGCGATTGAAATAATAAAAGAACTGCAGGGATGCGACCTTTTGAACCTATCCAGCGAACTGGAAAAATTAATAACCTATACGGGCGGGCGAAAAAATATAAAGGTGTCTGATGTAGAGGGCCTTGTCGGTAAGAGCGCCACGGCGTCGGCATTTGATATCGCCCATGCGGTAGCCAAGATGGATACGGCAAAGGCCATAAGCATCGTACATGAGATCTCCTCTTACGGAAAGAGGCCGCACGAGATAATAGGCCTTATAGCATGGCATTTCAAGACTTTATTAAAGATAAAGGCGCTTATTCAAGAGGGCCGGACAGAGTATTCTATAACAGAGGCCTTAAGACTGCCGAGAAAAAAGGCAGGCGAATTCTTTACACAGAGCGCGTCATATTCCCGCGATGATATAGGGGCGAAACTCGAGATACTGCTGGAAGCGGACTTAAGTATTAAAAGGGCAAAATACAGCCCGTCGCTTATCCTGGAATTTGCTGTTATAAGGTTATGCCTTGGGTAATAAACCATATTTAAGCACAGATGATCACAGATTAAAGAACACAGATGATCGCAGATTGGCTATCTGTGACCATCTGTGAAAACTAATCTATGACATGAAATCTGTGATAATCTGTGTTAATAAGGTTATGCCTTGCCGATTAAGGCCAATTTCTTCGTGAGGCGGGAAACTTTTCGCGAAGCGGCGTTTTTGTGAATGATGCCTTTTGAGGCCGCCTTATCTATATGCGAGATAAGAGTTTTTAATGCTACCTTTGCCTCATCGGCCTTTTTCGCCGAGATCAATGCCTCGAACTTTTTCACAAGCGAGTGAAGGATTGATTTCGTAGAGATATTTTTGTAGTGTCTTTTTTTGGATTTTCGTAAATCCTTAAATGAAGCTCTTTTTATCGGCATTTTTTATTTTCCTTCCTGTCAGGGGCAGAATTATAGCATGCAGCAGTGGCTATAGTCAAGGAATAATTAGTTACAGATTGATTACAGGCCGGGGCTGTACAGGTATATATAGGGTAGTCCAGCCCCGGCCTGGACAAGTAGTGCTCTATGAGCAAGAAATCTTTGATCAAATCTACAGGCACGATCGGCATAGCTACCGCCGCGAGCAGGGTCCTCGGGTTTATCCGCGATATCGTCATAGCCAATTTCTTCGGCACAGGCCTCGCCGCCCAGGCATTCTTCGTCGCTTTCAGGATACCCAATAGTCTTCGGGATATAGTGGGCGAAGGGGCGATGAATTCAGCCATAGTCCCTGTCCTGACCGAATACAGGACAAAGGGAGAGGATAAAGAGTTCCTGCGTGTATCAAGGATACTCTTTAACATATCGCTTGCCGCGCTTTCTATCCTCACTGTATTAGGTATTATTTTCTCTCCCTTGATAGTCCGCCTCATAGCGCCGGGTTTTGTTAGAGAGCCATCCATACTCGGCCTTACAATAGAGCTTAACAGGATCATGTTTCCTTACCTTATACTGATAGGCCTGACCGCTTATACAATGGGCGTATTGAATACGCTCAGGCACTTTGCAAGCCCTGCCTTCGGCCCGTGCCTTCTTAATATTGCGCTCATAGGAGCCGCATTATGGCTCTGCCCTAAGTTCGGCGTAATGGGGCTCGTCGCAGGCGTCCTGATAGGCGGCGTGCTGCAATTACTGCTGAATGTGATAACCATGCGCGCGAAAGGCATAACCATGAATTTTAATGAGGGCTTCAGGCATCCGGCAGTAAAGAGGATAGGGCTGCTTTTGGTGCCGCGCGCGTTCGGCTCCGCCATTTATCAGGTCAATATATTTGTGGATACCATGGCCGCGTCACTCGCGTGGATTGTCGGCGCAGGCGGCGTTGCAGCGCTCTATTACGCGAACCGGCTGATACAGTTTCCATTAGCGATATTCGGCCTGGCCCTCGCCCAGGCGGCCCTGCCGAAATTGAGCCAGGAATTCGCCTCAAACGATATCGTGCGGATGAAAGAGACGCTCTCATTCTCCTTAAAGGCCACTCTTTTTATCATGATTCCGGCAAGTGTAGGGCTGGCTCTATTGGGGGCGCCGATAATAAAAACACTCTTTCAGAGAGGCGAGTTCAATGAATATTCAACCTATATAACGCAATCAGCCCTCCTATTTTATTCATTCGGGCTCTTTTCTTACAGCGGCGTGAAGCTTCTCGTTGCCTGTTTCTATTCAATGCATGACACTGTAACGCCTGTGAAGACAGCGTTCACGGCGGTGATAATCAATATAATATTTATCCTTATACTCATGTGGCCTTTAAAATTAGGCGGGATAGCGTTAGCCACGTCTATATCCGCGACTTTTAATTTTGTAGCGCTTTACATATTGTTAAAAAGGCGGCTGGGGCCGCTCCATACGAAAGAATTATTAGACTCTTTTTTCAGGATTTTGTCGGCCAGCATAGTCATGGGGGCGGCCTTAAAGATTTTATCGTATTATCTTAGCGGTATCAGCGGATTGGTTTTGAGCATAATAGCGGGCGCGGCGGTTTTTGCCGCAGCCGCTTTTATCTTCAGGGTTAAAGAGATGGACAGGGCATTAGCATGGGTATTAAAGAGACAGTAAACCCTTCGGCAAGCTCAGGGTTATCCCGAGCAAACGGAGTGCGCCGAGGGATAAATAATCTGCCGCGTACCCCCGGCGTATACATCATGAAAGATGGTTCCGGGGGCGTTCTATATGTAGGCAAGGCAAACGATTTAAGAAAAAGGGTCTCAAGTTATTTTCAGAGGTCGCGAAAGCATCCCGAACGCATAGATGCACTCATTTCCCGTATAGCGGACATGGATTTTATTCCTGCCTCAACCAGCGCCGAAGCGCTTATCTACGAAAACGGCCTCATAAAACAGTTGTCTCCGAAATACAATGTGGCGCTCCGCGATGACAAGAGCTATCCGATGCTCAAGCTCACAGTAAATGAAAAATTCCCGCGCTTGATGCTTACAAGGGAAAGAAGAAATGACGGCGCTCTATATTACGGGCCTTATACAAGCGCCAAACTCTTAAAAGAGGCATTAAAGATTTTACAAAAACTATTTCCCTTAAGGACCTGCAATAAGATGCCGAAAAAAGAATGCCTGCAGTTTCACATACAGCAGTGCCTGGGGCCGTGTATCGGAAATATTAACAGAGAGCGCTACAATAATCTGGTCACACAGCTCAAATTATTCCTTGAGGGAAGGCGCGCGGAACTAAACAAATTTTTATCGGATAAGATGAAAGAGCTGTCCGCAAGAGAAAACTTTGAGGAGGCAAAAGAGTATCGCGACCGGCTTGAGGCGCTAAACGTTGTAAAGAAAGACAGAGTCCGTTACGGGCCTATTAATGAATCGGAAGAATTGAAAACCATACTGAAGATAAAAGGCAAGTTAGAGAGGATAGAGGCGTTTGATATCTCAAATATAATGGGCGACGAAGCAACGGGCTCTCTCGTATATTTTTATAAGGGCAAGCCGGACAAGAACGAATACAGAAGATTTAAGATAAAGACAGTTTCAGGGATGGACGATTACAGCATGATGAGGGAGATAGTGCGGCGCAGGTACTCAAGAAGCATTGAGGAGAGGAAGGCGCTGCCGGACCTGATAATTATTGACGGCGGCAAAGGCCACTTAAGCGTCGCGCTTGACGAACTCAAAAAATTAGGGGTTGATAATATACCCGCAATCGGAATAGCTAAAGAGTTTGAGCGCATTTACACGAAGGGTAGGGTAGAACCCATCGTCTTACCGAAAGAATCAAAGGCTCTCCATCTATTAGAGCGTATCCGCGACGAAGCCCACCGCTTTGCCATATCCTACCACAAGAAACTCATGTCTAAGAGAATATTAAAATGAGAGTCATAGTACATCAGAAGAGATTAACAGAATTTGAGAAGAAGGTATATCTTGCCGTATCAAAGATACCCAGGGGCGAGGTGCGCTCTTATAAATGGGTAGCCGCCAAAACAGGCCATCCAAGGGCATGCAGGGCGGTAGGCAACGCGCTCAATAAGAATCCTTATATAGGAAGAGTGCCTTGTCACCGAGTTATAAGATCGGACGGTTCAATAGGTGGTTTCGCAAAAGGAGGGACGCGGAAGAAGGAGATGCTCAAATCCGAATGCTTTGTCTGTAGGGCACCCTTAAGGGTGCCCTACTATTGTGGATAACTTTTGACCTAAGCACATAATATTGATATAATCATAACCCTAAATTAAAGGAGCTAAAAATATGCTTGATGAATTGAGGCAGGAGTTAAAGAAGACGGAGGCGAAGCTCAAGACCTTAAGAGGTTATCTTTGACGTAGATTCAAAGTTAAAAAGAATCGCGTCGTTGGAGAAAGAGACAACGCTTGAGAATTTCTGGGCTAATAAGGAACGCTCGCAGGAAGTCGTAAAAGAGTTAAAATATTTAAAGTCTGCGGCAGAGCCGTTCCTTAAGGTAGAGGCCGCCGTAAAAGATATCAGCGATATACTGACGATCGCCGAGGCCGAAGACACAGACTCCTTAAGGCATTTCAAGGAAGAACTTTCTAAGATAAACCGCAAAGTAGACGACCTGGAATTCAAGGCACTCTTAAGCGGCGAGGCAGACCCGAATAACGCTATTCTTATTGTCAATGCCGGCGCAGGCGGACGAGAGGCCTGTGACTGGGCAGGGATGCTGCTTCGCATGTACACGATGTGGGCGGAATCAAAAGGGTATCAGGTTACCTGGATAGACCAGATGCCCGGTGAAGAAGCCGGGATAAAAAACGCCACTCTTCTTATCAGGGGCGATTACGCGTACGGATACCTGAAGGCGGAATCAGGCGTGCACCGGCTGGTGAGGATATCGCCGTTTGATTCCAATAAACGGCGCCACACGTCATTCGCGTCGGTGGATGTGATACCGGAAGTTTCAGACGAGATAAAGATAGATATTAAAGAAGCGGACTTGAAAATTGACACTTTCCGCGCAGGCGGCAAAGGCGGGCAGCACGTAAATAAGACGGATTCTGCAGTGAGAATCACTCATGTCCCCACAGGTATAATAACGCAATGCCAGAACGAGCGGTCGCAATTCAAGAATAAAGAGATGGCGATGAAGTTATTAAAAGCGAAGCTTTACGAGAGCCAGGTGCAGAAAAAGGCCAAAGAGACCGAAAATGCTTATGATGCCAAAAAAGATATTGAGTGGGGGAGCCAGATACGTTCGTATGTCCTGCATCCTTATAAGATGGTGAAGGACCATCGCACCGGATTCGAGGTCGGGAATGCAGATGGCGTGTTGGATGGGAAATTGGATGGGTTTATTGAGGCGTATTTACGAAGTCAAAAGTCAAAACTAAAATGATTAATTTTATACTCAAAAAAATCATCGGGACGCAGAACGAGAGGATAGTGAAGCTATTGCAGCCGACCGTTGACGCGATCAATGCGTTTGAGCCGGCCATATCTAAATTATCCGATGCCGAATTGCGCGCGAAGACGGATGAGTTCAAGGTGAGGATCACCGAAAAGCGCAAGGATTATCAGGACCGGATGAACGAGATGGAAGAGCTTTATAAAAGCACAACCTCGCCGGATGAAAAAGAGAAGGCAAAGAGGCGGCTGCGCGACCTGAAGAACGGGATATTCGCCGATGTATTACCGGAGGCGTTCGCCGTCGTAAGGGAAGCCGCAAAACGCGCAATAAATATGCGCCATTTTGATGTCCAGCTCATGGGCGGCCTTGTCCTTCATCAGGGTAAGATCGCCGAGATGGCTACGGGAGAAGGTAAGACGCTCGTGGCGACGCTTCCTGTTTACTTGAACGCGCTCACAGGCGAAGGCGTTCATGTCATCACGGTAAATGATTATCTCGCGAAAAGAGACAGGGCATGGATGGGGCCCGTGTATGAATTCCTGGGGCTTACAGTCGGAGTCATATATCACGATATGGACCAGGCAGAGCGGCAGAAGGCCTATGCCAGCGACATAACTTACGGCACTAATAATGAATACGGGTTTGATTATTTAAGGGACAACATGGTCATCCACTCCGACGACATGGCCCAGAGGGGCCACAACTACGCGATAGTAGACGAAGTAGATTCTATCCTGATAGACGAATCAAGGACACCCCTGATAATATCGGGGCCAGCCGAGGAATCCACGGATAAATATTACATTATTAATAAGATAGTGCCGCGCCTCAAGGGGAAGACGATCACCGATAAGGAAGAGATAGACGCGAAATACAAGGGCCTTGACTTAGAAAAAGGCATTGACTATGTCGTAAATGAAAAGAACCACACCGTGAACCTTACGGAAGAAGGCGTTATAAAATGCCAGGAGATGATCGGCGTAAAAAATCTTTATGACGATATGCAATCTGAATGGGAGCACCATATAAGGCAGGCGATAAGGGCGCACGCACTTTATAAAAAAGACGTTGATTATGTTGTCAAGGACGGAGAGGTCCTTATAGTTGACGAGTTTACAGGCCGGCTCATGCCGGGCAGGCGCTGGTCAGACGGGCTCCACCAGGCGGTTGAGGCGAAAGAGAATGTCCGTATAGAGAGGGAAAACCAGACGCTTGCCACGATCACGTTTCAGAATTATTTCAGGATGTACCGTAAATTGGCAGGCATGACCGGAACGGCAGAAACCGAGGCGGCGGAGTTCGGAAAGATTTACGGGCTGGACGTCGTCGTCATACCGACGAACAGGCCGCTTTCAAGGACGAACCACGCCGATGTTATATACAAGACAGAGAGAGAAAAATTTAACGCGGTCTGCACGGAGATAGCCGGATTTTACAAGGCGAGTAGGCCGGTTCTCGTTGGGACGATTTCAATAGAAAAGAGCGAGCACTTAAGCAATCTCCTGAAGCGCATGGGTATTCCCCACCACGTCCTGAACGCCAAATATCATGAAGCGGAGGCCGAGATTATTGCGAAGGCGGGACAGAAGTACGCGATAACCATAGCGACAAACATGGCCGGCCGCGGCACGGATATAGTTCTGGGCGAAGAGGTTGCTTCTTTGGGCGGGTTGCATGTCCTCGGCACGGAGCGCCATGAAGCGCGGCGCATAGACAATCAGCTGCGCGGCCGCTCGGGAAGGCAGGGCGACCCGGGCTCAAGCAGATTTTATCTATCGCTGGAAGACGATCTGATGAGGATATTCGGCTCAGACAGGATAAAGATTATAATGGAAAAGCTCGGGATGGAAGAGGGGCAGGAGATACAGCACGGCTTTATCACAAAGGCCATAGAGACGGCGCAGAAGAGGGTTGAACAGCACAACTTTGAGATAAGAAAGCACCTCCTTGAATATGATAACGTAATGAACAGGCAGAGGGAGGTCATCTATGACGAGAGGCGCAAGGTTCTGTACGGAGAAAACGTTAGAGATTATATCCATGAACTGATGGAAGAGATAGTTGATTACGCCATTGATACGTACCTGAATGAAAAGATGCGAGCCGACCAATGGGATTTTGAAGGATTCAGGCAGTATCTTGAGTCAAGATTTTCAATAAAGACAAAAGACCTGACACTGGAAGAGGTGAGGGTGCCGGAAATAAAGGATGCGGTCCTTGAGCGCATGAAGAAGGCGTATGAAGAGAAGGAAAAGGCGCTCGGCGAAGAGACCGCGCGATATCTGGAACGAATGATATTGCTTCAGGTAATAGATACGCGCTGGAAGGATCATCTCTACGCTATGGACAGCCTTCGCGAAGGCATAGGATTGCGCGCGTACGGACAGCGCGATCCTTTAATAGAATACCAGCACGAGGGTTACGCCATGTTCATGGACATGATTGACAGGATCAAAGAGGAGACGCTGGAATACCTGTTTAAGGTAAGGGCGGTCAGGGAAGAAAAAGAGGCTCAAGTGTTTGATTTCTCGCGCCAGAGATTGGTCCACGAAGAAAAGACCCAGTTTGAAGGTGTTCAACAGCAAGCCGGCGCCGAGGAGGCGGCTTCTTATCAGGGGCAGCTTCCGGAGGAGAAGGTAGCTACTTATAAAAGGGAAGAGCCGAAGGTCGGCAGGAACGACCCGTGCCCGTGCGGAAGCGGGAAGAAGTATAAGAAATGCTGCGGAAAATAAAAAAGCAGTACATAGTACATAGTACTTCGTACATAGTAAATCAAATATCGCTGGCGGTACTTTCAGCGGTTTTGTTGATATTGTCATTCCCGCCGTTCAATATATGGATATTTGCGTGGATGGCGTTTGTGCCGCTATTTTTCGCCATTCGTGATCAGAAGCCATCAAAGGCGTTTCTAATATCTTATCTTACAGGATTTTTATTTTTCCTCGGCACTATCTATTGGCTAATTCACGTTACGCTCCCCGGCATGCTGGTCGTGGTCGCATACCTTGCTTTATACTTCGGCTTTTTTGGATTGATAATCAACCGTAGGGCAGGTTTAAACCTGCCCTACGGCAACTATTTACGAACGACGAACCACGAACGACGAACGACGAACCATAGTCTATTATTCATAATTCCCTCCGCATGGGTCGCGCTCGAATGGCTCCGCGCCAACGCGCTGACAGGGTTTGGATGGAACCTTCTGGGTTATTCCCAGAGTTTTAATCTTCCGATGATACAGATAGCTGATATATTCGGCGTGTACGGAGTGAGCTTCCTTATAGTAATGGTAAATGCGGCGATATTCGCGTCCGTTAAAAATTTTAAGGACAAAAAAGAATTCCCTATACCTATTATTATCGCTGCGATATTCACTGCGGCAGCATTTGGTTACGGCACCTACCGGCTCAATAACGTATTTACAGGGGAGAGGATGAAGGTAGCCGTTGTGCAGGGCAATATCCCGCAGGACGAGAAATGGGACAGGCGTTTTACAGATATGATTTTAAACAGATACGAGGCCCTTACAAAGAAAGCAGCGCTTGCCGAAAAGATAGACCTCGTGATATGGCCGGAGACATCCATACCGGGTTTCGTGGAAGATGAAGAGGACCTTTTTTCCCGCTTGAGGGATCTGGCTACAGGCATAAATACGCCGCTTCTCGCCGGGGCGCCGAGATACAAAGACACTAAAGACGGCACGTCATATTATAACAGCGCCTTCTTTTTTCTCAAGGACGGCTCTATAGCCGCCCACTATGATAAGGTGCACCTTGTCCCGTTCGGAGAGTATGTGCCGTTAAAAAATCTCTTCTTTTTTGTCCACAGGTTTGCCCCGCGTCCGATAGGGGACTGCACCGCCGGCAGGGATTTTACGGTATTTAAGTTTTTATTGGAGCGCGGCGCGAGAGACAAGGATTACAGCTGGAAATTAATTAAAAAGTGCGCCTTCTCCTGCCTTATATGTTTTGAGGATATATTTCCGGGGCTCGCCAGGCAATTCGTGAATAAGAACTCAGACTTTCTTATTAATATAACGAATGATGCGTGGTTCGGAAGATCCAGCGCAGCATACCAACACGCCCAGGCGTCAATATTCAGGGCCGTTGAAAACAGGACAAGTGTCCTACGCGCAGCCAATACAGGGTTGTCGTGCTTTATAGATCAAAAAGGCCGCATCACGGCAAGGGTGATAAACGGCGGCAAAGACTTGTTTGTGGACGGCTTCAGGATTCACGAAATCATTCTCTCAAAAGTAATGACCCTTTATACGCGTTACGGGGACGTCTTCGCGTATGTTTGCATTTTTTTCACGGTTTTGAATTGTGTGAGATTGCTTCGTCGGCCTAAAGGCCTCCTCGCAATGACGGGAAGGCTAATATTTTTATTCATTGCCATTTCACTCGCCGGATGCGACTCCAATCAGTATCAGATGGTTACGGCTCCGGACGGTACCTTATACCGTTTTAACAAAAAAACAGGCGAGCTATCCATGATGATGGAGGGTAAGAAAGCCGCGGCACCGCATCCTGAATCAAAAAAAAGCGAAGTTGTCAAAGGACCGGCGTCTGAAATAGATTTTGAAAAACCTGCGGACTGGAAGGAATCGCGTTTTCCGGCGAAGAACCTCAAAGTCCGGCTGGAGACGGTATGGAGGGAGAACAAGCTCTGCTACAAATTTTCGGTCTATCCGTATAAATCGCTGGAAAAGGTATTTGCCAGGAAAAAGCAGGACTATCTTTACAGCATTATGAAGCCCGGCTTCAATATAGAGCTGGTTGACAAAAACGGATTTGTAATAAAGGAGATAAAGATAATCCTGTGGAACATGACAGGCCTTCACGGTGAGGACGGTAAGCCAAAAGAGCTTGTTATGAATTCGCAGGTTGAATGCAGCCGGCAGTCATACGGGTCCATAGGCGGATATAATATAAAGTGGCTTATTGAGCCGGATATGATAGAAGATGAAAAGGAAGAC
>Ga0315284_10004432_pt1 | contig 19933 bp, 19 predicted proteins | sample YL17G09_16_MG_FD_203696 | JGI IMG/M metagenome (GOLD analysis project Ga0315284, IMG submission 203696) | Sediment microbial communities from Yellowstone Lake, YNP, Wyoming, USA - YL17G09_16 | ecosystem: Environmental > Aquatic > Freshwater > Lake > Sediment | place: USA: Wyoming | collected... | reverse complement strand
ATAATATTGGAATATTATATTAACAAACTCCCAAATAAAATGTACACCGAAGTATTCAATGGTGACTACCATATAATGTTAGGAAAAAACCAACTTGAAAATGACAACATAATCAGAACATCGTCGCAGTCCGCGCTATGGTTTCATCTCAAAGATTTCCCGAGTGCTCATGCTGTGGTGACAAATATAACAAAACCGGGAAAATATGATAATGCAGTGATTATTCGCGCTGCGACTCTGGTGAAAGACAACGCAAAACAAGGAGTGAATAATTTACAAAATGTGAGTGTAAATTATTTACCGATTAAGAACGTGAAACGCACGGAAATCGCGGGACAAGTAATACTGACAAAGACGCCTAAAACTATTCATGTGTAGGGCACGCCCGCTTTACATGGGCATCATCAAACGCACATCGGCAGAACCCAAGCTCTTGGGGCAAATATTCACACCAGTCTTGTTACCATTGAACCAGTTGTCGAGCAACTTTGCAGAAGGCTGTGTGGGTGTAGTAAAGGCGGGACCACCGACCTTAGGACGGACAGTATTTCCACCGCCGAAGTTGGTACTGGTACTGTTACCGTTAAAGCTGCCGTCCAACAATTTGGGAAACATGGTAGCGGCCTGGTGGTGAAAGAAAGAAGGCGAGGGTGAAGGTGAGGGGTTCAAAGACATTTTATAATATTATATAATATTTTTTATTTAATATTTTTTACTTAATATATAAATATTTTTATATACTATATATATTTATATACTATATATATAGGATTACAGAGCGCTCAATGCAATCAGAATCAGAACCAGAATCGATAACAACATCATTATATATGGCTTCACATGGTTCGGAACCAATAGAAGATAAACGCCAACTCAGAAGTTCAAATCCGCATAAATATCCAGGTAATTTCAAAGTATTATTCCTCAGTTTTGCGGGTCTTGCTAATGTAACGACAGAAATGGGACTTAACACGCAAGGAGAGGGCAAGCTCGCCAAACAATTACGCGATAAAGGCAGTGATTATGGAATACTGGCATATTTAGCACCTATGATTTTTAAAGTCTGGGCAGAAGGGCGCGAGCATGATTCCAAAGCTGCTTTGAGTGACGCTAGGGAGGTCATGGAGGTTTTGAAGGCAGAAATAATTAAGCAAGGGGAAGATTTAGCTAACCTCAAATACTCGGAAACATCTCCGCCAGTTATCGAAACAAATCCACAATTCAACAAAAGATGGTGGTTCGCTGATAATGCTGGCGATAATCTACGCAAACCCGACGGCCGTAGTGGTGTTTCACGACCCGCTGGGTTTCCAAAACATAACCCTATTATAGCAATACCTGGATTGTATGTATTACAAACATCGCAGTTGGAACTCAAACGGTGGTCGCTATCAGATATTAAAGAACCTCATGAGCACACCCCAAGGGTTCCTGACAATGGCCGCTATTCAAAAAAGAAATTTATTAAGAAAAATTAACTATACTAGTTTTTGGAAGAGATATATTGATGGTTTTGATTTTAGTAATATTCTAGATATTGATGTTCTTGAACTAGGTAACATTACAGAAGCAGTTATTATATTACAGCAAATTTATTATGCGTTTTATTCGGGTGGTATAGATAACCCGCATGATGAAGCAGAAATAGATAAATTTGTTGATGAGGAGGATGAAGCGGCGGGTGAAGCGGTGGGTGCGATGGATGAAGCGGCGGGTGCGACTGGCGCAGCTCCTGCACTGGGTGAAGCGGCGGGTCAAGATACATTACAACTACCTGAAGAAATAAAAGATATGTTGAAGAGTATACTTGTTAGTTCAGGTGATGCGATGAATGTGGTTGAATTAGTTAAACGCGCGAAAGAAGAAGTTGAATCCAGCCGGGCCATTTTTGTGAGGGAGGCTGAACGTGCTAACAAACTAGAAGAAGATATTACACAATTAGAAGGCGATCCACAAACGAGAAGTAAAGCAACAACTGTGGGGCATATGACTGAGGAATTACGTGTCGCCGACGAAGGATTAGGCCGTCTACGAATACCACATACTATTGCAAGGCTCGATGCTGCTGCACGAGAGTCTGAACTAGATGAAATAAAAGGTCGTATAGTTGCTGATATTACCGGACTTATTGGAGGTATTTTACGTTCAAAAACGGTTGCCTCAGCCACAAAAGCAGTGATAAAAAATATAATAATGCGGAACAAATTAAAAAATATATTAAAAATGGGAATACTTTATAAAGTATTGACACTCCAACAGGTTATTATATTTTTTCGCGGTTTGGAAAATAATATTTTAAATATAGTAGATCCGTCGTGTTTTGTTCTTAGAAAAAAGGACCCACTCCACGAGGTCCCAGGTACGCCACAATTGCCTGACTCACAAGGCATGCAGGATGAAGGCCAGATCCATACGCCGAATTGGAATGAGAAACTTGCTGAATTGGCTTTTACTGCTGCTGCTGCTGCTGCGGCGGCGGCTAAACGCCGTAAGACTGGTAGTGGTGGTGGAACGAAACGGAAAAAGTCAATGCGTTCATATTCGCGAAAACGCCGAACGCGTAGAAAACATCGAACGCGTAGAAAAAGGCGTGCTACACGACGATACCGTCGTATACGTAACTAAATAATATTGTATAATATTTAAATATTTTTAGTTAGTCTCGCCCTAAATCTGAACCTGAATCCAAACCCAAACCCTAAAACAGGTCTTTGTTAACTTTTGTGGGCATACCATGTCCAAACATAATCATGTATATCAACACAACCGCAGCTAAAACGATGCTTCTATTTTCGGCTAAAGCCTGTCTTTGTTTCAATATGTAAACCATAAAAACATAAAGAATAACTCCGATTATTACAGAATGTATCAACATAGTGAATCCACTTTCCATTTTGCTTTATATATTTAAATAATATAATAAAATAAAATAAAGACAATATATAGAGTAAATGATATTGGAAGTGATTGGTGCTATATTGGGTATAGCGATGGGTGGTGCGTGTTATGGTAATAGGAAACGCATATAAATTATAACTGTTAGTGTAAAGCATAACCAATAGTTATAATTTTATTTTATTTTTGTTTTGTTTTGTTTTTTTGTATGTAGCTGTTGGTAAATCGGCAACGCAATGCAATGCAACGCAACATAAATTTACCGACGTCCACTGAGAGGCAGACCCATGCTAGAAGCCTCGGCGCGGGTAAGAGCGCCGGCATTGTTAGCAGCAACCTGTGCAGCATGTGTAGGGTTGGCCAGGTATCCCATGTTGTTCATCGTGTAACCATTGGAAACGTAGTTCTTGGCGCGAGGGACTACAGGGACTACAGGGACTGCGCTCTTAGAGGAGGAGAAGGATCCACCGGCAGACACGTTAGTGTGAAGGGCGGGGAGTTTCGCGGAAGCGGAAAAGTGAAGGTTCAAAGGCATTTTATAATATAGTAATATATTTTATTTTTAATATGTTTTGATTTATTTATATATTTTCTAAAGTTTCAAAATTGAAACTTTATTATTAATAATACTACCATTATTATAAAACAAAACACAGCGTTAACAGTCTCAAAATAAATATGACAACCAAAACAGACATCAATGGTCTCCCGGCAACATATGTTCTTGCGAAAAACCCCAGCGACCCATCAGGCGAGTCCTACGTAGTTGCGAAAGTCCTGGATATTCCGGATATTCCGAGTGTATCGGAAACGACACACACGCGACCGAATCCTGTTCGTATCCCGTCTTCGTATATATCATACAATTTCAGTGAAACCCCGCTACATTTATGTGACCCTGCAAGTCTTGTCACGCAATATCGCCGTGGCGACCCTAATTTGGCGCATCGCACAATCGACATTTCAAAAAAGGTATATACTGACGAGGAGATGAGTTGGTATGTAGACCCAGAATCCAAAATCCCTGCTCCACGACGCCTGGTGATGATTGCAATGTTGCGCTGCTATTTGTGTGGCGATTTTCAGAAAACCGACGACGATATTTATTATGAGGATGTTGGTGAACATACATATGGCTACAGATATTGTACGGAATGTCGGGCTTATTTCCTAGAGTCGCTTTATAAAGTTATTAAACCGATTATAAAATTTCGCCGCAACTATGAGGCGTGGGTTGCGTCGCATGATAATACAATGCCCAAACCGTTTATATGGGTTGCGCGAACACGTCGCGATGAGAACGGGAAGCGTATAGTTGGAGGAAATGCGCCGTACAGGTATACAAAATGGCGCATCATAAACTGGGTGGCTCGTAAACATGGATTCCCGCGTATTTCGCCGGAAGACAATGAGACGGTTATTAATGAGGAAGAGTACAGTCTTGTTTGTGAACAGATAGAAGATGTGGTAGTTATGGGATACGAGTATGAAACGATTACAAAGTTAGTTCCATTGAGAGATTTATATATTACTAATCTCGCATTACTTTGTGACAATGCCGACAATGCCGACAATGCCGACTTCGAGTATGACCCAAATAAAGATGACCCGCTCAACAAATATAGCGATAAAGAACAGCGCGAGATGTTTAAGGCTGCGTATATTTGAAGAAGACGTTCAAGACAAGGTAATGCAAGGTAATGCAAGGTAAGTATTTCTATTTCTATTTCTATTTCTATTTCTATTTTCATGGAACAGAAAATTGAAATGATTTTATTCGATATATTTGAATGCAGTGAATCAGAAAAGAATCAAACCCCGTATCAAATGTCCATCGAATTTATTTCCCCTACTACCCACCAGAACAAGACCAACACTGAAGGTTTGTCGTTTGAGGTCCGTGAGTATGACGACGACAATGTCTACACCCCGCATTCTCCAGTTTCTCCGGCTTCTCCGGCGTATGATGACGACAGTTATCAAAGTGTTTTGATGCGAAGTGACTCCTCGTCTGCCTGGTCTGAACCTGAACCTTCCCCTACTCCCGCTCCCGAGGCTCTGAAAGACGCCAACATCAGTCGCGTACAATTGGGTGACAATCCCGAGACAGTTGCTCTCTTGCATTTCCTCGCATCGCAGGGCGTCAACACGACCAAATTCGTAACGGAGCATCTCATGAAGTACGGAAGCCGTGTTCGGGTTGCGCAGACCAATGAAGGCGCTATCATTGGTTGCCTCGTCTTCGACAATGAAACGGACCAATCAGAACTGCAAGGAATGACAGCGGAGGAAGTCAAGAAGAGTGTCGGGCCGTTCATCTACATGCAGCTGCTGATTGTCGCTCCGGAGCACACCATGGATTCAAGCAAACGCTGGAAGGAGCGGCTACTCGCCTCTTTCTTGGAGTGTGTCGCGAAAAACGGCAAGATTGCAATCGTTCGCGCAGATGCGGACAATATCAAGGACATTGAGCTTTACAGGTCGTGCGGCTTCTTCACGATGGAGGATATGGGCGTTCCGTCCTATTCATCGGCAAAGGACAACGTGGAAATCCTCGCATACACGCCACTGGGGCTCAACGGGACGTCGCAGCTGTTTAATAAGTTCTACGAAATGGGCGCAAGGTTCTAATCGGGTGTGTTGCAAACGATACACGATACACGATACACGATACACGATACACGATACACGATACAAGATAGGTAAGTCGAGCAGGTAAGGGTGTGTCGCAAACGATACACGCAAGCACATGTGTTCATATTCTAACACTTTTTTCTCGTTTTTATTTTTTGGCTATCAAAATGATACAAAGTGTTACAAAATAATATATGCATATAATATAAATAGTATAATATAGGAATATAAGTAAATGAAAAAAACATATCGCCACTATCATAGGTCGCATAAAAACCGAGTTACTAAAAAGTATATAGCACGTAGAGCGCGTAAAGGACATATGGTACATAAGTCGCGTAGAATGCAAAGAGGAGGAAACTATAATTATGAACTTGATGTTTCTACAAACTTGGACATTATTTTTGTTACACGTAAAATCCGACCCCGTATTATATATAGAATAGACCTACCGTCTAAAACATTTAGTATATTTAGCTCTAGTGAACCTTATGAAAGTTATCCTTTAGAAAAAGTCTACGATAGAACTTTATTAAAAATATTGAGTAACGCAAAACGAAATGACCCTGAATTGGATGATCTGTTAGTATCTCATGGAATTAATAATATAGGATACTATACTGGCGAAGAAGATTTTGTTAGAGATAGAAAAAAAAAATATAAACAGGAATTACGTCAAATAAAAGAAAGCGAAGAAGAAGAACTTTTAGCTGAATCACCAAAAGCTGTCGTGGAACAAGTTGATGTGTTACAAGAAATACCTATGGTTGCCTTACCTAGTGGTTCCCCTAAGGCTTCTCCTAAGGCTTCTCCCAAGGGTTCTCCCAAGGGTTCTCCCAAGGGTTCTCCCAAGGGTTCCCTACGTTCTAAAACCGTTAAAAATATAGGACTATCGCGTAGAACAAAAGAAGGACTGCGTGCGGCTATAAAACTTGCAGAGGTAATTAAAGATGATAAGATAGAACGTGTACATTCAGGGAATGTGAGAGTAAAAACAGCACGCTCACCTGCAATTGCAGCACCATCCCTTCGCTTGCCTACTAGAGACCGATCACCGTTTAAACCCTAACCCTGATCCTGACCATAATATTTTAAATTATTATACTAAAAAGTAATAATATTATTATCTATAATATAATTAAAGTTAATACTATAGATAACGTATACATGTATATAACTAATATATCTGAGTTACCAATATCAGATATAACAGATATAACAGATATAACAGATATAACAGAAGAATATAAAATTGAAGTTGAAATAAATGATAAAAATGAAAACATAGAAAATAATAAACCATCGTCAAACGCAAATCAAGTACAAAAACAAAAAATGTCATCCGCATCATCCGCATCATCTGCTGTTCCAGAAAATCAAATAATTTCCATATCAAACCCGACAAAGACACCTACACCCCAAAAACCAAGCAAAGAATGTCGCGTCTGTTTCGACCCATACAATAAATCCACACGCGCTCGTGTCACATGTCAATCGTGTGGTTTCGAGGCCTGTCGCCAATGTCATACGACGTTTATATTGGACGCTTCGAATACGCAACCCAATTGTATGCAGTGTCACAAGGAATTTCAGCGTGAATTTCTCGTAGACAGTTTTACGCTCAAATTTGTTTCAAAGGATTGGAAAGAACATCGCGAACGTGTTATGCTACAAAAGGAACGCGCACTTCTTCCGACGCGCCAACCCGTCGCCGAAATGGTAAAACGCACAAATGATTTGAATACCCAGTGTACTACAATTCTCGAACAAATCAATGCTCTTCGTGCACAACATTATGCGTGTACAACCGAAAAAAATCGCCTCGAACATCGTATACGTGTTGGTCCAGCGGCTGACGCATCACTCCCAGCAGCACAACGCGAACATGCCGCCTTTGTAAGACCATGTCCAAATACCGCTGCAAATTGTCGCGGTTTTCTTAGCACCCAATGGAAGTGTAATTTGTGCAGTATGTGGACGTGTAAGGACTGTCACGAAATGAAGGGCGATGCCCAAGACACACCACATGTTTGTAATGCCGATAATCTAGCATCGGCGAAACTCATTGATGCGGAAACACGTGCTTGCCCCAAGTGTGGTGCTCGCGTATATAAGATTAGTGGATGTAATCAAATGTTTTGTACAGCTTGTAACGACTGCGCATTTGACTGGGTAACGGGACGCATCGAGACGGTTATTCATAACCCACACTATTACGAATTCCAGCGCCAACTGAATGGTGGACAAGCGCCACGTGTTCCTGGTGATATTTTATGTGGGCGCGAAATCGACCACATGACAACCACGGTCATTTCGAACTTGTTTCCCGCCGAGTCTATAAGCCGTAACATTATTGTGTGGAGAAATATGCACAAAGACTTTGTCCATGAAAGGCGCATACCTACGATGGCTGCTGGTGGTGGTGCTGCTGCGTCCCATCCTTTGGCTGTACCTGTGCCTCTAAGCGCAAAGGATAAATGGGACAGATTTTATGCGGATTGTATTGCGAATGTAAATAATATGATGGAAGACGCTGCTGACAATAAAAAACAGTCCCCGTTGTCACAACAACAACAAAAAGCAAACAAAAACTTATGTCCGATGCCTGTAATGGATACTTGCCGTCTCCGTGAAAGAATGCAGATAGAACGCATGATTCTGTTTCGCAAACTACAGTTACAAGAAGTGTGTCGCATTATTATCGAGACTCGCCATGTTCTTCTGCCGCAATATCGCGTAGACCCTCTGCGCTATAATGAGGAACTAGGCGTGAAGTATCTTCTGGGAGAGCTCACAGAGCAAGAATTTGCAGTAGCACTACAACGCTCAGACAAAAGGATGCAGAAGTCGCGCGATATTCAGAATATCCTTACCATGGTTCTCACTACATCGACAGATATTATATTCCGCTTTGCTGACTATCTTCGTCAAAGCAATGCAAACAAGCGACCTTACCAAGAAGTAACCGAAAAAGACTTTGAAATTATGGACGAAATACGCGAACTCTTTAACTACGCGAATAGGTGTATGACTGTAGTGGCGCGAACATATCAGTCGAAAGTTACCGTGGTTCTTGACCGAACACTTGAACCTAAATATTGGGAAGACAACGGAGATGTTATTTATGCGAAGATGATTGAATATAATCGAGCTATTGGAGTTGCTGCTGCTGCTAACCGAGCATATGGTTACCATTAAAGTTTAATCCATGTAAAATCCATTTAAAAACTATACATAGTACACGCAATGAGTGTTATAGTTTTTTGTTCAATATTTGTTCAATATTTAATTTTTATTTAAATATTGAATTTCGATTAATCTCACGCATCTGTAACATCTCTATATTATCAGTTGTATAATAAGTATGGTAATAAATACACAAATGAAATTAATACAATGATATTAGTATTTGTATTTTTATTTACAAGATAGAAAGCAATTAAACATGACATTATCATCATCCCGCTATCGGCCAGAATTGCTTTATAAGATACATCAGTTGCATAATCTTTAAATGTATCAATCATTTTATTTACTCCTCTGGGTATGTTACTGAAAAGGACATAAAATAATATATCATGAGTAATTTGTACTAATACAGCTAAAATAATAAATTTTAATATTGAAAAACTATCAAATACATAATAATAAATTGCTCTTGTAATAATTAATCCAATTAATATAATCAACACATCGGCAATAACAGCAGACAAATTATATTTTGAATACCATTGCCTTAAAACTTGTGATTTAATCACCCCTATATTTGATAAAAAAATTACAAATAAATCTGTAATTAAAACAGCGTTAAATAATGGTAAGTAAACATTTGTGTTACTAAAATCTGCAATATTTTTAAGCATGTTATACTATATTATATTATATTATATATAACTATAAAATTTAATAACTATACGGGTTATAAGATTGGCTTTTGAAATGTCCAGAGGTCTAATAGTTTTTAACATAACCTTAACCTTAACCTTAATCTAAAGGTTTATCCCATCATAATACGGCTGAGGTACAAACATTCCTCCTTTCGAGCTATCAAATGGCGATGGGAAAGAATAGTCAATACCGCTCCCACATCCAAGTTGTCCTGAACAGTCACGGTTAACGTCATCTCCAAAGAAAATATTAATGATAGGAGCAAGTGCAGAACCAATTGCTGAGCCGACGCCACCGCTACCACCGCCACCGCTACCGCCACCCATATTAGCATTTGCTGTGTTATACTGCTTGGTTAAGTCATCTATGTTATTTTTAAGAGTATTCAATTCGTTCACAGATTTCATATATTTATCTTTAAGGGTTCCGTAATTGTCACAAATCTCATGTGCCTTTTGTTTTATGGTGTACATGAGTGTATTAGCCGCTTCTGTATCTTTCTTATCTTTTATAGTTGCTCCAACTTTTATAGATTTCGCCTCTAATAACGTATAGTCTCTAACTGCTTGTTTAAGTTTCACGCTTATATCGCTACAATCTTTTTCGGCTTTATCCATTTGCATTTTATTCCATTTTACGTTATCTGATAAATCGTTATAATATCTATTCATTTTATCGAGTCTCAACTTAAGAGCGGAAACATTCGCATCTTGTTGTTGTCTTTGCGCGATTTGTGAAGCAGAACTTATAGATACATATTTAGAATTATTACTAGATTGTATTTTCCCCATTTCTCTCGAATCTCTTGCACCTATAGTATCTTCATCCTCTTGATATCCTGATGGAGCAGAGCCTCTCATGTTTGTTCCGCTTCCGCTTCCATCACTAGCTCTATCCCTAGCTCCATATCCTACAGAACCTCCATATCCTCCAGACCCTGCACCTCCAGAACCTCCATATCCAGAACCTGCAGACCCTCCATATCCTGCAGACCCTGCAGACCCTCCATATCCTGCAGACCCTGCAGACCCTCCAGAACCTCCTACTGCTCCAGAACCTGCTCCTCCATATCCTGCGCCCCCACTACCACTATCACCACCACTACCACCACTATAACTGTCATAATTCGTCTCACCTTCAAACCAACTTGTAGAAGGGTTAGGTATTTCTTTTACATTAACAAAATCCCACTGTTTTAGTATCGAATTCCACTGTTTTTTATATTCGAAAAATCCGTATAAGCCTGTTTCCTTTTTACAAACGTTACAACCATCGTATCCAGCAACCAATCCATTGGGTGTAACTTTAGAAATCGGTTTACATATAACCTTATTATCATTTGCTCCAATCTTGTGACATTTACTTTCCAAGTAACCACCACTTTGTTCCAATTGTAAAAAGTTACGACATGTTTCTATTGTCGGCTTTTTACATTTCATTTTACAATCATCCGCTGTATATGTATCCTCGATTTTACGAGTTGCTGTCTTTCTCCACTCGAGAGGGAAAATAGATGTATAATCATCACCCTTGCAATTTCCACAATCTGAAGTTTTTTTACACTCAGAGCCAGCAGCAAAATCGCAAGTTGCACCGCATGTATATGCCTTTAGCTTGTCCATCTTGTTGAACTTACAGACAGATTTATTTCTAGGGTCGGTGGGGTCATCGACTTTTATACAGCCGATAGGGCATCCTGCTGCATCACCAGTGGCTCCTTTTTTACCATAGTTAGGGTCAGGTGGTTTACAATACTTTGGGCGAATACCACCGGCATCTTGTGGTGGGCATGGCTCAGCGCAGTCTGTTCCCGGACCCACAAATGTTTTCGACGGGTCCATGGGAAGGTATTGTATACTACCATCGCTACCAATACCTCGGACAGGTTTGTATTCATAATAATTAGCCAGCCATTGATTTTTACCCATGATGATTTTATTAGGCACCGATGTTCCTTCTTTGTATAGAATATTGCCTGCCGAGTCGGTAGGGATACAAACAGGTTTACAGTTTGATGCGGTCTTTGGGTCAGTACAGGCATTTTTGAATGTAGATGAAGCAGCGGATGGTCCTTGTGATACGACTTGCGTCTCGCTAGTTCTAATAAAAATATCCTGATTATCTTTAAGGTTGCCCTTTGTAAAACCGATAGTCGCCCCAACTTTCTCAACATTAAATTTATAATAAGAATTCGCATTTGTTTTTTCAACACCTAAAATCTTGTATTGAATATTGCGGTCTTTTGTAACCTTGTTATACAAAATCAAAAACTTTCCTATTTTTCCACAGTATGTTAAAGAGGCATTATTATTGCCGCCCGATTTATCAATACCGGGTATCCAAATAAATTCTTTATTAGGTCCCGTACTATCTATGGTCCAATACACGTTGGGCGAGACAGGTCCGGTTGCGGGGATAGCAGCACTCGGTTCAACTTTTGCAGTAAACTTCATTAATACAGGTGTTTTACACTTTGCTTCAGCGGCAGTTACATTTCCCGCCTTTGCGGCATCAGCGGCGGTTTTTGCGGCGGTTGCTTTTGTTTTCGCATCAATTGCAGCAGTTTTGGCGGCAGAAGCTACAGGTTGCGTTGTTGCCCCTTGAGCTAATGTTTTTGCATCATTTGCGGCGATTTTTGCAAGTCCTGCTTCTGACTTTGCCGCTTGTGCTGCTGCTACAGATGGACCACTCAATGCAATTGCTTCATCTGCAACTGCGATAGCACTATCGGCAATTGTTATTGCTTCAGTTGCGGTTGCTATAGCGAATGTCTTTGTATCAGTGAGAGACCTAGCTTCCGCAGCTGTTTTAGCAGCGTTAGCGGCGTTTCTTGCAGTATTAGCAGCGGCCATGGCGGCTTGGGCTGATGCGTTGGCGGAATTCGCAGCTTCGGTTGTTTGAGCATTATTTGCCGCTGTTTGAGCACTACCGGCGTTAGTTCTTGCTGTATCTGCTGCCGTTTTTGCCGAGTTTGCATCAGCAGCGCCCCCTGAAACGGCGACTGCTTCCGCTGCGGCTGTTACTGCAGCATCTCCTGCGGCGACTGCTGCTGCTGCTGCTGTTTTTGCGGCGGCTATTGCTGCTATTCTTTGATTTTCTGCTGCTATTGCTGCTTGTCGTTGTTGTTCTGCTATTTGAGCTTGCCGTTGTTGTTCTGCTATTTGAGCTTGCCGTTGTTGTTCTGCTATTTGAGCTTGCCGTTGTTGTTCCGCTATTTGAGCTTGCCATCGCTGTTGTGCTGCCTGCTGTTCCTGTTGCTGATAATATGCATCCCAGTTAAAAGGAGGGGGTGCTGGCGGTGGTGGTGGTGACGGACTTGAACTTCCTGTTCCCATTTATTATATATGTTTATATGATATATATAAATAGTATATATAAATAGTATATAAAATATACTTACTACAGTATTTACAAAATACCATAAAAGTTAAATAAAAATAAACACAATATTAAACAAAAACACAAAAATAAAAAAATCAATATTATATTAACCCGATTTCTAAATCCATTTTCTTATTTTCTCACGAACCTGTAACATCTCATGTGTCTTAATCTACTCAATCATATCTGACAATCTTCATATTGTCATCGGCTTTTGCAGCGCTTAGTCTGGCCATCTCGCTAAACCAATCTTGTTTTGTTTCGAAAACTTTGTCTTTCCAAACAACTTTTTGTGTATGGGTTTGCGTTGACCTTCCTGTTTTTTTGTCGAAAACAAACACCACCGTCATATGAACAGAATGTTGAGCATCGTATAAGTCGCCTGTGCGAGACCTGTAAATAATCTTACCAAGTTTTCTGTCGATTCCTTTCTCTTTTTCTTTTTCTTTTTCTTTTTCTTTTTCTTTTTCTTTTTCTTTTTCCGATTTTTCATTAATCTCACACATCTGTTGCATCTCACGCGTATTGCGGCGTGTATCAACCATGGTATTGATGCGAAGGGTTGTTTCATTGATTTTGTCAATCTGACTGTTAATAAAATTGGAACCGCAGTAGTCTATATTGATTGTATCGCATGTATCATCATAATCAGTTTGACCGATAACAAGCAAGGGTTGTTTTTCGGATTTTTTCTGTGACATTTTTTCCCCCAATGCGGGAGCTGGGCGTCTATAAATAATTTGTTGTCTATTATCACATCCGCCTCCTCCTCCATAACCGTAACGGTACTTGTATCGGTCGCCCGAAGAAGCCGTAGGCGTATGAACAGACAATTCGGCGATAATTCTTACCATTGTTTTTTATATAAAGATACGTGTAGGTGTTTCCTTTCTTATGCGCTTCTACATAACACGAATATTTTAACTTCAATTTTCTATTTTTACAATATACAATATACAATATACAATATACAATATAAACGTATAGAAAATTGAACCATAAATCTGCTTAAAAATACACATCAGCTATCAGATATCAGCAAACAGAAACAGCAAAAGTCAATACATCATGTCAAAACTCGCCGGACAAATAAATACTCCACTACAGGGTGCAACACATATCGAACGGTTGCCGACGTTGTATGGTGTTGAAAAAAATGGAAAAATCAAGACTTGGGTTGCGAATATATATTTAAAAGGTACAAGTGCGCAAACTGGTGATGCATTCGCTACGATAGAACATGGACAACAGGACGGAAAAAAGCAGATGACGGTGCGTGACTATACGGAAGGCAAAAATATCGGGAAAAAGAATGAGACGACGCCATTGCAACAGTGTATTGCTGAAACAAGAAAGAAGTGGCTTGACAAAAAAGAAAAAGAATCGTATCAAGAGACGCTCACGACATCGCAGCAAGACCAAGAGGACCAAGACCAAGAACATACAGGCGCCAAAAAATATTTCCCAATGCTCGCACACAAGTTTGAACCGGCTTCGAAGACCGCCAAAAAGAATACAATCATATTCCCATGTTTTGTACAACCAAAACTAGACGGGTTACGCTGTGTAGTATACCGCGACTCAGCAACAGGCGAAATACGTCGACAATCTCGCACAGGTACTTATTTCGACACTATGGCCCATATTGTCGAGTCACTTGCACCCCTGTTTGCAAAATACCCTGCGGTGGTCCTAGATGGCGAATTATATACAACCGAAATTCCGTTTGAAGAATTGGCTGGGTTAATCAAGACGAAGAAGTTGACACCGAGCGACACGGATAAACTTCGTGTAATTGAGTATCATATTTATGACATTGTGGATGAAACGCTGCCTTACCATACGCGACATGAGAGTATCAAAAAGATGTTTGCTCAAGTTGCGGCATCAACTGCCTCATCGCCGCATAAGTTGCCGCCATATATTCGCCTGGTCGAAACGATTGAGGCGAAAACACAGGCGGAATTCAAGGCGGAGTTTAGCCGGTTTATTGAGGAAGGGTATGAGGGTATAATGCTGAGAAATAAGACAGGTATGTATAGGTGTAACTATCGGAGCCACGACTTACAAAAGTATAAGGAATTTCAAGAAGATGAATTCCGGATTATTAGATTTATGCAGGGTGATGGGCGCGACAAGGGAACGGTTATTTGGGTATGCGAGACGAAAGAAGGGAAAGAATTCAAGGTGCGTCCGCGTGGGACAATCGAAAATCGAAGCAAACTCTTTAAAACTGGTGAAAAATATGTAGGCAAAATGCTTACAGTTATTTACCAAGAACTTACGGAGGAAGGGAAGCCGAGGTTTCCAGTTGGTAAAGACGTTCGCGAGAATTATTAATATTTAGAACAAACAAACAAACAAACAAACAAACAAACAAACAAAGTGTGATACAATAATAGAAAAATAGAAAATAATAAATAATATTAGTAGAATATATAACCATTTTTATTTTTATTGTAACATGGCTAGAAAGACGAGGTCGCATTCAAAAACATTAACAAGAACCAAAACGCGTAAACACAATCATAAGCACAAGCATGGTAAAAACTGTAAATGTAAATATTGTGCTAAAAGAACAAAAAGAACGCGTTCTAGACGAGGTGGAACACAAACATCTGTAGGGGGAGATATGACATATAAAGGTGGCCAATGGTATTCATTAAATCCTCTTGGAGGGAGAAGTTGAGATGATGAGATGTACTAATAGGAGACTCTTAAAAACATGAGATGTTATAGATGTGGTGAGAAATGCGTTAATTCATATGATAATTCAAAACTCGTATAGTAGCAAAATATCTCAAAAAATATTGAAAACATCGCGTTATAAACTAAACATATTTTAATGAAAATAAAATATGTTTTATAATAAACAAGTAGAGGTATAATATATAATATATAATAATCAAAATGGTGAATAATATAAATTTAACTCAAATAGTATCTAAAAATTGCGGAGGGTATGGTGCATGGATTGATAATCCGCTTAGTTCACCGGCACCCGGAGAAGGGTTATGGAGGGGGTTTCAACTTGGTGGTGGGCGTGGTCGTGGGTGTGGGCGAAAGCTACGTAAATCGTGCAGGCGCATGTTACATAAGTCACGAAAAAATAAGAAACATCGCCAAATAAAAACGAGAAGACATTAAGGTATTTATCAATTAAAACCCTTTTTATAGTATCGATAATTTGATTTAGCACTACCATGTTTTTTATTTTCTAAATTCGAAAGTATCAAGTTAACTTTATTAGTGTGGTCACTTTTTGTATCAAATGTTACCTTTTCGTGACTACCATGTTCTTCGTCATTTTGAATATAGTGAAGGTTATGGTTATGCGAATCACTATGTTTATTTCTATGTGTATATTTTTTGTGTCGTTTTGTAATATTTCGTGTATTTCGTGTATTGCGTTTATGGTGAATACGACGTATAGATTTATGTTTAATATGCATTAAATGTATATAAGATTATATATATATAATAATATTATTTATAAAAGTAAATAATATTAAATATTTTCACAACTACGAACCACAATGTTTCAGAGTACTATATACAGTATTGTGCTTTATCATTATAAAGTCATGGTACCGGGTTGTGTAGGGTTGTTGTTAGGATTAGGATTAGGAATAAGTGTATGTGGCGGATTCATTTTAGGAATAAGAAAATTGAAGTTAAAAAATCCTTCATATAAAGAGATAGAGAACCGAATATTGGATATTCAAAGTCATCAAAGTCATCAAATGTCATCATCATCAAGCGCGAAAACTACGTCTTCCAACCCAATTGTGCGTCTTATCATGGGTTTAGCAGGTACAGATTCGAGTTCAGGAAGTGGTACACAGTACCAACAGTTTCATGATACCGAAGTGGAGGGAGAAGAGTTCAAGAGACAGTCAAGAGAAGCGAGACCGAGAATGAAGCCATCAACGGCTGAAGCGGGGAGTCAGGTATGTCAAGAAATAATAGGAAAAAGAGAAAGGCGAAACAGATGCGAATGTTTTGGCGGAGAAGGTGACGGGACACCGAAGGAAGGTTTTATCCAGGATATATTCGAGGAGTCATCGTCGAATCCTGGAGAGACTGCGAATAAAAGCAGCAAAGGAACATGCGAGCAGGACCCAAGGCTCTCGGCACAGTACACATGTGCTATATGTTTGGAAGATTTGTGTCTTGGAAATACGAATATGACAACAACGGGATGTGGTCATACATTTCATTTGAGTTGTTTGCTGAAAAGCCTCAGTGCAAAGAATCTTTGCCCAATGTGTCGCTGGCCATTGGAAGATGTGCGAACGAAGCAACAGCCATCAAATATGCTGACGCCTGTGAGTGCTGAACAAATCATTTCTGAAGAAGTATCGTATTTTCCGAATGCGGCGCATTTACAGAGCATAATGACTTCTCGTCGTCCCAATCGTCGCCTGAAAGATACATTGCGCGTGTTTGGTTTTGTGTTGTTGAGAAGTGTTGCTGAATATGTTCATGATGAAAACTTGCCGGCGGGGTGGTACGATGATGGAGAAAGCGATGGGGATGAAGACGAAGAATCTGAAAACGACGATGGTACGGATACGACGGAGAACGGTGAGGAAGGCGAAGGCGAAGGCGCAGAAGATGCAACAGACAACGATAGTGAAGTACAAGACAGCGAAGACGAGTTCAACTATGCAGCTAGACAAGGACAAATAGATGGACGACAACAGCAAGCGAGTCTTGCGGCTTTGCGTGTGTTAAGTGCAACGCGAAACGGTGATTTGCGCGAACTGATATGAAATAGTAATGTGAGTGTGTCGCAAACGATACAACCGTAAGTATGTGACGTGTTTGTAACTAACACTAACACTAACACTAACACTAACACTAACACTAACACTAACACTAACACTAACACTAACACTAACACTAACACTAACACTAACACTAACACTTTTTTTAAATAAAATATTGAATAAAATATTATACAATATTATATATATAGGGTAAAATGGTATGTGCGACTAGTTGTGCAGTTTCGGCGGTATTTATTGTAGCCATGATTTTTACGATGTATGGCTCAGACAAGACGGATGCAATACAAAACTTCAAGCGTATATTAACGTCTCAACAGGCGGCGATATACGAAAAAATAACGAATGAGCGTCGTCAAATATATTTTGTAGGTTTTGGTTTAGGGTTATTATTTTCATTTATATTTTTGGCTTGGAATAGTATGTCGCGCACAGGGTCACGTCGTCTTGGTAGGTGTTCAACTATATGTATTGTGGGAGCAATAACATTTACTACGAACTACTTTTATTATATGTTGGCTCCCAAAAGCGACTGGATGATTCTTCATATTGAGGGTGATACTCAAAAGAAGGCGTGGTTACATATATATAAAAAGATGCAGTATAACTATCACATTGGAGCACTACTTGGTTTAGTTGGTGCACTTTTTATTGGTAATGTTTTTTGTAAATAAACTATTTATAAAATATCCCGAATATAATTAGCAGCTTGATTTTTTGCTGCATTACTATAATAGTATTCCAAATGTTCGCGCAAGCCTGTCTCCGATTCGCTAGCTAGTCGTTCATCGGATAAGTCCTGGTTTCTACCCATATTAGTTTCCCACGCATCTCTAAATTTTCGCAAATTATGTATCATTTCTTTACGAGACATGTTACGTAATGGTTTTGGTAACGGTTTCCACATACCTTTGTAATCGGTTATTGGTTTTTCTATTTGTGATGCAGTCATTTTCTTTGCTATTCTTTTTTTAGTAGCAGGGAGTAAAAATGTAATTTTTTCTAAATCGGTAGTTGACATTGCTTGACTACGAATATCAAATAATACTAAAGCAATATGACTTTTTGATTTACCCGAGCTCGAAACGTTATATTTTTTAGCAAGTTTTTTAAGTTCCTCTATTGTGATACCTTCCTTTTTTGGTTGTATATTTACAGACTGTTTTTTAAGTGTTTTATTATGGTTTGGTGACGTCCGCGCTCCCGAAGCCCCAGAAGCTCCCTGAATTTTAGCCCACCTATGAACGCCAGTAGCGGTCGCAATAATCTTCCACATATTTCCATCATTGCCTTTTTTTACAAATCCGATACTAAATTTTGTAGCACTTTCTGATGGACTTTTGCGAACCTTTTCAGTTTTTGACATTTAATTATTTATTTGTCGGGTTTATATTTTAAGTCAAGAATATATTTTCGCAAAGTACGTTTGTATGTGTAATAATCCGGGTCATCGGTATATGTAACACCAGCAAGGTATACAATATTATTATAAAAACTTTCACAGTCTACTAATGATGGTGCGATGGAAGGTCTAGAAGCTACGCTATCATATATGGAATGAAGCGTTGCATACGAATCTTCATGATTTTTTGTAAATTGGCCTTCGTATAAGGATACAGCCAAGTAGTTCATAATGTTGGCCATAGTTTGAACGATTTCATGAACGACGACTGGTGGTGGCGTCGACATAGTTTGCGAATTTTGTTCGCACAATATTTGTTCGTCCATTTATATATTTCTTAGTATAATATACTGGGCGCTTTAAGCAATTTTAATGATATAATATATATCCCCTAAAACTACTTAAAGCCATTCAACTATATGTATATGTGAATGAGTAGTTTGTGAAGGAAATACTCATCCACACACTCACCTACATTTTACCGGCATGGCGCAGAGGAAGCGCGCAAGGCTCATAACCTTGAGGACACCTGATCGAAACAGGTTGCCGGTATTATCATCAAATCGCACCAGTGCATAAAGGCACTTAGAGCATGTTCCAGTTCCAGTTCCAGAAACCATTATACCGGTGTAGCTCAGCGGCAGAGCGTCTCAAAACATCGTTTGCTCCCTCATTGACTTTATAGTCTGCTTTGTGAATGGTTATCGCCTTATAAGCGGAAGGTCACAGGATCGAAACCTGTCGCCGGTATTCTCCTCTTTGGTTGTTTTTCAGAAACGACTCTTGCATCATAAATGCACAACACTTATCATACCGCCTTAGCTCAGGGGCAGAGCGCCAGGCTCATAACTTGGAGGTCGTTGGATCAAAACCTTCAGGCGGTATTCTATAATTTGGTCGTTTTAAAGAAACGATTCGTCATAGCTTAATCGACGTAAAACAG
>Ga0315284_10004430_pt1 | contig 19937 bp, 24 predicted proteins | sample YL17G09_16_MG_FD_203696 | JGI IMG/M metagenome (GOLD analysis project Ga0315284, IMG submission 203696) | Sediment microbial communities from Yellowstone Lake, YNP, Wyoming, USA - YL17G09_16 | ecosystem: Environmental > Aquatic > Freshwater > Lake > Sediment | place: USA: Wyoming | collected... | reverse complement strand
GAAAATTTTATTTGTATGCAAATACAACAGATTTAGAAGTCAAGTAGCAGAAACTTATTTTAGAAAGATAAACAAGAATAAAAATATTAAATCTTATAGCGCAGGAGTAATCGACGGAACTTTTATTGCTAAATCTGTGAAAAATATTGGAAAAATGCTGGGATTAAGAATAAATGGGAAGCCAAAGGGAATAAACGAAAAGTTATTGAAGGAGATTGATTTGTTAGTTATAGTGGCGAATGATGTTCCAAAATCTCTTTTTGACGGAAAGGTTGAAAAACTGATGAAATGGAATATTCCAGATACAAGCCAGGATGACCTGTATAATATAGAAAGAATATCCAAGATGATAATGAAAAAAGTTGACGAATTAAATGAAACATTAAAAGGAAAATAAGATGGAAACAATCAGACAAAAAGACAAGTTTTCAGCTGGCCGTATTGAAGAGAGTACAGTCAAAGGATTTAAAGATTATACCGGCGAAGAAGCTGAAAAAAGACAGAGAGTAAAGGGAATGTTAGCAGAAACTTTCAAAAGATATGGATTTCAATTGGCAGAAACACCGATTATAGAAAATGAAGAATTTGTAAGAGGAGAGAATGAAGATGATGAAGCTGTTAGTGATATTTACAAGCTGAAAGACAAGGGAAACAGAAACCTTGCCTTGAGATATGAATTTACGTTTCAATTAAAAAGGATTGCAAAAAACAAGAAACTTCCATACAAAAGATATCAGATAGGAGAAGTTTTTAGGGACGAACCGACTTCTTCTGCAAGATTTAGGCAGATTACTCAATGCGATATTGACACAATTGGAAGTGATGTCAAAGATGAAGCAGAAATTTTAGCTATTGCGAGCGAAGTTTTGAGAAAATTAGAAATAAAGAATAATATTTATGTTGGGAATAGGAATCTGATTAATGAAATTATTGAAGAACAAGGGCTGAAAAACAAAAAGCAAATTCTCAGAGAGATTGACAAGATGGATAAATTAAACGAGAAAGAAGTCAAGGAAAATCTGAAAAAACTTGGAGCAGAAAAACTTCTTAATATTTTTAATCAGCCAGAGAGTTATTTCAAGAAATACAAGGCATATAAGGAAGTTGAAGAATTGAAGAAATTCTGTAAATTTTACAATGTAAAAATAAACTTTCAACCAAGTTTAGTTCGCGGGTTGAGTTACTATGATGGAAATATTTTTGAAGTAAAGAATAAAGAAATGAAAGAAACAATTTGTGGGGGCGGGAGTTACAGAATCAATGGAGTTCAAGCAACAGGAATTTCTCTTGGTGTGGAAAGACTTGTAATGCTCGCGAAAATAGAACATAAAAGACCAAAAATTTTAGTTTTGTCTCTTGGAGAAGATGAGAAAGCAATAGAAATTGCAGGAAAATTCAGGCAAAGAGGAGATTATGTTAGTTTATTCTATGACAAGCCGACAAAAGCATTGGAATATGCAAATACCTATGGAATTGATAAAGTTATTTTTGTAGGAAAAGAGGAAATCAAAAAAGGAAAGATAAAAATAAAAGACATGATTTCTGGGGAAGAAAAATTAGAAAAGATGTAAAAGAAAATATATTAATATAAAAGATTAAAATGAAAGAAAAAGCAAAAATACTCATCATCATGCTGGTTTCAATAATCTTTGTTCTATGCTGTATTCTTGGTTATGGTGTTTACACCGGATTTAAAGTCAAGGCAGAGATAAACAGATTGAATGAAGAGAATAATCAGTTGAATATGGAAAAACAAGATTTAACTTCCCAATTGGATTTGCTTCAGAAAAAATACGATTTATTAGAAGAAGATGTGAGGAAGATTTACAAGGGTTGCATAACTGAAAATGCATGCAAAGGACATTATCCCAGTGTAAGTTGGTATTGTAATAATGTAGGAGATGAAATTATTAACAATCCGTCTCATGTCTGTGTTTGTGATAGTTCTTGTAATTTGAAAGCGACGCAGATATAAATTAAATAATTTCCTTTAACCTTTCCTGCAATAATAACAAAAATCTTCCTGTAATGCTCTTAACAGGCTTTTCTAAAACCAAATTATCAATTTTAAGTGATTGAATTATTTCTCGCGCCTGATTTTTTGTTCTTCCCGACTCGACTAATGAATACATTATTGCATTTTTTATTTTTCCCTCTTTGCTGACAATTTTTTGAAGGATTAAATTTAGTTTAATAATTTTTGTTTTTTTCTTTAATCTCACAACCCAAGAGTTAACTCGAGGAGAAGGTGTAAGATTTTTTTTATCAATTTCCATAATTGCTTTTATATCAAAAAACAAATCTGCTATTATTCCTATCTTTGTTTCTTTTTTTTCTAAAATTTCCTTGAAATTTTCACCAACAATCAAAACCATCAATTCTATCTTATCATTAATTGCCTTTGTAATTATCTGTTCTGATAAAGAATATGGAATATTTGAAACAATTTTGTTGCAACCTTTCCAGCTATAATCTAATGCATTATCGTAGATTATTTCCAGATTTTTGTCTTTTATTTTATCTAATTCTGCCTTAAACTTTTTGTCTATTTCAAAAGCTAGAACACTATCTGCATTTTTAACAAGTTCTTGTGTGATATACCCTGTTCCTGCACCAATTTCTATAATCTTATCTGTTTTTGATAATTTAGCCTCTTTTACAAGCCGGTTTATAACCTCTTTACTTGTTAAGAAATGCTGTTCTTTTTCAGATGAAAGTTTAATTTTTTTTGTCATTCTATTTTTATTTCTCTCCTAAATGAATTTTCTCCTTCTTTTGCATCTTTGTAACTTTTTACTTTTAATTCGTGTTTGAATAAAGGACAATCAAGAACAAAAGTTTCAAATTCTCCACCTTCTCCTGCCGGATGAATCTTGTATTTATCATTTAAAATTTGAATTTCTTCGATGAATCTATTGTCTATTATTCTGCCTAGCCAAAATTTATCTAATGGAAAGGCGAAGACGCCTGTTATAGTTATTTTGAAGCCTGCGTCAATGAGTTCTTTCAGATAAGACATTTCATTTCTGTGCCAAAGAGGATTAAAGCATTTTAAATTTAACCTGTCGCATATTGCTTTAATACGCGATGATTGGTATTCGGAGTGGAGAGCTCCTGTAACAATTGTGTCTACATGGTATTTCTCTCTGACTTCTTTGATTATGTTCTCTAAATCGTCTAATTCTTGCTCCTTGATGCCTTCTGTTTCTGTTATCACTAATGGAATATCCATTACTTCTGCCTGGTTTTCTACTTGAGAAATGCTCGGAGTGTGAAACATATAACTCTCCTTATTTTTTGAAAAAATTGAGATTAAACAAGCTAATTCATACCCTGCTTTTTTTGCAAGATATGCTGCATATGTTGAATCTTTTCCTCCAGAAAATAGAACACAAGATTTATTTGTCATGTGGAAATTAAAAAAGATGGATTATTAAATTATTCTTTTTACAACATATTTGTTTATAAATCAGAAATTATCAATTAAAACATGGCAATTAAATCCGAAGATATTGTTAGGGGGGATTTAGTTGAACTTGCTCTTACATCGGATGCAAATAGGCATTTGGGATTATCAGAAATTATCACTAATGATGAACGAATTGATGTTCCCGGGAGAATTTATTCAGGTTATGTTGCAGATATTCAAGAAGATTTTATCTCTTTAGTACAAGGCTGGAATAAACTGCAGAATAAACCTGATTTAAATCATGGTAATCATATCATTAGATATTACTTTGATGCAGTAGAATCTTGTAGAAAGAGATAGTTCTTAACTTATCTCCAATTCTCTTTTTTTATTTCAATTCCTTCTAAAGCTTCTTCTAATCTGCTTCTCAGGGCAAAGAATACTTTTCTTTCAATATTTGACATAAGATAAAGATCTTCTCTGCTTAAAACAAACTGTTTTGAATGCCTTTTTGTAAAAATAGCTAAAACTTGTCTTTTTGGATTATAACTAAAAGAGGGTTTATGTTTTTCAAACTCTGCCATCTCTTTTGAAGTAATCTTTTCTACATATTTTAAATCTCCCTTAACTTCTTCCAAAATATGCAATTCTCTTGCTTTTAAGAATGCATAATCTTCTTCTGAAACATTCCTAAACAAATAAGGATGATGACTATTTCTCATAAATAAAGCAGACAAAATGGAGTTATTTAAATTTATTCTTTTTTCTTTTTCTTCTTGCTTATACCTTTTTCTTCTGTTTTATCTTCACCTTCAAAATCTTCAGTTTCAGTTTCATTCTCTTCCCAAGATTCTTCTTCCTCTGCTTGTTGTTTTAAATCGGCAAAAGGATCTGGATTATGGCGGAGAAAAGTTTCTTTAAGCCAAATATAAACTTCTTCAAAAGGCTTTTCCTGTTCAAGCCAGACTTTTTTTTGCTCTTCTAGGTATAATAGGGGAAGAAAAGAAATTATTTTTTCGTCTCTATTATTATTGACAAATTCATTATAAGATATCTTGTTTTTTTCCTTGTCAACTTTCAATTTGTCGGTTAAGTTTCTGTAAATTTCTATTATCTTGTCTTTTATGCTGAATTTTCTCTTTGGAAGAGAAAAGGCAGTTTCTCTGAGAGTATTTTTTGTTATTATTTCCTTTCTTATTCTCCTATTTTCTGTTATTATTGCCTTGTTCAAAGAGTCCATTAATTCTTTTAGAGTGACTTTTTTGAATCTTGGAAGAGGGCTTCGCGGGATAAGTTCTGGAATGTTTTCGTCCAATTCTATTCTTTCCAAAGAGTATTTTGAATGTTCTTTTTTTCCAAAAAGTATGTCATCAATGCTTTTTATATATTGATTCAATAAAATCTCTGATTTTATCCTTAAAAGCAAGGATGCTGCGAGGAGAACTTTGCTTGAGACAAAAAAATCTGCTTCTTCAATCTTGCTTATTTTCTCCAAATATTTATCTGATAGAATTATTATATTGATATCCCAAGGATCCAATTGTTCTGTATTTATCAAATCATAAATAATTTCCTGCCAGCCGAGTTCCCTATTGAATAATAAATCGTGAATTTGTTCTTGTTTTACTGAATTTTTTTGCTCTTTTTCATCTTCATTATCCCTTTTGTCCATTAGTTATATAATAAAATGGGTTTTATAATTGTTTGTAGTGCCTAAAAATGTTATATGTAGTGGTTAATAAAAATTAATTGTAGTGCCTAACGAATAGATTTTTTAGAAAAAAATTCACTACTATTATGTTTACAATGCTTGTCATTTCTTAAGGGTAACATTATAGAAACATTTAAATAGTAAATATGACTCTAATTCTTATCACCTCTTTTTCCCCAGGAGTGGCTTCAGGTTATCTTTTTGATCAACTTGAAGAACCTCCTAGGGTTATAATCATTTGATGAAAATAAAAAGAGATTTTTGGGTGGATTTAGAAACTAACTTTTTTTAGAGTTTGTCCCACCGTTTATATTTATATATTAATTATCACTTACTGGCTTTACTAATATGCTCGGTATAATGGCACTTACCGCAATAAACTCTGTCTTTTGTTTGCATCAAAAAAACACCTGGCCCGCATCTTGGGCAACTTTTTTCTCTTTTGATAGTATTTCCCTCTATTTTATATTTTGTATATTTTTTGCTGGTAGGCTTGTTCTTGTGAGGTTTTTTTCCCTTTTTTTCTGTTTTTTTTGCCATTGCTTCACTGAATTCTACGAGATTGCGAACTAAAGTTCGCATGATTATAATTGTCTCGCTTTGCTCGTTTATTTAATTGAATTATCATTATTTTTTCTCTTCTGGTTTATTTTCTGTTGCTTTTCTTTCTTTCCTTGACTTTGGTTCTATTTCCTCTTTATCTTCTTTTGTATGATATATCTTTGCATTGATTATAAAATTGTTTGAACCAAATCTCCCTCTTATTTTTTTAATTTTTACATTATCTGTAGAAGATGAGAATTCTTTTGCGATGAATACTTCTGCTTCAGATATCTTTGGGGTGACATCTGCTTCTATGCTTATTTCTACCTCTTTTCTGTTGAAGAGAGGATTTTCCCGATGATTTAATATTTTTATATTATTCATATTAGATTTATCTCGTTTTAATTGCAAAATTTCCTTTGTCTTTTAATTTTAACTTGGGAGCAATCTCTGACTTTTCAGGATTTAACAGGACTATTCTTCCCTTGAAATTTTCTGTAGATTCTCTCGAATCACATTTGGAACATTTTTCTCCTTCATATATTGTGTTGCAGATTTTGCATGCTTTTGGTTTAACCATTTTTAATCCTCAATACTCTTTCAGGTAATTTATACCAGACTCTTTGAGCTATTCCTCTTCTTCTTCCGACTATATGTTTTTCTCTAACCATATCATTTGCAGTTTTTAATAGATATGTTTGAGTTCCTTCATAACCTTCTAATCTTGCATCGCAGTATAATATGCCTGGCGAGACAAATTGTTCATGTTCTTCCAATACCTTGGCAATTATATTTTTTGTAGTAGTCATTTTATTTTTTTATTAATTCTTTTCCCATATTTTCTTCTAGTAATGTAATTACATTTTTTATAGTTTCTGGGTTTCCATAAACTCTCATGGATTTTTCATTAACAAAACAAGTAGTTCCCAAAAAATGATAAATGTCGTAATGTCCCATATAACTCTGTCCGAGAAATATACCGTCTTTTTTATTTCGTAATATTTCCCTTGGAATTAATCTGGCTAGAGTTTTTCCGTTTCTTGATTCATAACAATGCATTTCTACTGTCATTTTTTCTTTTTCTTCTTGCTCCCCTTTGTTTCTTTTGATGCTTTTTCTTCATCTCTTAATTCTTTTTGCACTGCCTTGTTCTTTTTAATTTCGTCTTCTTTAATCCACTCTAATTTTCCTAATCCTGGTTGTCGCATTGTCAATCCTATTTTTAATTCTCCTCCCTTGTGAGAAATCGCAACAATTCTTGCTAAGCATAAATCTCCAGATTTTATAGCTCTCTTAGAAGCTTTTCCTAAAAGAGTATTTGATTTGCTGAAACTTACATAATCATCCATTGTTTGTGAAATATGAATCATTCCTTTTATGACGCCCAAGTCTATGAAAGCACCGAAACTTGTTATCTCTGAAACTGTCCCGTAAGTTAATTCCTGCAATTCCGGCTTCCATACGAGCAATTTAAATCTAGAACGGTAATAAGCTGCGCCGTCTCCAGGAATTATTACTCCTTCTCCGACTTCTAGAACATCGATTATTGCTATTACTTTTCCTATATCCTTGTCATAATAATCTGCATATGTTTCTTTTAACTGCTGTTCTACAGACTCTATAGTAGGCAAACCGAACAACTTGGGTTCTACCCGGATATAATCCTCGACATCACTTATATAGAACATTTTATTAAATTTTATAGCAAAAATTGGTTTTTAAAGGTTACTTTTAAATTATTTCCAATTCTTTTTCTCCCCTTATCACGAGATTTGGATTTTTAGTTTTATTTTTTATTGCTCTATCAAGAGTTGCTACTATATAATTTTCATTTTTATTTGCGATTTTGATTATTCCATTGTCAACATTTTTGTCGTATAAATCAACCCTTTTGAAATTTTGATTTTCCAAAATAACCAATGCTAACTTGGCTTCCTGCTTCAAGCTTCCTCTTCCCTGCCTTGAAAATTTTCTTATTTCATCCATTACCTGCAGGGGAATTATTATCTTCATCCCTATTAATGGAATCTTCTCGAAAAAATCTATTTTCTTTCTTACGCAAGAGAGAATAAAATTAGTGTCTAGTATTGCATATTTCATAATGCATGAACGAAAAAGGAATATAAAAACTTAACATTTATTAATTGTAATTTCTTATTTTACTTATGCAAGAAAAAGAGAATGTTCTGAGAATTCTTCAAGAAGCAAAAGCAGCCATCAGGGAGAACGATTCAATCAAATTAAAAGAATTGAGCAATCAGACAATTCATACGGCGTCAATCAGCCAAGATCCAGATAATGTTGCTGTTGCTGTGGCGGTTTATTCTTTAAGCAAGATAGTAGAAAGAAAAGAGTATACAAGTTTTTCCGGCTGGAAAGAATTTTACAAGACAATTTTATCATGCATTGACAGCTCTATAAGCGCAATCAAAAAAAATGATGATAAAGGACTTAAAGAAAACTTAATGCTGATAAGGAAAGTCGTTTCGAAACTTTCTGGGAAATTAAAGAGCTATATCCAGGATGTTTTCAGGAAAGCAGAAATAAACAAAGCTTCAAAAATTTACGAGCATGGAATTTCCATGGAAACAACAGCAAGTTTATTAGGAATTACCATGTTTGAACTTGCAAGCTATGCTGGACAAAAACCAGACGAAAGTGTTTCTCTGACAAAAACAATTGGCACAAAAGAAAGAATTAAAATTGCAATGGATATGTTCAGATGAGAATAATTTTTGTCAGGCATGGTGAATCCAAGCATAATGCAAAGTTAACAGACAAAGAAGATTCTGGCTTAACAAGACGGGGGAAAATACAAGCAAAACATCTTGGAAATAGCCTGAAGAAACAAAAGATTTCAGCAATCTATACAAGCAATTTATTAAGGGCAAGACAGACAGGAGAGATTATTTCTAAAATAATTAAAGTTCCTGTTAAAAGCACTTTTGAAGAATTAGACGAGTATTCAAGCCGCTATTTAAGATCAAGATTAAAACTTTTTTTTAATAAGAGGCTAAAAAGATTAAAAAAATTGCTAAATAAGATATCCAAGGATAAAAAGAAAAATAAAACAATTTTAATTGTTGCTCACGGAATTACAAATAAAATAATGATTGGATATTTTGTGCAGATTCCTTTAAGAAAACAGCTTCTTAGATTTAAGCAGCACAACACAGCTACGAACAGCATATCCTGGAATGAAGATTATAACAATTGGAATTTGGATTATATGAATGACATTGCGCATTTACCCAAAAGATTAGGAGATTACAGATGAATTCCAAAGCAATCATCTTCGATTCAAGCACTTTGATAAATTTTGCAATAAACGGCTTGCTGCAGGAATTGCGGGAACTAAAGGAATTATTTGATGGAAAATTTCTTATTACAAAAGAAATTGTTGAAGAAGTTATAGACAAGCCAATGAAAATTAAAAGATTTGAACTTGAAGCCTTAAAAATTAAAGAATTGCTTACAGACAAGATTCTCGAAATGCCGTCTTCATTGAACATTAATGAAAATAAAATTTCAAGAATGACTGGAGAAATAATGAATCTTACCAATAACACTTTTTTCAGCCACGGCAATGCAATTCATATAATCGATATTGGAGAAGCATCTTGTTTGGTTTTGAGCAGATTGCTGAATGAAAAAGGAATAAGAAATGTTGTTTCTGTTGACGAGAGAACAATGAGGCTTTTATGCGAAAAACCGGAGAATCTTTTTGCTATCTTCCAGAAAAAACTTCATACCACAATCAAGTTCAAGAAAGAAAATTTAAAATCGCTCCAAGATTTCAGATTTATACGCTCTGCGGAATTAATTTTTATCGCTTATAAAAGAGGAATTATCAAGCTGAGAGACCATGGAAATGTTTTGGATGCTTTGCTGTATGCGATGAAGCTGAACGGATGCTCTATTACTGATGAAGAAATTAGTGAGATGAAGAGGCTATAAAAAGAGTTAAAAATAACATATTTCTTGTAATCTCGCGGGTCTGTAGTTCATCGTCAGAATATCTGCCTCCAGAGCAGAAGAGGGGGGTTAAATTCCCTCCAGGCCCATTTTTTTATCAGCATAAAAAATGTAAAGTATATTATCCCCTCGCATAATTTATCTTTTCAAAGATTTCGCCGGCTTTTTCCTCCCCAACCAGGGGAATCAAATCCTCTTTTTTAACAGACAGAATAGAATTAAGATTTTTGAAGGTTTTTATTAGAATTCCTATGTCTCTCTCGTTAATTCCTGTTCTTTCTAAAATTCTGTGTCCTTTTGGAAGAACATTGTCTGATTCTTCTGACAAACCCAAGCATTGTTTTATATTTTCCAATTCAAGAAGTTCGTCATAACTCAAAACAGAAAGAATTTTTTTTGATTTTGTGAATCCTAATTTTGAATAATCTTTTATTACTTCATCAACATTTTTTTCCACTCTTTGAAGGATTTCTTTTAATCTTGCTTTTACAATTGTTCCCTCTGCTCCAAGTTCAATTACATATCCTTTAAGAGTTTCTGATAATTTCAGAATAATCATTCCCCTTTGAATTACCAGCAATGCCTTGCTGATTCTTGGATTTGATTTTAATTCTTCCTCGTCAAGTTCTGTTTTATTTTTTTCAAAAACTTCCCTGTGTTTTTCCAGAATTTGAAGCGTGGATGTTGCTCTCCTGATTATCTCATTTGTATCTCTCAGAACGTATTTTATTCCTTTGTAAAACAAAGTAATTTCGTCTCTTCTTTGCGAGATTGCAATAACCATTGTGTTTGCTTGTTTTGCTGTTCTTTCTGCTGCCTTGTGTCTTGTTCCTGTTTCATTCGAAAGGATTGAGTTATTCGGAGTAAGAAGAACATTAGAATACAGAATTTTTCTCAAATCTTTTGAAATGATTATTGCTCCATCCATTTTTCCCAATTCAATGAGCCTTTGGGGGGTAAATCTCACATTTATTTTGAACCCTCCTTCAAATATATTTTCAACAAAATCATTATAGATAACAATTAATCCGCCTGTCTTTGCCTTCTGAACGCCTTCTACTCCTGTTCTTAACAAAGTTCCAGGAGCTATGCTTTTTAATATTTCTGTAATCTCTTCTTTCTTCAGCTCGCTTTTTCCCTCTACTAGTCTTGCCTGAATCTCTTTTTTTTCATCTGCCATTATAAAATCTTACTGAATTTAAAAAAAACATTAGTAGTCTTTAAATATCTTTATGTACTTATTTCTATGAAAAAAAATATAAAGATAGATATTATCTTTTATAGGAAATGGAACAGCAAGAAATAGCGAATATAGAAGTTAAGCGGGAAAATTCTGCGAAAAAGCAATTTAACGAGGATGAATTAAAAGAAAGGACGAAAAAGTTTAGCGTGAGAGAGGCAGTTACAGGAAGCATAATGGATGGTTCTGGCTCAAGATACATTACTCCTTATGCTCTTGCTTTAGGAGCGAGTAACACGCAGATAAGTCTTTTGACTTCAATACCTTCTCTTTTGGGAAACCTTCTGCAACTTTTAACTTCAAGGGCAATTGAAAAATATTCAAGAAAGAAAATCATTGCAATAGGAATTTTTTTGCAGGCGTTGATGTGGCTTCCAATGCTCGGTGTTGGTTATTTCTTTTTTTATAAACAGCTTGGTAATGGAATTAGCTCAAGCCTGATGATTGTTTTTTATACTCTTTTCATAATTTTTGGAGCATTCTTGTCTCCTGCCTGGAATTCCCTTATGAAAGACGTTGTCGGCAAAGAAACAGGAGGATATTTTGGAAGAAGAAACAAAATAGCAGGAGCAGTATCTTTGTGTGTTATGCTTGTTTCTGGTTTTGTCCTTAATCATTTTCAGGGAATAAGCAATGTATTCATAGGATTTTTAATTTTGTTTGGAGTGGCGTTTGTATCAAGACTGGCTTCAGGATATCTTATTACAAAACATTATGATCCAGAGTTAAAACTTGAGAAAGGATATTATTTTAGTTTTTGGCAGTTTGTAAAGAAGATTCCACAAAGCAATTTTGGAAAGTTCTCTGTTTTTATTTCACTTATAATGTTTGCAACAGCAATAGCTTCTCCCTTCTTTACTGTTTACATGCTTAGAGATTTGAAATTCAATTATGGAATTTGGACGCTAATTTCCATTTCTGGTTCTGTAAGTGCTCTTCTTTTCATGCCCATGTGGGGAAAATTTGCAGACAGATTTGGAAATTTGAAAGTCATGCGTTTAACAGGAATTTTTGTGCCGTTAGTTCCTCTTCTTTGGATTCCTACAGCTATTTTTGCAAAAATAAGTTTAACTGCTGTAGTAATTTATATATTCATAGAAGAGTTTATTTCTAACCTTATATGGGCAGGATTTAACTTGTGCTATGTAAATTTCATATATGATGCAGTAACAAGGCAGAGACTCGCTTTATGCATAGCTTACTTTAATATTCTTAACGGAATAGGTGTTTTTATAGGAGCGACTTTGGGAGGATTACTCGCTTCTCTTAATCTGAGTTTCTTTGGAATGAATCCTTTACTATTCATCTTTTTATTAAGCGGTATTGCCAGATTTATAGTTTATGTGATAATGATGCCTAGGATAAAAGAAGTAAGAGAAGTCCAGAAATATGAAAAAGGAGAAATAAAAAAAGAAATAACAAGAGTTTTTACTCCGTTTAGATTTATGAGACTCAGTCATCATCAAAGCAATCCTGCGCCAATAGCAACTTCTGTTACTGCAACAAATGCTAACTCTGCTCCTGCAGGCAATCCTGGAGGATGATTAATCCAACAGTTTTTTTATCTTTCCAAAATCATAAACTTCTTTTTCTCCTACGACATAACATTCAAAATTCATGAGACTGCTTTTTGATATAATTGAAAAATAATCTTCATATTCATATTCCAGTGAATTTATTGTTGTTCCCTCTATTGTCGTCAGAAAAGAGGGCATAATGATTATTTCTTTTTTCCTGAATTTGCCAGCAAGAAAGCATTTGTATTTTTCTCTCTTTATATTCTGCTTGTCTGATAATGTTACTGAAGGATGCAGATGCCCGATTACAATTGTTTTTATTTTTTCCCCAAATACTTCTTCAAATAATTCGTGTCCATGACAGAATGCAATTTCTTTATCAATGTAATAATCCTGCAATTTATCACTGAAAGAATAATCAATAGTATCGTGATTTCCTTTTATTAGGATTATGTTTTCTTCTTTTACATAATCTTCGAGGAAATTCATAATTTCTCGGAAATAATTTTTTTCTTTCCATTCATAAGAGAAAGAGTGTTTTATATCTCCTATAAAGACAATTTTTTTTAACTTCAAATTTTTCTGTTTTATTTCATTGAAGATTATTTTTAATTCTTCAATTATTTCTTTGACTTGATATTCCGGGATTAAGACTCCTGATTGCTGCAATTGATATTCATAACCCAGATGCAAATCTCCAATTACTAAAATCCCTTTTTCTGGAAAAAAGAGAGTTTTGCTGATAAAAACATGTTCTGTCATAGGATTAAAAAGAGGAGGGATTTAAAAAAGTTATATAATTGAGATATATTGAGATAAAACTCAAGAAGCCCCTATAGTTTAGTCTGGATAGAACGTGAGCTTGCGGTGCCACTTCTTTCTTTAGAAAGGGGAAGTAAACTTCGCCAACAACCATAGAAATGGTTGAAAGAAAGAATTAGGCTTTGAAGAAAGAAACTACAAAACTTATTGGTTTGCGCAAAAAGCTTAAAACCGGGGTTCGAATCCTCGTGGGGGCATTCTATTTCTTAGCAACTTTCTCTTCCTTGAACAGAATTTTTGCAATTATAAAAACCACAAATGCGATTATTACAAAATTTATAATCGCGCCCAAAAGCGCTCCCCAACCGATAATAATCGGGCCAATTGAGAATGTTGCAGTCTGCCAAGCTCCTCCCGGAATAAAAGGAGTAATCAAAGGCATTATCAAACTATTTACAACTGACTGAATAAGGCTTGTTGCAGCTACTCCCATGATAAAAGCAATTGCTAATGGAACAACCTTATACTCTTTTAAAAATTCTTTAAACTCTTTTAATACTTTCATATAATATTATGCCAAATTTTATTTAAATATCCTGCTATTTTTCTTTTTTCTCCATATTTCTCTTAATCCATTTTCCTATTCCAAATAGGATTAATCCTGAAAAAGAAAATGGAAGAATCAAAATCCATTGGTTTAATGTTAAAGCAGTGAATTCAAAGAATTTATTTGCAAGCGTATACAATACTCCAAGATGAATTACAAGTGAAATAATCACCCCATAGAACACATATTTATTGCTTAATGCCCCCCATTTCCCAAATATTTTTTCGTTCCTGCATATAAAAACAAAGAACAACTCAAACAAGATATCTCCTGTAATAACCATTGTTCTTACTTGGCTAATGTCATATTTATTAAGTGTTAGAAGGAAAATAGTTAATTCTGCTAAGAAAGTTACCAGTCCTGCGAGAAGTATAAACAGCAAAATATTATCCAAAATGCTTTTTTCTTTTATTGGTTTTTTATTCATAACATTTTCTCCTTTTTCTTTTGTTATTGCAATAGCAGGAATGCTATCTGTAACAAGATTCATCCATAAAAGCTGAAGGGGAAGAAAGGGAAGGGGGAGAGTCAAAAAGATAGTGAAGGCAACCAGGAGGATTTCAGAAAAATTTATTGACAGAAGAAATTTTGTTACTTTCTTTATATTATCATAAACAATTCTTCCTTCTTCGATGCCATTTACAATGCTTGCAAAATTATCATCCATCAGAATCATGTCTGCAACTTCCTTTGAAACATCGCTTCCTCTTATTCCCATAGCAATTCCAATGTCTGCTTTTTTCAATGCAAGAGCGTCATTAACCCCGTCGCCTGTGACAGCAACAAGCTCTCCCTTTATTTTCAGAATTTCCACAATCCTAAGTTTTTGTTTTGGTTCTGTCCTTGAAAAAATAGCAATTGAATCTATTTCCTTCAAGAGTTGTTCATCTGTCATAGAATCTAATTTCTTTCCGTCAATCATTTCTCCAAAGATTCCTACTTGGTTGGCAATTGCCTTCGCAGTTATTCCAGAATCTCCTGTAATCATTTTTATTTTAATTCCTGCTTGCTTGCATAATGCAACAGCATTTTTCACTTCTGGCCTTGCAGGGTCTTGCATTCCGATAAGCCCAATAAAAACTAAGTTCTTTTCAGCATCTTCATTTTCTTCGCAGGTTTTAAAAGCAAAAGCCAAAACCCTTAAGGAATTCTTTTGCATTTTTTCCGCTTCTTTTATTAATTGTTCTCTTTTTGAATCTGTTAATCTGATTTTTTTCCCATTGAAAAGTTCAAAATGGCATTTTTTCAAAATTACTTCTGGGGCTCCCTTGCTGTAAACTGTTTTTTCATTATTCTTTCTTATTATTGACATCATTTTTCTTTCAGAGGAAAAAGGGAATTCTGTAATTCTTTTTTCTGTTTCTGTCAGAAGTTTTTTGTTGAATCCCAAGTCAAGAGAATTCAGAACAAGGGCGGATTCTGTTGAATCGCCGATTATTTCATACTCCTTTTCACTTCCATCTTTATTTTCAAATCTCGCGTTGTTGCAGAGAATGCTGGTTTTTATCAAATCGTGCAGGTCTTTTTCTTTCTGGATATCTATTTTCTTTTCCTCAAGAAACAGGGAATTTTCTTTTTTTATGAAAGTTCTTTCTGTGCAATATATTTCAACAACTTTCATTTTTCCTTCTGTTATTGTTCCTGTTTTGTCTGTGCAAATAACAGTTACATTTCCAAGGCTTTCTGCAGCAGACAATTTTTTTATTATGACTTTTCTCCTGGACATTTTTTTGGAAGCAAATGCCAGTCCTATTGTCATCACTGCAGGCAGTCCTTCTGGAATAGCAGAAACAGAAACAGCAATTGCTGTCAAGAACATTTGATATTTTTCATATCCAGAAAGAAATCCCATTGCAAACAGCACAATCACGAGCCCGACAATTAAAATGGAAATCTTTTTTGCGAATTTGTTTATTTTCTTTTGCATCGGAGTTTCTTCTTCCTTTATTTTTCCAAGCATGCTTGCTATTTTTCCGAATTCTGTATCCATGCCTGTAGAAACAACAATTGCCCTGCAATTGCCTTTTTCTACATGAGTTCCTGCATATAACATGTTTTTTCTTTCTGCAAGAATAGTGTCCCTGCTCAATATCTCATTTGTTTTTTCTACAGCAAAACTCTCTCCTGTAAGAACAGATTCATTAACTTCCAAGTTTTCATATTGGAAAATTCTGCAGTCAGCAGGAATCTTGTCTCCCTGCCTTAGAATAATCCCATCTCCTGCAACAATATCTTCTGCATTTATTACCTTCAGAACTCCATCTCTAAGAACTTTTGATTTCAAAACAATGAGTTTTTTCAGTTCTCTTATTGATTTCTCTGCCTTGTACTGCTGAATAAATCCGATTGCAGCATTTAACATGACAAGGCTTAGAATAACAGAAGAATCGAGATAGCGCTTTATAAAAAAAGAAATTAATGCTGCAGCCAGCAGGATATAAACAAGCCAGGATTTAAACTGAATAAAGAAAATTCTAACTGAACTTAATTTGCCTTCTTCTTTTATTATGTTTTTTCCATCTCTTCCAAGCCTTAATTCAGATTCTCTTTCAGTTAATCCCCTTTCAGAAGTCCTGAATTTATTGAATACTTCCTCTTTTTTAACTGCGTGCCAATTACTATTCACCCCATTCATGATAAAACGAAAACTTTAGAATATAAAAGTGTTTTGTAGAGTAAATAAATTTAAAATACCTTTCATGCCCATAAATAATATGGTTGACGAACTAGTTGAGAAAGCAGTAGAAGGTTATGTATTTTTAAGGGAATTGTCCCCAAAACATGAATTGTTAAAATATTTTAAAATAAATGAAAAAGGATTTAGCATAAATCCGAGAGATGAAATTATCGAAGAGTTTTTATCAAAATTTAGAGGATATATGCCTACAACAGACATAGCAATAATGATGAGGATGCCCTTTGCAGTATATAAGAGCATGCTTATTTCGAATATCTTTAGAAATTATATCTATGGATTAGAAGAAGCAATAATTTCCATTGAAATGAGAAATTAAATTATCCAGAAAAATAAGATTTAAATATCCTCAATATTTATTATGATTATAAAAGGAGTGTGATTAAAAATGTACGACGAAATGCATGGCATGCACAAAATGAAAGGAGTGGTAATGACTGTCTTGGGTTTGCTTGTTTTGGCAAATGTTTATTTGGGACTTTTAACCTGGGCAGGATTCATAGGAGTTCTTTTGGTTTTGGGCGGACTTTTGAAGCTGTTAATGCCTTGTAAAAAAAAGAGGAAATAGGAAGAGGAAATTTTTTTATTTATTGTTTGTTATATTTGGGAGTAGAAAGAGTTAAATTTCAACACTTCAATTAACATTGAAGCCTTCGCTGCGTTTATAAATAAATTTTCTTTAGATTATTTATGGATGACAAATTCATACTGATGAACATGAATGACGAAAGGTCGAAACACGTCGCTGAAATATTGGCTAATAAAACATGCAAAAAGATAATTGATTATTTAGCAGAAACCAAAGAAGTGAGTGAAAAAGATATTTCTGATGCTCTTAAAATTCCGATAAATACTGTTGAATACAACCTGCAGAAGTTATTGAAATCCGGGCTTGTAGAGAAAACCAAGAATTTTTTCTGGAGCAGGAAGGGGAAGAAGATTCCAATGTATAAACTTGCAAGAAAGCATATTGTCATAAGCCCATCATCAAAATCTTCAAAACCAAACATGAACATATTAAAAACTTTAATTCCGGTTATTATGATAATTGCAATTGGTTTGACATTTGTACTATTAATGCTTCCTAAGGGAGACATTATCCAGCAGGACAGCAAACTTAAACAATTTGGTTCTGATGGTGAATTAAAGGAATTTTTAAAATTCAATTCTGAAAATTATGAAGTTTATTCTTATGGGCTAGAGGGAAGAAGTGCAACAATGGGTTTAGCAGGAGCTAAATCTACTTCAGAATCTGCTGCTCCAAGCGCTGACTCTTCAGTGCAAGGAGGAACAAACGATTATTCTACAACCAACATTCAAGTTCAAGGAGTTGATGAAGCAGATATTGTAAAGAACGACGGGAAGTATATCTATAGTGTTTCAGGAAACAGAGTAGTTATAACAAAAGCATATCCTGCAGAGCAGCTTGAAAATATAAGCGAGATTGAATTAACAGGAATAAACGGGATTTTTGTTAATGGCAACAGATTAATTGTGTTCACTAATGATTATGGTTATGGCGGATGTCTTAAAGGAGAAGAGACTGTTACTAGTTCTGCAGGAGCAGAAAGTTTCGCGCCTTGCAGTTATAACTCTGAACCAAAACTTTCAGTCAATATTTATAATATTGAAGACAAGAAAAATCCGATTCTGGAGAACAAATTAGATGTTGAGGGAAGTTATATCAGCTCAAGAATGATTGGCAATTATGTTTATGTAATAGGAAACAAGTATGTTGATAACGCTAATCCAACACCCCCTATTTATGCCATGAACGGAGTTGAAGCAAGTGTAAGAGCAGAAGATGTTTATTACTGGAATTATCCTGATTACAATTATGTATTTACAACAATAACTGCGTTGAATATTGAAGATGGAAAATACGAAAACAAGGTTTATTTGACTGGATATTCAAACAATATTTATGTTTCAGAGGAGAACATTTACTTTACGACAGACAAAAGAGTAGATTACAATTCTTTTGTGAAAGAATATGTTGAGACTGTTGCCTTGAATCTTATTCCTGGAAAAGACAAGGAAATAAATGATATTTTGGATTCTGATTTTCCTGATTATAAAAAAATGAGAGAAATTCAGGAAATTATTTATGACTATTCTTATAACTTGAAAGCAACAGAAAAGGAAGATTTTGATACAAAACTTATGCAAAGATTAGAAGACTTCAATGAAAAGGTGAGCAAGGAAATGGAAAAAATAATTATCCATAAAGTTACAATAGACAAGACTAATATTAAATACGCTGGACAGGGAGAAGTTTCAGGATATTTATTGAATCAATATTCCATGGATGAATACAATGGAAATTTAAGAGTTGCTGTCACAACAGGAAACTGGAGAGACACAAGCTTAAACCATGTATATGTCTTGAATAAAGATTTGAAATTAATCGGTAGTATTGAAGATTTGGCTAAAGGCGAGAGAATTTATTCTGCAAGGTTCATGGGAGACAGGGCTTACATGGTTACATTCAGACAAGTTGATCCCTTGTATGTGATTGACTTGAAAAATCCTGAAAATCCAAAAATATTGGGATATCTGAAAGTTACAGGTTATTCAAGTTATCTGCATCCTTATGATGAAAACCATATAATTGGAATTGGAAAAGAAGCTGATACAGAAGGAAGAGCGCAGGGATTGAAGATTGCTTTTTTTGATGTTACTGATGTTGAAAACCCTGTTGAAGAATCAAAATATGAAGTTGGCGCAGAATGGAGCGATGATTATTATCACTGGACAGATTCAATTGCATTGTATGAACCTAAAGCATTTTTGTTTGACAAAAGCAAGGAGCTTTTGGTTATTCCTGTAAGTTATAACAAGAACAACAAAAATTACAGCCTAATGGAAAGCTTTCAGGGAGCTTATGTTTTCAAGATAAATTTGGAAGAGGGAATAAAGTTGAGAGGAACAATAGAACACAGCGAGGAGAATACAGAAAGCTGGTGGTATTATTCTGATGCAATTCAAAGAAGTCTTTACATGGGCAATTTCCTGTACACAATTTCAAATTCAAAGATAAAAGCAAATAGCTTGACTGACTTGTCGAACATAAAGGAAATTGACTTTGGGCAGGAAGAGGATTATCCATATCCTATGTATGAGACAGGCGTAAGTGTTCCAGGAAGTTCTGGTTCTGGTGTTGGTGCTGTTGTAAGTGAAGTTGCTTAGGTAGAAGAGAATAAGAAATAAATTTAAATAGGGGATTTATCATAAAAAGACAAGGAGAAAATACTATGCCAAACATGATACCTTTTGGAAGCTTGAACATTCCTCGATTTGAAGATACACCTATGGGTAGAGGCGAGAACTTTAAAGAAGAAAGATATCATATTAGAAATCCAACATATGTGCCTCCAAAAATGGAGATGATTCTAATCAAAGAACTACCTTTCATACCAAAAACATATATACCGATAATTAAAGAAATATCTCTTCCTCCAATTAGAGAAATGCCAGT
>Ga0315284_10004429_pt1 | contig 19938 bp, 22 predicted proteins | sample YL17G09_16_MG_FD_203696 | JGI IMG/M metagenome (GOLD analysis project Ga0315284, IMG submission 203696) | Sediment microbial communities from Yellowstone Lake, YNP, Wyoming, USA - YL17G09_16 | ecosystem: Environmental > Aquatic > Freshwater > Lake > Sediment | place: USA: Wyoming | collected... | reverse complement strand
TTTTTTGTTGGTTTTTGTTCTTTTGTATTTAAAACGTTTCTAACTCACCGATATTTTGAAAGATCTGCAGTAAATGTACGAAGTAGCAGCTCCGGTAACACCACTTACACCAAAATAATTACCAGTCAAAACCAACCCTGTAATATTTCTAGAAGCTATCTTGTTTCCCGCAAAAAAGACCTCACAAACACGAAGTGCTCCAACAGTAGATATTACTGCTGTTAAATCAAAGAAATTTTCTATATTTGTTCCCCCAGCTGAAGTCCAAGTTGGAAAAGGTCCAATAAATTTTGATCCATATGTACTTACAAATGGATAATTTGCAGGCGAAGTATTTACATTAATAAAAGACGAGTTCAAAAAATAATCTATAGTAATTTTCAATCCATTATTATCATTGTTATTTCCCGCTGTCACAACTGCAACTGGACTACCTATAAACATTCCGTATGAATCACCGGGGCTTCCTTGATTTGCGGCAAAGTTGGCTGTAATTGTATACGTCGTATTTGGAGTCATGATATTGATATTTTGATTCCAATAAATTTGTCCTTGTGAAGAAATAGTATTAGGAACAAGAATAACTCCTTCTGATGAAGACGAAGAATATGCGGCTGGCGCATTTAATGTACCAGGTGGCGACATAGCTGATAATGCTGTTGAATTTGGAATTATCCATGAATCCCACAAAAAGGCTACCGAGTTTGCGCTGAGGCCTGTTGGACCTGTTGCACCTGTTGGACCTGTTGCTCCTGTTGGACCTGTTGCACCGGGGGTTCCTGCTGGCCCTATTACTGATCCACAACAATCATTGCATGCAAATTCGCTTGGGTTAAAAACATTTGTAATATCACTAGGTTGAGGAAAGAACATGTTTTTTAATACCAAATTCCAATTAATATTTAATTACATTTAATACTTTATAGAAAAATGTCCAAATTCGTTCAATGTCCTTATTGCGATACCGTGATCGAAGTAGAAGCTGTCAACTGCGCTATTTTCACCTGTGGAGTTTTAAAATCTACCGGCGTTCAGGTAAACCCACATGCATCTCGAGCTGAAATAGAACCCTTGCTAGCTCAAAATTTAATATACGGCTGTGGGAATCAATTTGAACTCATTACCAATCAAGAAGTTCCTACCAAGTGTTCCGGTAGATAGAACAAATAGATATATGAAAGCAATTTGGCAATTTTGTGCGTGTGCAGACCAAACTCTATATTATAAGATTTTTAAAAATTTATTTATTTTTATTTTTTTCTTTTTTTTATTTTTAAAATTTTTTTTTTTTTTTTAAAATTTTTTTTTTTTTTTTTTTTTTTTTTTTAAAGTATAGAGGCTTTACCCTTGCACATGCACATTTTTGCTGTTTTGCTTTTGATACTTTTATTAATAAAAATATAACATAATAACTATAAGATACCTATAAAGCCCGGTATTCTTTCAAGAAGGAGAAGAGCGATGAAAAGAAGAACGTTTTACTCTATCCAGGATTATCCGGTCATTCAGCTTAGTGTCAGGTTCAAAGGAATGGCAATACTTTTGAAAACCCTCGGTGGTCTTGCATTCATAATCGCATTCCAAACAAAATAAACCGCAACGCTTGGACTTGTCATCTTGTATTTTTATTGCATTCATTTCCAAGGGCAATCCACCTACAAACTGTAGTACCTGTGATGGTGGTGGCTCGCCGAATGAATTAAAGAAGAACGCATGGGTTTTAAATATTTTTAGAAGAGTCCAATGATCATGATGAATATTAACATAGTATGAACCAGGAGCTCTGTGGTAATTTAAAAGGTCTTCTGCGTAGACACAGATATGTGACAGTTTTCTTTGCGAGCATAAATTTTCTAATTCGAAATTAGTTAGAGACATTTTTTATTTCTTTTGTTTTTTATTTTTATACACGTTTTTCAAAGCTATAGAGGATTGTACATTGCATTCTGATTGATCTTGGGAACCCACGGTGACATTTGAGGGCTTTCCAATCTTGCATAAGGAGACCCGCGTTGCAAAAAATGTTCCGGAGCAGGGGTAATCTTTCTCTCACTTCCCCAACTACCATAGTCTTCATGTGCCTTTCCGGCTCCGGCAATGACTCCAATGTGTTTTGCATCTCCAACCGCATTCTTCCTGAAAATCTGTAATGTTTTACCGCTGCTTGATAGGTCCTCAACGCGCTCCTTTGCAGAGTCCTTCAACACCACATGGTGCTTCCCTTCTCCTTGCATCATCGCAAAGTGCTCAGCGTCTTTATATGGAGAAGACAAGTATACACCATCCGGTCCTTCAATTTTCACATCCTTCATTGATACTTTATGACCCTTCTTCAAACCGTGCTTGTGCATCATCTTCTTGTGATGGTGGTGGTGCATATGGATGTGATGTTTTCCCTTTCCCATCATTTCCTCCTTGATAACAATTGATTTACCGTCCTTCAATTGCTTCAAGTGAGGAACAAGGAGATGAATGCGATGTCTACCCATACCTTCCATGGGCTCTTCCTTTTCCTCGTCAGATTCAGACTGTGCTTCCATTCCCGAACCATGCATAGGATCAATTAGAGCGGGATTTTGGGCATATGCCATCGGTCTTAATTTGCTTGCAGCCATTTTCACACGAAATACTTGCGACATTTCTTTTTTCATTTGCCTTTTTTATTAGTTTTTAAATGCTACTTTACAGGATTTTTAAAAAAGAAGTAAAATTTGTATAACAAATAGATATATGAAAGCAATTTAGCAATTTTATGCGTGTGCAGACCAAACTCCATTTTATAAGATTTTTTTTATTTTTAAAAATTTATTTATTTTTATTTTTTTTTTTTTTTTATTTTTCAAAAAAAAAATTTTTTTATTTTTTTTTATTTTTCTTTTTTCACGTATGGAGACTTTACCCTTGCACATGCACATTTTTGCTGTTTTGCTTTTGATACTTTTATTAATAAAAATATAACATAATAATAATAATTATAAGATACCTATAAACCCCTGGTAAGATTACTCTAAACCCCCGGTAATTCTCAAGGAGGGCAGAAAAGGAAAGAAAAGCCAGGATAGAAATCGCGTTGTCGGTTAGGTTACGCAACACGGGCGCCCGACCGGAGATCTATCTCCAAACTCTTCTGAAACGAAATAAATATCATCAGGTCAATGTTCACCGCCGAAGTGTTTTGGCCGATCAACTGGATAGCTCGTGCAACTCCGTCTTCCGCAGGCAAGCATCTCGCGGCGTTACCCACATAGTACCGGTAAGGGCCGAAAGACCAATCTTCGAATCCGATCAAACCAGAGGCAAGAGAAGTCGTCAAGCTGCCATTGAGTTGGTTGATGCTGACTGTTTGTTCAACAAATTGCTCGAACCCATATTGTTGATTTTGAATGAACAAATTGCGCCCAGAGACAAGGATGTTGAAGTTGCCAATTGCAATGGGATCTACCGTTGCTCCCGTGGTAGAGAAAGGACTCAACAAAGAGCTTGTTTGAACCGGGGAAATTGCTGTGCCGCCGGAAGGGGTAAAGGCCGCAGGAGAAGTTCCAGCAAGTCCGTTGTAAGCTTGATTCACCAAAGGGCATACAATTACTTCGCGCACATTGGGAATACCATTCGTGACAAGGAAGTTGAAAGTTGAGCCGGCTTGAATATTCGGGAATGAGTACTGGAATATATCCGTGTACACAACTTTCTTTGTTGGCGTTAAATGCAAATAACGAGCTTCAGCCGCAGGAGACATGGTGTAAACCGGGCAGTACAGACGAACTGTTGTCACAGGGGCCGACACACTCACTTGCATTTGCGAGAATTGTGTTCTGCAGATGGACAAAGAGCACTGGTAAGTGGTTTGTGTAGGATTGGCCGCCGCTTGAATCAAAGGAACCAAAGGACTCATTCCTTGTCCAACATCTGCGGACGCGACCATGATGGGACAGGTACCACCACCACCAAGGATGATTGGCGAAGAAGTCAGCACATTCACAGCCGCGGACAGGATTGCGCCGGACACTGTAGAAGCCACCGGGGAAACCAACGCTCCAGTAAAGTAGCACTGGTTGGTATTCAGGTACATACGCATCGAGGCTCCCTTTAACATTGGCAGCTCACCAAATAACCCGCAAATGTCTTTCATTCGCACGATTGCCGAGAAGACAAAGGCACGACCATTGAGAGTAGAGCCGGTTGTCGCTTGCGAGAAGGCCTGGAACGTCTGGGAACAATAAGAAGCGTTCATCAAGAGCGCGGCTTGATTAGAAGACGCTTGTGTCAAAGCACCGCCCGAGTTGAGACCAACCGAGTAGTTCAACCAGGATTGGCGTTTGACCAAAGCCGCGTTTCCAACCGAGTTCAAAGCACGAGCCGCAGAGGAAACAATTGTCGACACCTGGTAGATTTGCTCAAGTGCCGCTGTTGTGCCAACACCCGAAGAACCTTGGAGCAGAGTAGGATTAAGGAATCCAACCTGACGATTGTTTGCCACACCTAACCCGTAAGGAGCCATAGTATTAACTTGAGCACCTGAACTAGGAGAAACATTGTCAAACAACCAGGACAAGGACTCGTCAGGAGCAAACCCAGTGACTGCTCCGTGATCCTTCAAATCGTCTTTACTCCAGCTTGTCAAATTTTTGAAGGAAGCGTACATGTTAAGGTAAGGGGTGGACTGTACGACATTTCCATTGTTGTATTCAACCGTCAACGAATGTAGGATATTCCAATACCCTGATTTCATTGCAACCGCCCAATCAAGAGCAGTTGCGGCTCCCAAAATACCGGAAGGAGCTTCAATCTGCAGCACTAAAGGAATGGCCAAAAAAGACTCTTTAAAATTACAGTACCCTCCCGACGTTGAAAGTGGGGTTGTATCCAACAGGATTTGAGAGCTGTAAGACTGGTTATTGTTATCCGACACGAAAAGAAATTGTCTATCCGCAAACGGATCCATCTCTTCTTCCTTGTGCACACTCTCTTCGAATATTAAGGAATCCATTTTCTTTTTTTTTACTACAAAATCTCATTTTTGTTTTTATATCTTATTAAAAGTGAATATATTTTTTTGCCACCTTGACTTGTTTCATTTCTGGACTAACCTCTCGAATTTTCATGTTTTCAAGTTTCATTTTTTCAGGAATTACTTCGGCATTTTGTGACTTGGCAACAGGTAATGATTTTGATGTATCAACCGCAATTGAATTACCTGTAACATAAGCTTGCGTTTTGCGTCCGTTTAATTTGTGAATAAATGGCATTTTTTCTTTTCCTCAACTATTTGTTTTTATATCAGATCGGAACGTAGTTCCGAACCTCCTCCCCGTAGATCTGATAATGGAGGTTCGGAACGTAGTTCTGACTAAACGAGTTGATCGTACTCACCTGACTCTGCCCCAGTTATGCCAATTAATATAACAATGTTGGGGTCAATAATGGACAAAGGAATGTAATTTTGGTCACAAATCTGAACTGTAAACGAGCTGTAAGTTCCTTCCAACAACGGAACTGCAATCGGAAATTTGGGTTCCAAGATGATTTTGCTACCAAAGAGAACCGTGGGAGAGAAGGAATAGAAGAGCGAGTTGGGTACAGAGTACAAGTTATTAGCTAACGAACACTGGAAAGTAAAACTTGTCAACGGACTAATTTGTGGTACCGACGTGCTCTGGAAAGCCTGAGTTGACGTGTAAGATTGCGTAGTTGGATATGATCCTGCGGCATACCCAAAGATATTTTGAATATTTGTAGCAGGAACAATAAATTGCGGAACAATGGCGGTAACTGGGGGAGTCCATACCGGTGCTGCTCCACTTGGGACGATGTACGGAGTTGCTCCCGTCGTTGGGTATAAAGTTGAACTCATAGGAAAAACAACGACTTCCAAAGTAAATGTAGTTACATTGGGAGTAATGACCATAAAATAAACGTTTTCACCATTCGGGGCAATAAGATAATGACCATTTGCGATAAATACAAATTGCAGGTATGAGTTGATTTGGTCATACGTATAGAAACCATTGGGGATGTTTACCGGATATACAAGACCATCGATCCATCTGTAGCTAAATACGTTATTTCCATTTGCTGTTGTAATATTGTATGTACTATAGGTCATTGTAATACTACTCAGGGCTAGCTTTTGACGGTGATGAAGCTTTGCTGAGGTAGGAAACCGATACAAAAACTGCGAATTGTTGGTGTTGGCAACAATATTGGCCTGCGTTAATTGAATAAGTCTCATTTCTTTTTTCTTTTTTTATTCCTATATTTTTAAGTTTTATATCAGAACTACGTTCCGAACCTCCTTTCAATCAGAACATCGAATCAGAACTACGTTCCGAACCTCCTTTATATCAGAACATCGAAGATGTTGTTTGCCTTAGCTTTTCAAAGCTAAAAAGCGTTCCGAACCTCCTTTATATCAGAACATCGAAGATGTTGTTTGCCTTAGCTTTTCAAAGCTAAAAAGCGTTCCGAACCTCCTTTATATCAGAACATCGAAGATGTTGTTTGCCTTAGCTTTTCAAAGCTAAAAAGCTTATGCTGTGGAAACTTCAAGAAGTAATTTGACACCTGTTTTTTGATTTATTTTTGATTCACTAATCATTTTTACAATTAACCGACGGAATGCAAGCAAAAATTCTGGATCACTTTCGCCTTCAATATAACGTGTTTTGTATTTATCAAATATTCCTTGCTCTTCTATTACTTTCTTTGTCAATGTATATTTACCCTGCAGCACCTCAAATATATGAGCTTTTTGAAGGCATAATTCAAAATACATTTTTTCATCTGAATCCAAAGTACTGTACGTACTCCATTCCATTACCCCGGTCTTCATAAATTCCAAAATGTAATCACGCATTTGATTTGAAATAGGTCTATTTTTCAGTTCAGGTAATGATGAGCATAAATTCTTTCTTTTTAGTGATAAAATCGACCGATATTCCAAATTGTACAAATGAATCATGAGTGTACCAAAAGGTGCGTACTGAGCCGTATTAATTTTACCGAGCACACTGGCCTCTTGAATCACCTCTTTCGTCTTTTTTCGATTTCTTTTGTGAATAATTCTATTGGGATCAAGCTGTTTCTTTTCTTTTAATTTAAAAGGAACAGGACTTAATGACCGCTTTGGTAAAAGTGGGGGTGGTGGCGGAATTTCTTCTACCTCGGGTTCTGGCTCTTCTGAAATGATTTGGATTTCTACCTTTTCCGAAAACCGCAATGGACTTTTGAATCGACTCGGACTTCGTGTTCTATTCATAATTCTTTTAGTAATAATAAAAACATAATTTTATATTTTTAAAAAAAAAATAAATGCCGCCAAAAAAAGTCAAGGAAGAAAAACCAGCCAAAAAATCCATAGAACCAGAGCAATTTTATGCTCGTGCGGATATGAAAAAGTACTTGCTTGATAGTCACAATCCTAATTATGAACAACATAAAATTACTGTCCCTTTCCGGGCTATTATAGTCGGAGGATCAGGTGCCGGGAAAACGACGACTTTATTTAATTTACTCAAAGCATTTAGCGGTACATTTGAACGGATTTGCATCTGCACCAAGCAAGCTTCCGAACCCTTGTATGCCTGGTCAGCAGATAAGTTTAAAGACGACGATTTTCACATTTACGAGGGATTGGAGAAATTACCCAATATATCGACAATATCCAAAGAACTGTCAAGTCTGTACATATTTGATGACATGGTGAATGAATCGGCTAAAAAATTAGCACCGGTTGTCGAGCTGTATATCCGTATTCGTAAATTGAACGGATCCATTATTTTCATTTCTCAAGCGTGGTACCCTATACCGCGTATTATTCGCTTAAATATTAATTACATTTTTGTAAAACGTTTGGCGAGTATGCGGGATTTGAAAACAATTGTGAAAGATTTTACCATGGACATTTCAAATGAAAAGATCTTGGAAATGTATGAGAAGGCTACCGAGGTGAAGACGGATTGGCTTTTAGTGGATTTGGAGTGTGATCCGCGGTTAAGGTTTCGTTGGAATTACCGACCGTTTGCAGAATTGGAAAATGCTGCAGTGGAAGAGATGAAACATTCAGACACTGCCACACTGAGTTGAGTATAATTTCTTGCTCCAAAACAATGTTTTCAGGTTCAGGTTCTTCATAAATGTCTGTTTCATCTCCATCTTCAAATTGAAATGCATCCGACGGAATTACCGTGTCGTCAATAGTATTGCTTGTTTCTTTCTCAAATTCCATTTTTCTTAATTCGCTTAAGCTCCTTGCTATGAAATGCGCAAAACTTTTATTTTCCTTTTCTTGTTGATTATTAAGTTGAAGATTTTTTTGCTCTTGCATTCGTTTCAAATGCAATCTTGTTTTCAAATGATTACTTAAGCTTACTGACCGTATATATGCCCCACATAGGTTGCATTGAATAATTTTCATTTTTAAATGTTAATAAAAATTACATTTTATTTTAAAATAAAACAAAATTATGGCGTCTTACCCACCACCTAGATATCCAGGAATACCTATTTTCCAATATGTCAATTTTATTTCAATCGGCTTGAGTACAGCAGTGGCTAACACATTTACCGCGATCCAAACATTTGCAAATGTAGTGAATTTTATAGGGGGATTTGGTCTTTTCATATATGCGGCAAATGTAGGTTCTTATTTTACATCCATGATTCAAAATGGTATCAATTTCTTTTTCACCAATTCAGCTGCTGGCGGGCAAATAGACATTATAACCACTGACAGTTTAGGAGGACAAGGCGTTGTGACAATTAATTGCAGTGCGGGTGAAAGCTATTTGACGGTAGACAATTTAATAGTCAATATAGGCGCTGTCATTCCTGTACCGTCAAATATTATAAATACAAATGCAGCACAACCTTATTACCTGACATTAGTAACAGGCTACACATCTGGGACATATCCTACGTATGCCAACGCTTTTATTACATATAGTCCAATCGGAACCAGCACTTTATCAAGCAATCCTGTACTTACAATGTTGAATGGTGGTTATATGAGATACTTTAGTACAAATAATCTGCAATATGGTCAAATCTATACCGATAATAGCTACGACCTTGTAATCAATCCGAATGTCGGTGCTACATTTGTTTTAAATAACAGTGCTTTGTCACCTGGACTTGGAACCCCAACACCTACAAGTCAACAAGGCATCAATATACGCTACGACAGTACGTCAGGAATGACAACGATTCAGAATTACGCAAACACAAATTCAACCGTAACGCATAGTGCATTTGCTTTTTATGATGCATCGACTACTCTAAATAATGTTTTAATTGGACAATTGGTAAGGACCCAACCTGCTGCTAATGACAATAGCACAATTTTACCGACGACTGCTTGGGTTCAAAACGCTATCGCAGCTTCATCAACCGCAAACATTTCTGTTACAAACACCAATGCGACAGTAGCTTTTAACTTGCCAATGATTACCAGCAGCGCAACCGGTTCATATCCTGTCTTTGCAAATGCGTTTTTAACTTTTAGTCCTGTTGGGAATTTCACCGCTGCGAGTAATCCTGTCCTTACTTTGACCAATGGAGGATACGTTAGAGTCTACTCGGCGGATGGATTGCAGTACGGCCAAGCTTATCTTGATGGCCTGTATGACTATGTTATTGAGCCGACTGTTGGTGGAGGTAGATTCAATCTTCCATCTAGCTCGGTTAGTCCCGCATTAGGATCTCCAACTGCTACAACATACCAAGGCGTCTCTATTCGATACAATGTAGACGCTACTAACAATATGACAGCTTTTCAAAACTACGCGGGAACAAATGGAACCGCAAGTCATATAGCTTTTCAGTTCTATGATACATCAACTGTTCTTAATAACGCATTAATTGCTGAAATTGCAAGAACAGAACCTGCATCCAACAATAGTAGTAGTATCCTCGCTACAACATCTTTTGTTCAAGCGGCAATATCAAATTTTACTTCGGCATTAATTACAGTTTCAAGTACCGTGGCTGCAACTCCTTACAATTTTCCTATCATCACATCATCGGCTTCTGGTAATTACCCGGTGTTTAGCAATTCTAATTTGGTGTACTATCCAATAGGGCCCGCTACTTTGGCGAGCAATTCTTTAGTGCAATTGAACGCTGGAGGATATATAAGGCAATTCTCTTCAGATGGAACCCAATATGGTCAAATTTATACCGATAGCACATACAATTTTGTAATAAATCCAGCCTCAGGAGCAAAATTTATTTTAAATAATTCGGCGATATCACCTGCTCTAGGTGTTCCTACATCAACAAGTCAACAAGGTTTAAATTTTAACTACAATTCTGGAACAACTACAATTCAAAATTTTGCAGGTACAAATGCAAGTGCAACACACAATGTAATTGAATTTTATGACGCGTCGACAACCTTGAATAATCTTTTAGTTGCAAGTATTCCGAGAACCCAACCTATCGGAACTGATTCGTCTACTATATTGGCTACCACAGCTTTTGTTCAAAGTGCAATTACTGCTCGACCTAATATACAAGTTACTAATACAACCGCTGCAGTAAACTACAATATACCATTAATTACCGGAAGTGCAACATCAACTTACCCCGTGCTAGCGAATGGAAACATTAGCTATGCACCTATCGGTTCTGCAACTCTTACATCTAATCCTGTTTTTACATTGAGTGCAGGCGGATATTTAAGACAATATTCACCAGACGGAACCCAATATGGACAAACGTATGTTGATTCCACATCCTATGATTACGTGATAAATCCAGCTGCGGGTGTACGATTTGTTTTAAATTCCGACAACGTTTCGCCTCCCATTGGATTTGTTTCTCCTACTGCCCAACAAGGTATGATGATAAGAACCACTGGAGTAACATCTTTATTGCAAAATTTCGCAGGTACAAATTCATCTGCAACTCACTTGGCATTTCAATTCTTTGACTGTTCCACCACACTCACAAATACATTAATTGCACAAATTAGTCGTTCTCAACCCCCATCTAATGATAGTAGTAGTATCCTTGCAACTACGGCGTTTGTCCAATCAGCAGTTGCAGCTGCTGGGAACCCTTTGGTCACGGCAACATCATCTTCTTCGGCCTTTTATTTGCCTATCATTACCGGCAATACCACAGCAAATTATCCCTTGTTTGTGAGTTCCAATATTCAAGTATTTCCAAGTAATGGTTCAATGGTTACAGGACAAATTTACATTGGCAATGCAGCGAGTTTATATTTAGGAAATACGGGGAACACAATATCTTCACAAATAGTCCAACAAAGTGTCGGCGGTATTCCAGTTTTACATCTTTACAATCCGTTTTCATTCACTTTATTTACGAATAATGCTCAGACATGGCCTGTAGCGGCAAATTCTTTTGGAGGAATTAGCGCATTAGCTTTGGGTTGGAATTCTCTTGTTCCTGGCGGAGGATATACCGATTTCCTTAATTTGTCGCAAGGAGGTCAAGGCGGATTTACATTCAGTACAAATAGCCAAACGCAGTCAACTTTCAACATGGGTTCTTTGACACGTGCAGCGTTTACAATCAATGTTCCCGCTTCTTTTACCAGCTATGTGCAGTCTAATTCCTACTTGCGAAGTACCGATACATTATCGGGACAGTACAGTCAATTTCAAACCATTGGTAATTTTACAAATATAGCAACACCTTCTGGACTTCAAATTAATAATGCAATTGGAGCTACACTTACCGGCGTACAATCCACAGGACAATGGGGGTTGCAAGTATTGGCTAATGGATCAGGAACGGGGACAACCGACTTGTACAATATTGCAAACACCGGGACAGGAGGATTTAATTTTAATACGCAATCAACAACAATTGCTGTTACAAACATTGGTATTTTACCTGCAGTTCAACCCACGCCTACAAACAGCACTAAAATTATTCCCACCACAAATTGGGTTCAAAGGGCAATAAAACAAGGAAGTGGAATGCCTGTCACACTATTTTATTGCGTGTGGATTCCTGCTGCGGGAATTCTAGGAAATTTTTCGCAATTGTACCAAAATCCCTTTTTTACCGCTATCAATCCCAACTATCTTGCAAATCAATTTGTTATCACATCGCTTGGAAATTATAGAATAACTTTACCTGCACAAACAACTAATTTTGGGTATATGTACTGTACAGGATCCATGAGTCAAATAGGGTCAAACCAATATTATTTATTTTACCAAAATGTTAGTGTAAGTGGTTCAGATTGGGTTATCTATTTGAATACTGTCGCTGGTCAAGGAGGTTCTTCATCGCAAAATGCGCAATTTACATTCAGAATAGATGGAATACCAGGAGCTGTTATTTCGTAAAGAAAATTGTGAAATTAAAAACAAAAATAAATTAAAATGAAAAATGCTTTCTGAAACAGTCATTGTCGTCTTAATTACCGCCATTTCCACCTTTTTGGCTTTATCTGTCAGATATTTATTGAAATCAAAATGTAGCGACGTTAAATTGTGTTGGGGCGGAATTCATGTTATTAGAGATACCGCAGGAGAAATTAGAGAAGAATTAGAATTGGGAATACCACAAACCCCATCAAATAGAGATGTTGCAAATCAAGAGTAAAATAACTTAGAAGTTCGCTTGAATTACAGAGAAAAACAAAAATGCCAAAAAAGAATGTTGTTCCTCCAATTGAAGCTTTACCTGCACCTGTTGCTGCTGAGCCCGTTGTTGCTAAATCAAAGCGCACTTCCAAGTGGATTGAACATATCAAGTCATTTGCATCAAAGCACGGCATCACATATGCAGCAGCTCTTCAACACACCGAACTCAAGGATGGATACGAGGCTGTCGCCAAGTCTCCCAGAAAACCCAAGGCTGAGAAAGAAATGAAAGGTGCTGGGGTAATTAATGAGATCCCAGATCAAGCAGTTCTTGGTCTTGCTGGACAAGCAAAGCAGATGTCAACCAACATGGTTCCTGCAGAGACGGAGAGTTTGCAAGCGGCCAAAAAAATCAGAAAGCCTCGTGCGAAGAAGGTCGTAGAGGCTTAGATTTGTTGTTTCTTTTCTTTTTCTTGTACATATTGTAAATAAAAATCAGCTTTAAAAAAACTAAAAAAATAAAAAAACTAAAAAAATAAAAAAGGAAAGGTTTGGAAAACGTAGTTTTCTAATTAATTTCCTTACCGTTTGCCATGGCAGACCTTATCATATTATAATCTTCATCATCTTCACAACTCGGATCTAAATCTGGCAATTTGTATGTACATGACGCAAAAACTTTTCTAACAAAAATGATATGTCTACACTCTCCAAATTTCAGAGCCGAGTCTTCATTAAACCACCTCTGACAGCAATCTATTATCATTTTACAGTTTCCTGCAAAAAACATTGCTCTATTTCTATTTTCGACACTCAAAAACACATTTACACCTGATGTACCGTCTGCACCTTCATAGGGGTGTTGTAATTCATTCTCACACATGCCAGCAAACAATACGAGCACATTATAAACTAGTGTAAAGTATAATGACAATTTTACTAATGTTTTTTGCTCTTTCAAATACAATTGAGATACCATGTCCTTAATTGGAAATGTTAAAATTTTATAACCGTCTGCTGTGATCACATCCTCATTAACCTGCAAAACACTAAGAGCAAAAACAAGGAAACTGTTATCATCATCGGGCAACGCAAGAACTTGCTCGTAGTTTGAAATAATCGTTTGAATCTTTTGCATTTTCTTTTTATTTATATAAACCGTTGGCTTTATTTAGATAAAAATGTGCGAAGGACAAATTGAAACCTGTGACATTTGCCTCAAAATAATTCTATACGAAAAGTCGTTTTTCATCCCTTTTAACGAAAACGAACCAAATACCATTACCTACGAGAGACAAGACCATCCACGCTGTGAAGTGCTTGAAAGAAAACGTAAAAAGGCACTTGATATTTTACAAAAAATCGAGGAAGATATTGAGGAGGAGAGATGGGCCGCTGAGCAGTAAGTACGTACTTAACGGCTTGTAGGGGACACACCGATAACTCTAAGTTACCTTTATTGTTCCCTTTTTTGTTGCCTTTATTAGTTTACCATTAGATCCCTATATATGATAACATTGTCGATAATTATCCAGACTTTTCTTTCCTTTTCTGCCCTCCTTGAGAATTACCGGGGTTTAGAGTAATCTTATAGTAATTATGTTATATTTTTTATATATTAAAGTATCAAAAAGTAAAAAGTAATTGAGTGCATGTGCAAGGGTAAAGCCTCTATACGTGAAAAAAAAAAAAAAAAAAAAAAAAAAATTTTAAAAAAAAAAAAAAAAATTTTAAAAAAAAAAAAAAAAATTTTAAAAAAAAAAAAAAAAATTTTAAAAAATCTTATAAAATGGAGTTTGGTCTGCACACACACTTTTTTACTTTTTTGCTTTCATATATCTATTTGTTATACAAATTTTACTTCCTTTTCCATGAATGTATATGTAGTGCATAGTATTTTACATTTTCATATTCTACATTTTTATCTCCTTCACCCTTTATCAAAAAGGGCTGCAAAAACAGATTACCTTTAATTTTCTTGGCAAATGTGGTTTGATTAAATGTTCTCTTTTCACGATATGACATGCTGGTATAAAATTCAGTGAGTTTGAAAGTTTCAAATATATCTTTGACTCGCAAAACTTCACAAGGTTCACAACTTTCAGAGGATACAACTTCATAATTCTCGGTAAACCATTGGTACAAAATATCATCATTTTCCATGAAATCCATGGTAGATTTTTCACATGCTTCATTTTCAGGAACTTTGAAATCATTGTCGACAAAGTATTTGTAATGTTCTAAAAGTAAATCAAATAATACACCTTGTATCAACTCTTTGAATTTAAACTCGGTAAATGATTCATTTTGTTTGTAATGATGTCCATTGTCATCTCTTGCACTTTCTTCTAATCTATTATATTCTTCTTGTTCGTGAAATTCGGAACCAAATTCAATGACTTTTAATCTACGCTTGGTATTTTGGTAATGTGTTCCAGGAGGAATTTGCAAATCTCCATTACTTTCAACAATAGAAGTCATTGTATTTTTGACGCCTGTTGCTTTTTCATAAAGTCCACGAACAGGAAGAGTCTCATTGCCGGTAAGGATTTTTGCATTGGAAGAATTGATGGGGCCTTCTGGTTCTGGTATAAATCCACCTCGCACGCCTATACATTGAGCCAAATCGACATTGCATCCCGAGGTAATAGGCACAGTAAGTACAGTAGGCGACAAGGAAACACCAAATTTTCCTAAAACAGCAAGAACAAGTGCATGCAAAAGAGATTTGCCATTTCCACCAACTCCTTTTGCAATGAACAGCTTTTGAACGAGACGAGCCGTAAGCATGGTAGAAAGTATAATTAAATACGTTTTCTTTATTTCAGGATCGGGAAAGATTTGTCGAATGAGTTCCATGAGTACACGTTTCACATTGGGATTGTAGCATTTGTAGTAAGGATAACCGCAACTTTGGGTAATGTATAAACTCGGATCAGGTTTGATATCTTGGCCGGTAAGAAGATCAACAATTCTATTTTCAAATGTAAATATGTCAGGATTCGCATCCATTTTAACATTGCGATTTAATAATGCATGAATGTCTTTGAAAATTTTTTGACGTTCACCAGAATTTAGAAGATGTAATCTGCACAAATTTTGCATCAATTTAAGTTGACCAATTCTTTGTTTTTCTGGTAATTGATCTATAAACTTGGTACGTTCACTTTCTATTAATTTCACATTTATTTTTTCTTCTCTAGCCATTCTCAATTCATCTTTTTCTGCATCACGTTTTGCCTTTGCCTTTTCGCGTTCACTTTTTGCCTTTTCGCGTTCACTTTTTGCTTTTTCGTCACGTTTTGCCTTTGCCTTTTCGCGATCTGCATCACGTTTTGCCTTTGCCTTTTCGCGATCAGCTTTTATTTTTTCACGTACAACTTGTTTTTTGTATTGACTGACAATTCTGGTCGCTTTTTGTATTTGCTTTACAACAGTTTCTTTGGCTATTTTCATGTCTTCTTTTAAATTACCTTTTACATCTTTTACATCACTTTCATCTTCGATCTTTTGTCGTTTTATTGTTGGTAATTCAATTTCTTGTTCACTCGCTAAAAATTTTTTCGCAGCTAGATAATCTGCGCGGGTAATGATATCTTCGGTTGTCATGTTATATTCTTCTACATCTGTTTCTTCATCATCTTCTTCTCCTATCTTATTTTCTATACTTTCAGAAATACTTTTTTCATCTTCTTCTCCTATCTTATTTTCTATACTTTCAGAAATACTTTCTTCATCTTCTTCTCCTATTTTATTTTCTATACTTTCACTATCACATAAACTTTTATCACATACATTTGCAGGTTTGTATTCCTTTTCAATTTTTGCAATAATGGTTTGCAATTCAGTAATACATTGAGTAAATTTATTATCTAAAAAAGGTTGGAATTCGCCACCAATCATTCTTGTGCATTTTGAATTGATTTCATCATCGGCTTCAAAGTAAACTCCATTGTAAACATGAATAATTCCTTTGACAGAAATAAATTTTTGACCGTAACAAATATTGAAAAATTGAGCGATATTAAATGAATTCCAACCAAATTTCTCAAAAATATCCAAAGTCAATCGGTCCATTAATTCTGCATCGGAATATCCCTTGTCGATTGGTTTCAATGACATTTTCAAATGAAATCCAGTTTTGTTCAAAATCGCTTGCTGAAAACGCTCTAAATCTCCGGGTTCGTACATATCTTTTTGCATCATCACACCATCCGCGCAATGAATAAAATTATTCTTTGGAAATCGACCCAAATCGTTTGCACATTTGTAAACCGCTTCAATGCAATCGTTCTCCTTGTCTTGTGCCCAAATCGCGGCAACTTTTCCTCGAATATTGTAATAGGGCTTTTTGGTTATAGCTCCAATATTGTATTTGTATTGTGCAATGACATCGCGTTTTGCATGAGGTTCTTCACCCTGTCCATTTTGTAAAAACCTTTCCAATTCCTTGGTATAATTGGCAACTTTCTCTTCAAATTTTGCTTTCACATATTCGACGAGTTCAGGGTTGTGTGCCATGATTCGATCTTGTAAATTTTGCAGTTCTTTTTCATAATTTTCAATAAATTCAAAAGGAATCCATGGTTCAATCACTTCCGTTTGTATATAATCGCATTCACTGCATTGTTTATTGAGTTCTACATATACATTTTTATTATCTTGTTCGGGGCAAAGGTGACAAATCTGATATCGAAATACCCATCCACTCCATGTACCTCCAAACATTGATTGAATGAAATATTGCTTTGCATCATCGCGCTGAACATTGTATGTTTTCATTACAGCTGCAAGAATGTTTGCACGATCCTCGGTATATTTTTTCAGATAAGGTGTTTGAAATCCAAAATCATTGCACGATTGCATGACAAGTTCAACTTGACAATTGTCAATATCCATATCAACATATTCGTCCTTGGTAATAGTATGGCGAACAAGTCGAGTAACATTAGCAATATTGCAATTTCCTTTGCAATTAAAACGACCCCACGGTTTATCGCGACCCAAGACGTTTACAATATTACCTCTAGAATCGACGGCTTTGACAATTTGCTGAAATTGATTTTTTTCATTGTGCAATGTTTTTTGCATATAATTTAAAAATCCAGAATGCGTTTTAGTCTTTTTATCGAGGAATGTAGGCTTAGGGATATCAGAATGAACAATTTTAAGCAATGCATTTGTATCACATCTTTGGTTGCAAATCATTCCATCAAACACGCTTGACCGTTTTTGCAAAGTAAATTGGTTAATTGATAACATTTGTTTTTTTTTGTTATATTCATTCGTTATATTTAAACTATTTTTTTCAATTTTATTTTTATTGGTAACTATAAAAGGTATATAAATATAACATCAATTGATTACAAAAAACAATAAAATGTCAAGTAAAATGTCAAGTAAAATGTCAGATACATTGGTAGTTGCATTAATACAAAATTTAACAGATACTCAAAGACAACATTATTATCAAACTGGAACATATATTTTTGATTATTATGATGATTATCAAATTGATGGCGAAGCATTTGAATATGGAGACGAAAAATGCATTTGTGGCCAAAAACTTTTATATTTATTTTCTTGCAGAAATTGGGAAAGTTTAAAACGATTTACAATTGGATCAACTTGCATTTTGAGGTACGGCAGTAATTTAGCAAAGGAATTTGTGAAAATGTGTATGAAAAATAAAAAAATTAAAGATGCAAAAATAAAAAAATATACAAATAAAATAAATTTTAGAGTACAAAAAGAAAATTTTGTTGCTTTGGCAATGTATATGAAATTTTTAAAATTTACGCGAAAAGTTATAAAATGTATTGAAATTGGAAGTTTTCAAGATATTGATTTTGTAAATTATGGAGTTATTAATGTTATGCCGGTAGAAATGCAACTGGAAATAAAAGAAAAAATTAAATCAAGTCAACGAAAAATAGAATTTCCTACCTCAAATAAAATGCAACTGGAGTATATAATGAAGCCACTAGGTTATCATTTAAATGCAATGTGAACATTACCGCATGTGGTACACACGCATGTAGATGTCTCGGTTTCTGGCTGTTCTTCACTGCTTTGTTGCATTTTTTTGGCTTCTCTCAGTTTTTTATTCCGCATATTCTGGTACGCGTTTATCCTTTCCCGGTTAGTTTCCTGGTATTTTTTATGTGCTTTTCGCATCGTTTCCTTTCTTGCAATAACACGTTCTTCGTCGGAAAGTTTCTTCATTTTTATTATAATTACGTTAGATATATTTAAATCAATTTAAAATTGAAATAAAACAAATAAACATATTTTATAAAATAAAATAAAAAAATGAAACAACTTATTGAGCAAATTGATGTGAATGTCGGTAAATTGCGAACATTGTACAACAGATATGAAGTTACGGAAGTGGGGTTGAAACGCATTTACATGAACGAAGGTCCTGATCCGTATCCAAGTTCATGGGAAATGAATTTTCCTGCCATTGATTACAAAAATGAAAGAATTGCAAACTCAATATTGCAACTTCACAACTTGTTGATTCAAGAACGGAGCAACGGTAATTTGAGAAGATGTAAAAGTTCTGCAGAAATAAAACATTCCATTGAGCGAATTTTAGGAACGCCTATACTAACCGGGTACTTCTTATTGGCTCTGCTCAGTTTTAATGAAAACTTTGTCAAATTTGAAAACGCAATTAAAAACGAGGAAGATTATCGACTGTTATTTATGTTTCAATAAAAAAATTAAAAAAAATTGAAAAAATTAAATTTTTATTTGTAAAACAATAAAAAAAATGAAAGTGCAAAATACAAAAAAAATTGCAAAAAGAGTTGCGCCGGTGGAATGTTTTCGGTGTTATGTACATGGCCATTATGCAAATGAATGTAAAGATGGAATTTTAAAATACAAAAGTTCTATTCAATTTGCTCAAAAGCATGGAAATCTAATGCATGAAGCAAAAGAAATAAAACTTGATGAGATTAAACTACCACAAAAAGAATATAAATGGAATAGACATGAACTGGAAAGTTGGATGCTTCCAGATTGTGTTTACAATGACGATGCAAGTAATTATAATGATTGAGCATGTAATATAAAAGATACATCTATTAAAAAATATACTTAAATGTTAAATATAACATTATAATAAAAAGTAAAAATGTCATTAACTGAAAAGATGAGAGCTATCAAAATACGGTCACGTCGAGGGGAAGAAATATTTAATCTTTTCTCGGATGTATATGAACAAGATGTGGAAAAATTTGTTGAAGATTTTACTCAACGTGAAATTACCGAAATTGTAATTGATTGTATGCATTTTTACAATGACGTATTTATAAATTGCCATCATTTTTTGGAGATTGATACTGAAAAGATGTCAGAGGGCGAGTAT
>Ga0315284_10004428_pt1 | contig 19940 bp, 26 predicted proteins | sample YL17G09_16_MG_FD_203696 | JGI IMG/M metagenome (GOLD analysis project Ga0315284, IMG submission 203696) | Sediment microbial communities from Yellowstone Lake, YNP, Wyoming, USA - YL17G09_16 | ecosystem: Environmental > Aquatic > Freshwater > Lake > Sediment | place: USA: Wyoming | collected... | reverse complement strand
CTCAACCTGAATTCTGGGCCTTATGGTTCTATTTCCATATAAATTAAAAAACAAGCATCTGTCTAAATCAGGTTTTTTCTTTTGTTTTTCTTTTAACAAAGGATAGCCTATTGGAAAAATAGCTTCAACATCTACATTTGCAGGTACTCTTATCGCTCTTTTAACCTGCTCATCAATAAAAGCACCAACCCAGCAAGTTCCTAATTTTAAGTCAGTTAATTTTAAAAGAAAATTTTCAATTGCAGCCCCTGCCTGTTGTTTTGCATACCTTTCTCCTCTTTCATAATAACTCCTGATAATATCTGTTTTATCTGAACAAACAGCTACAACATAATGCACTTCAGCAACAAATTTCTGCTGGCTCGCCTGCGCAAGGTCTGCAATAATTTCAGGATCATCAATTAAGATAAATTTCACACACGAAATATTCCCTGCAAGCGGAGCTTTTCTTCCAGCATCAATTGCTTCAATAATATCCCTGTAATCAGGCTTCTTTTTATGAAATCTTCTGACACTGCACCTTGCATCAACTAATTTATCTATATCCATAATTAGACAACAATAAATAAGTATTTAAAATCTTCTCCAAGAAGATTTTAGACCAAGAAAATATATGTAATATTTTCTGGATCCAAAGAATCATCAAAAATTCTTTCGGCCACAAGAATTAGAAATTCTTGGTGTTTAAAGATTTTCAAAATAAATTTACACTGATATTCTACTTCTTGATTCGAGAGGTTCAAACATTCCAGCAAAATTATCGTAAGGAAGATGACTTAGTGCCTCATTTTTATGTAATTCAGGAAATAGTTCATAAAACTTATCTCTTACTCTTATGTAAATATCTCTTTCTTTTTCTGCAGCCACAGCTCCCATCATACTTTCATTTTCAATTATACCTTTCATATCTTTAATCTCTTCATCTAAATAATTAACATATTCCTGAATTCTTGATTTTAAGTTTTTGTTTTTCATAATTTGAGGTTAAAGTCCTTTATTTTTAAACCTTCCTATTTTTTGTTAAAAGAAAAATGCTTCTAAAAATAACTTAAAAAGGAATATCATCCTCGTCTTTATCAACTTCTCTGATGGCTTGATTAACAACATCATCAATGACCTTTTTTTCTTTAGGAGTCATATTTCTAGATGATTCTTCAGCTAATCTTTTTCCTTCTTCACTTAAACTGAACATAAGCTCTCCACTTGTTGAATCTCGTGAAACATTTAATTGCCCTTCTCCAACCATATAACCTATTATTGCTTGTGCTCTTTCTTCATCACTCATTGCATCAAAAGATTTAAAATAATTTAATATAAAATCTGAATCTGGTTGAGTAAGAATATTGTCTAATTTACAAACTGAATGCCCTTCAAAAGCATCTTTTCCTTTCCATGCCCCAATATATAAACCACTTTCTTTATCAAAAGAAAATTTATATTCTATTGGAGGTTTTCCTCCATAAGTTTTATTAAAACTAAGAGTTTTTTGCTCAGATAATAATCCTTCAATTCTTGAACGTCCATAATTATCTTCAAGCAAACCATCAATGGCATCATAACCCTCTCCTTTACAATAATGAAAAATTCCTGTGAAATAAGTTACTTGACCATTCCAAAGCTCATAAAATAATCCATCAATTATTCTTTCTTTAGCTCGCTCATTACTTTCTATAATATTATGTTGAGTTCTTGTTTTTAGTAATGCTTCAGCCATTTTATTACATCTTAAAAAAGCTTTTAAATATTTATATGAAATATAATATAGAAAAGAAAAAACGCCTCGGAGAGGACTCGAACCTCTGACCCTACGGTTACAACCTTCTCCAATTACTTAGAGGGTAGGACTATACCATCACCTTGGCTTTTAGCTTTAAGCTTTAGGTGGCAAGTGTCTAGTCTCTGCACCTTCCATTTCTGGCTTGGCTCAGGATTGCCCTCATCTTTAATGTAGGGTTTCCCTGAATTTACTCGCTTTTCATTCTGAAATTTCTTTCAGAAGCTGCTAACTTATGAAGTTCAACATGAATTTTATAAATATTATATCTTTCACTTTAAACTTCTTGTCTTACAGCCGTATGCTCTACCTGCTGAGCTACCGAGGCACACTAATAATTGAGAGTTTGGCACATTTATAAAACTAACTAAATCCCTTCTTTATAACATGTGACTTCTCAAGATAGGCATAAATGTTTCCCTGCTTGCTTCCATGTATTAAAGAAATAACTGCCTGTCTTGCAAATTTAATATCTTCATACTTTCCTATTATTCCTAATTGATTGTCTTTAAGAGCAATAAAACAATTTGATAAATCACACAAAACTCTAAGAGTCTTACCTTTAGTCCCGATAATTCTTGCCTTTATTACAGCAAGGTCTTTTCTTTTTGTAATATCTTTTATATTAATAATATCAAAAATATAATTCTCATCAAGCAAAAGCAATGCCTCTTCAATTAAAAATGGAAAATCTAAAGCATGCAAAACAATCTCGGCAAAATGCTCATCAACTTCCAGCCCAGAAATAACAGCTTTATCGCCACTAAAACTAATCTTAACTTTTAGTTTGCTTTCTAATTCATTTTTATTTTGCAGTATTTTTCTTTTTGATTTTATGTAAAAGGTTCTCATTATTAAAATTATATCCCTTCTTCATCAATCCCTTTCAAAAACCCTCTTTCTTCCAAAACTCTTAATGCAGCAGGAGTATATTTGAATACAATGTTTCCCTTATCATTGTCAAATTCCCATGGTTCTACAATAACATAATCTCCTTCTCTTAACCAAAGTGCTCTTCTTAATTTGCCAAGAACTTTGCAATTTCTAACTTTTCCATCATTGCATTTAACAAGCATCCTGCTTCCGCCAACTCTCTGATCAATCAGCCCGACAAATTGCCCCTGCCTTGGCAAACGCACTCTAATATTTTGTTCTCCACTATTTGGATTTGGATTATGCCCAAAATGTTGTTCTCGCATAAATAAAATCAATGTTTTATGTTTATAAATGTTAATATAATGTAATTCAAAAGCAAAAGATGACTAAAGTGGGAAAAATAAATATTTATGTTCTTTATAAAAAAGCATGTATTACAATTATCAAAAAAACAATGTGCCACCCACACATAAATGTGTGGGTTTGTGACAGGCACTTGTTTTTTAGATTCCCAAAAAAATCTGCATAAACAAGCAACCGCAACATAAATGTTGCGGATTTTTTTTAGGATTAAAAGGATTAACAGAAAAGATAATTGACTTAGAAAAAATAGCTAAAGAAAAAAGGCTAAACAAAAATCCAAAACAGATAAAGACATAAAACTAAAAACAAGGCTAAAAAAGCTTTCGGTTATGCCAATTATAAAAAATAAATTAAAAATTATTTTCCGCCAATTCTGCAAACAGTTGTTCCGCAATCAGGACATTTTCCTTTCATCATTTTTGTCCCTCTAGAAGTGGCTGTTTCTTTGCCATCTTTCATCTGAACTTTCTTTCTGCATTTCACACAATAAGCTTCAACCATATTAACCTCCTTGTAAACAAATTAAATTAGTTTGGAGTCTTTTTAAAGATTACTATATTTCTAAATTAATCTTGTAATCAAAAATTAATGTAATCAAAATAGATTTTTAGTTAAAACTATTGAATGAAATATTTAATAGAAGGTAATTTACCTCAAATAAACAATATAAAAGCGAATCAACTCAAATAAAAATAAAGCAGATTATGGTATAATTTGCAAATAATCAGCATGCAAATGATTAGCAGAATAAATCAACCTCTCCCTAAACTATGTTTTGCTCCGCATGCAAGGCAGTGAATAAACAAAAACCCATCCTGCTTGATTAATTCAGTATCAGGTTTTTTGCATTCCTGGCAAATTACAAATTTGTTTACATATAGATTTATTTTCTCCTGCATCTGAAACTGAGAAATTTTTCTGTTGAAAATTAATCTTTCATTTTCTATTTTTGAAAATGCTGCAAGTTCCTTGGAAAGAAATTTTGCAAAATGATTGCACTCTCTCCTTATATAAGAGCATATCTGCAGAAAATTTGACAAAACTGTTTTGGTTCCAATTATTTGGCAATTCACTTTTGGAATTTCCCATCTTTCAAAGTTCTCACTAACTGAAATTGGTTTTATTTTAGTATATGCCTCATCAAGCAGTTGTTCATAGTTTTCCATGGATAAAGTAGGTATTTGGGTGTTTAAAAATCCTCGCTCTGTTGGAGAATCAAATATTTCTCCTAACACTACCTCTCCCTATTTTTTGAAATTGTACTATAATTTTCCCTTGTTTAACATGAGTTGATTCGTTTGGTTTGAATTAATTTTGAAGAGTGAAACTTTTAGAAAATCCTAAAAAATCTACAGTATTTGTAATATTATTTGCACAGATTTTTGGGAACTAAAAAATACGAAATTCAATATTTTTTGGTAGTTTCTCCAAATTATAGCGAGCGCCGAAGGCGCGAGCTCAATTAAAAACCTTTATAAGTTTGAAAATATTAACACTAATATGAAAATCAAAAACCTATTGATAGGAATTGCAATAGTTGTTTTAACTGCGCTTGTAGTTGGTTATGGCATAGAAACATTTTATCCAACTCCAGATATGGAAAAATATTGTGATTATTCCAAGCCCTATCAGGAAATAAATGATTCTGCACAATGTGAAGCTGCTGGTGGACAATGGAATCCAACTTACGGCCCAAAAACAGTTCCAGCAACACCTTTAGGTTATTGTGATATGTACTACACCTGCAACCAAAATTATCAAGACAAAATGAAAATATATTCAAGAAATATTTTTGTTATTACAACAATTTTAGGAATATTGCTGATAGTATTGGGCGCAGTTTTATTTAATTTAGAGGCAGTTGGCGCAGGAATAATGGGCGGTGGAATTGTAGTTATAATTTATGGTGCAATGAGATACTGGCCAAATGCAAATAATATGTTCAGGTTTATAATTTCAGTAATAGGATTAATAATAGTCATTTTCTTGGGCTATTGGATAAACAGGGAAATAAATCAGCAGAGCAAATTTAAAAAGTTTATAAAGAAGTTTAAAAAGTAAGTTTATTTAATTTCAATATGTTAGAAATCCTGATTTATTCTTTAGCAAGCGTTCTCATTATAAGCTTGATTTCACTAATAGGAATTATTACTCTGCCAATTAAAACCCAAAAGTTGGAAAAATTTTTAATGTACCTAATCGCTTTTTCTGCAGGAACATTATTGGGCGATGCATTTATACATCTTTTGCCAGAATCTATAAAAAATGGATTTAGTCTTCAAATTTCTTTTTTTATATTGGTAGGAATTGGATTTTCTTTTGGAATTGAAAAAATTATTCGCTGGAGGCATTGCCATCACCTGACAACAAAACAACACCCGCATCATTTGTCATCAATGAACCTTATTGGAGACTCATTTCATAATTTTATTGATGGAATGATTATCGGAGCAAGCTATCTGGTTTCAATACCAATTGGAATTGCAACAAGCATTGCAATTATATTTCATGAAATACCTCAGGAAATAGGAGATTTTGGAATATTAGTTTATGCAGGATTTTCAAAAAGAAAAGCTCTTGCAACTAATTTCTTAATTTCCCTAACTTCAATTGCAGGATTAATAATTTCCTTGTTAATAAGTTTTAAAACAAAATATTTAATTTATATATTGATTCCGTTTGCAGTCGGCAATTTTATATATATTGCAACAGCAGATTTAATACCTGAACTGCATAAAGAAACAAAAATAATAAAATCATTGATTCAGCTTTTGCTGTTTATTTTAGGAATAGGGTTAATGGCATTGCTGTTGTTAATTTAAGAAAGTTAAATGTTAATCAAATTTTCAAATATTCACTTCTCCAGTCAGAAAAGTATTTTACCATCCTTTTCGCATTTCATTTTTTATCCTTTGTGTTGGAGTATTCCATTTTGGGATGATTCCAAAAAATTCTCGTGCGCAATGCTCTCTTTTTATTTCAATAATTAATTTATCGCTTTTAGTTATGCCAAAATTTTCTTTTGTTTTTTTCATAATCATAAAAAAGAAACCTACTTAATAAATATAATTAAAAATCGATTTTTCTACAAACTAATTCCCAAGCCATCTTAACATTCCAGGCCTTGGCTCATAAACTATCCCCTGCTCCAATGCTTTTTTAATTTCCTGATTGATTAGCTCAGGAGTTTCATGCAAATCTAAAATTATCCTCTCTGAACTTATTCCTTCAGGTTCAGCATCTTTAATTTTTTTAAGAATTTGGTCTGCAACTGCTAAAATCTTTTGGTTGTCAACTACTTTTGGCGCATCTTTTTCAAATTCTAATTTTCTTACCAAAAGATAACGGGGATCTTTAATTTTGATTATTTCAGGAGTTATATAAATCTCATTATTATAAACTCTCAAAAGCCCAACAATCATTATAGTATCACCCTGGTTTATATTTGAAAATCTTAAAACATCATCTCCAAAAATCTTGATTCTTACCTGCCCAGAAGCATCATCAATTGTCAAGCTAATGTATTGTTTCTCCTGGGAGGTATATTTTTCAATGACGTTTGCAACAATATTCACTCGGGAAATCTTTTTATCTCCAAGCTCTAAAAAAGAAAATCTCTCTCCATCCATTATTTGTTTTCCTTTAAACACCTCGCCAACTCTTAATTTGTATGCTATCTGTCTTTTAAAATCTGCCATTTTTTTATTTTTAACTTCTCTTTTTTAACTCTTTTTATTATATTTAACTTAAATTTTTTATGCAGTCTTCTGATATAATTTACAATGATGAGTTGATTCTCTTATTAAACACTAAATTTCAAAGCTTTTTAAAGATTTATTTGGTTACTTTATTATAATAAACTTTATAAATTGTTTTATCATAAGTATATTATGGGAGATAGAAAAAATAGACCTTATGATCATTCTAAACCCCAAGAATATCATGAAGTTCCAAGAATATCTTTAAGTGAGTTTCATAGAAGAGAAAGAGATTTTTTAGTTGAACAGCAAAGGGTTATGACACAAAATAGTGTGGCACACAGAGGTTATAAAAAACCTGGAGAAGTAAGTGGTAGAGATTTATTAGAAGACGATCAAATCACTTAATTTCATATTTTATTTAACCAAAAGAATCAAAAAAACAACTTATCAACTCACTAATAAACCAGGTAAGATAATGGTAAGATTTCAAAAAGATAGGGGCAGGTATTTTAGGCGATGGTTGGTGGGGGATTTTATATTCACTTTATCTTATTTCTCTTTTTCACTATTACACTAACCTGTCTCTTATCATCTATACAAAGTGGTGGCAAAAGATGAGATAATAACTGCTCTGCTGTCATTCTGCGAACTATACCCTTTGAACTTGTTTGTGTCCAGCCCTTGCTGTCTTTACGATATATTTGTTTACTGCCACGTTTAGTTATGAGATATATTATGCAATCAGTGTTTTTCATGTTCTTGTATAAGATAACAAAGAATATTTAAAATTTTCTCTAACCAAAAACTATTTAAAACAAGCAAATAAATCAAAGCAGTAAAATGCCCACTGATTTAAGAACACAAAAACTTGCAAAGCTGATTGTTGACTATTCTGTTAAAGTTAAAAAAGGAGAAAATGTAGTTATATCTGGAAACACTGAAGCGCAGGATTTTATTAGTGCTTTATACAAAGAAGTAATTTTAAAAAAAGCGCATCCAATTTTAAGAGTAAATATCCCAGGACTTTCGCCATTTTTTTACAAACATGCAACAAAAGAACAAATAGAAAAATTTCCAGCACATTTTGATTTTATGGTTAAAAATGCGCAAAAATACATTGGTGTAAATACCAGTTCAAATACGCGAGAGCTTTCTGACTGTGATCCTAAAAAAATAACTGCAAGGCAAAAAGTTACTCATCCGATTTCAGATTATATTGTAAATCAAAAAGACAAAATTCTAAGATGCACAGTTGGTTTTCCATGTTCAGCTCTTGCACAAGAAGCAGAGATGTCTTTAACAGATTATGAAAACTTTGTTTACAATTCCTGTTTGCAGAATTGGAATATACTTGGCAAAAAAATAGATAAGATTCTTAGCAAATTTAAAAAAGCAAAAAGAGTTCATTTAATTGGAGAAAATGTTGACTTAAAATTCTTAATTCATGGAGATAAAGCAGTGGCTGATAAAGGAGAGGAAAATATGCCTGGCGGAGAAATATTTATGGCGCCAGTCAGAGAAAGTTTAAATGGATTTATTAAATTTGAATATCCTGCAATTGAATCTGGAAAAGAAGTATTAGGGATTTTTTTAAGATTTGAAAATGGAAAAGTGGTTGAAAGCAAGGCAGACAAAAATGAGGATTTTTTAAAAGAAATGCTGGCAACAGATGAAAATGCAAGTTATGTTGGAGAATTTGGAATAGGGATGAACCCAAAAATTAACAAATTTACAAAAAATCTTTTATTTGATGAAAAAATAAATGGAACAATACATTTGGCTTTAGGAATGGCGTATAAAGAAAATGGCGGAGGAAATGACAGCGCAATACACTGGGATATTGTGAAAGATATGAAAAAAGCAAAAATAATCCTGGATGGGAAAGTTATTCAGGAGAATGGGGTTTGGAGAGTTTGACTTGTCAATACCAATGTAAAATAAACCTTAAATCTTAACATGCCATTTTCTAATTCTACCATATTTTTACCTATTTTTTAAGTGAGCCGATTCGTTAAATACACTTTTAAGTAGATGATAACTCTTTTATTATTCAATTAAATTAGGGAGTAAAATTATTTGCATTTGAAGAAATTACATGATTAAAACTCTAAAAACATTGAAAATTAGATTGTCTAAAATTATGTGAGAGTTAAATTAAAATGGCTATTATTAATTAGAATATGTAATTAAAGTAGTGTATATTTGATTAATAAAACATTATTTCAAAAATAAGAAATAAACCTCATTCTATACTAAATAAATATTTATAAACTCCAAAAACTAATGAATAATATGGCACATATAAGTGATATAAAAGTTGAACGTACTCCTAGATATAGACGTCAAGTACCAAGAGTAGTAAAAGATCTTCCATTATATGGAGATTACAAATTGTATAGAAGTAATGTAACTTTTGATAGAGAAGCAACATTGCAACAATTAAGAACTTTGGCAGGTAGTGAAGATTTAGAAAATAGAGTTGAAGTTTAAACCATCTGTATAAATCCTCTTTTTGGATAAAAAATATCTCCTGCAATTGCAAGCTTGTCAAGAATTTCTTCCAATTCTAATCTGCTGATTTTTCCCTCGCTTTCTTTCTGAAGCTCTTCTACTGGAATTTGTTTTCCAAATTTGGATTCCATGTTATTAATCATATTTTTCACCTCTATAATCCTGCTTCTTTTAGAGGCTGTAACTCCTGAAACAATCTTGTCAATGTCAAAAGTTTTGCTTTCATAATCATAACCTGCCTGCATAAGGTAATATTTCATAATATTAATTGCCCTTAATGCATCCTGCTTTTCAACCCTCTCGCTCAGGCGGGTTTTTGCACTTGCTTCACTTAATCTGACTAAAGCATTCAGCTGTCTTGCAGTAATTGGAATTGGTTTTATCAAAGAATCAGAAGTTGTGGGAGCGTTTCTCAAGCCAACATAAAAACTTTTTATTTCATTAACTGCTTCATCAGTAAGCAGGGGAATAACCTTTCGTTTAGCATATGCAATATACTTTCTAAATAATTCTGGTTCAATTGTGCCTTTTGAAGTCGGATTCTGATGTTCCTGCAAAACATGCGATGCAATAGCATCGTCTTTAGAACGGTCAGGCAAATCTCTCAGCATAAATATAACATCAAACCTGTTTAATAAAGTTGGCTGAATATCAACCTGTTGTGCAATTGGCAGATAAGGATCAAACCTGCCATATTTAGGATTCCCTGCAGCTAAAACACTTGTCTCTGCACGAAGGCTTGCCTGAACATTTGCTTTTGAAATTGTTACCGATTGCTGTTCCATTGCCTCATGCATTGCACTTCTATCATGCTCTTCCATTTTTTCAATTTCATCTATGCAAACTATGCCTTTATTTGATAAAACCATTGCACCAGCTTCTAAACTCCAGCCTTTCAAAAACTCATCCTTAATAACACTGGCTGTCAATCCTGCTCCAGTTGTTGATCTTCCAACAACATATCTTCCCTTAGGTGCAATTTTTGCAACAAACCCCAATAAAACACTTTTTGCCACACCAGGATCACCCACAAGCAAAATATGAATATCTCCTCTTGTATTAGTCCCATCAGCTTTCTTTTTTTTAATTCCGCCAAATAGCTGAAGAACAATTGACTGCTTAATTTCTTCATATCCATAAATACTCGGCGCAATATTTTCAGCAAGCCGCTTAAATATATTAGGGTCTAAAGAAAGCTCTTTAATTTGCATCTCGTCTTCATCTGAAATTAACAGATCTTCATAAGTCTCTTCCATAGGTATTGTATTATTTGCCTCAATTGCTAAATCAAATCTAGTTGAAATTGCTCCAGTTTGCAAAGGAACAGGAACTTCACTTAAAACTCCAAACACCTTAATTCTGCTTCCAGGTGTAGTTCTTTCTTCCATTTTAGGCTCAACAAGGTCTTCTTTCAAAAAAATATTCATTCTTCTTGGCTGTTCTCCGCCACTTAAAGATTCAGGGCTTTCTTCAACTACAATTCTCTGTGCATCAACCATTTGTTTGCTTATTAATTTAAAAAAACCTTTTCTTCCGCAAGAGCATCTTGTTGGCTCCTTAAACTTTTTCTCAAGCTGTAGAACTGAGATTATAGTTCCGCATGATGGGCACTCAAATTTAGCACTTACAACCTGCGGCCTTACATCAGAAGCCTGCCTTACAATTCCTTCAACCCAGATAAATTTGCCAAGATGCTTTGCTCTTATGTCTCTTATATGAACATAATTATTTTCAGGCAGGTCAATAAACCTTATCCTGATATTTTTAACAAGCCCGGTTTCTTCAAAAGCAGATTCCATTAAAGCAAGAACTTCTTCAGGCCTTTCAAGAAGTGCATCAGAAAGCTGGTGTGAAAAAGAAGAAAGGTCATTAAAATTTATATATATAATCTTCTGTTCCTTTCTAATCGCCTCTCCAACCTGTTTTTTATAAAAGTTAAAGAAGTTTTTAGCCTCAGCTATAATCTCCTCTGTTTTTAATTTGCCCATTAAACAAAATAACTCAATCCATTTATATTGATTTCTATTCAAGAACATACATAAAAAAGACCAGAATACGACTTTATAAGGGTAAAAATAACAAAATTTATAAGCCAATACTCTTCAAAGAAATGATGAAATCCTTTGAACCTTTAAAAAACAAGAATTAATAAAGGAGATGTAAAAATCAGATTGCAAATTTGCAGAATATTTTAACAGATTTCAAGAACCTCAATAACTACTTCTTTTTAAGAACTTTCAACTTAATTGGGCAATGCAGGGGGTTGGAGTATTGAACTTCCTCCTCCAATTATAGAACTACCAACTTCACTAAAAAATAGAAAATAAGCACCTATTCCAACAGCTATCACGATTAAGATTATTAAAATCCATATCCATATACTCATTCCTCTTTTTTGTTTTATCATTTTTAATTTATATTATAGGAGGGTATTTATTTAACAACCATTTAGCTACTGAACTAGTTGTTGTTCCATTTAATGTTTGTGAATTATAACCATCAGACTGCGGAATATATTTATAATCTTGTGTTCCAATCATATCATAATCATTGTTTGTAAACCAATAAAGCTCCCAAGGCTCAGCTCCTCTATAAACCCCGGCAATACCTCCTACATTCTTCTCAGAAGCACGAGTTTTGATATAATTAATATAACTATTTTTTCCAGAGTTTATCTTTGTTGGTAAAACATGGACTGCTCGATTATCTGATGTTACATACTCAATCCTGCTCATCTGAACACAAACACTATCGCCATCTAACTGACCACATTCAGTTTTATCATTTATATTTTTTGATTTCAAAGTATATTCCCCAATTGTTTGAGGAAAGTTTAAATCATTAGTTTCAGGAGTAGTTTCAGGGGGAAGATTAGTTATAGTATCTGGAAGTGGAGGAGGAGAAACACCATTTCCTCCAAGTTTGCAATTTTCTGAAACTTTTATTACTATCCCAGAACTAATTGCATCTTGTGAAAAATCTTCATCCAAAGGGAAAACCACCCACTCTTGTTGTTCAGGATTAAAAAAATATGCTCTTTCAATATTACAATCTCCAACGAGGTCTCTTAATTCTGGTTCTCCTCCCTCACCAATCATATCAGAAGTTATTCCAACAAAATTCCATCCCTTGTATAAGTCTTGTCTTTGGGATAAAGGTAATGGTTCTTCAAGCCAATATTCTGTAAAATGAGCATATCCATTTAACTCTCCTTCAACCGTTAAATCAGAATAGACCCACATAACTTGTTTTTCAAAATAACTATCTCCAAACTTATCAATTTTTGAATTTTGGGGATTTGGATAAATCCTTATGTATTCATTATCTATTGGGATATAAGTATAAATCGCCTTAATGTGAGAAAAATCAAATCCTTGTCCATTAAGTGAACTTGGAGTAAATCCATAAATTAAATTCCATCCTTTATATATTGCAACTCCGGATTCAACTTGTGATGCAGAAACAAAAATCACAAGTCCAATTAAAAGCATTAAGCTTATTGGCAAAATTATTTTTATTTTTTTATTCATTTTTATATTAATAGATAGACATTTGTCATCTTTTTAAAGTTTATTTCTTTTTAAGAACTGCTTTTATATTAGCATTAAGCTGTTTCATGCTTTCATCAAGCTGTTCCTTATTTTTTGTTCCAGTGCAAACAAGTTTTCCATTGCTAAATAGCAGGAAAGTAGCATTAGGTTCAATTAATTTATAAACAAGTCCTGGAAATTGTTCTGGTTCATATTCAGTATTTTCCAAAGCAAGAGCAAGATAGTTTAAATTAAGTTTAAGGTCAATGCTTCCAGATGCCACAATATTTTGCACAGTTATTTTTGGCTTGTCAGTTATTTTAACTCCAATTCTTGCAAGCTGTTTTATCACCTGATTAATAACTTCTCTGACTTGCACAACTGATTTTGTGCCAGTGCACACTAAATTCCCAGAAGAAAATACAAGAACTGCTGATTTTGGCTTTGCAATTCTTAATACAAGCCCTGGAAATTGTTCCGGGTTATACTCTGTATTTGACTGGCTTCTTGTCAGTTTAGTCAAAGAAACAGGCTTTCCCAAAGAAGCAGTAGCGACGATATTTTGAACATAAAGGTTACTTTTCATTTTAAAGCTAAATAGTAATATTTATAAATGGTAACCCTTTATAAAGCTTTGCCCGGTTTTTTTGAAAAATTAATTAGTTAAAAATGGCAACAAAAAATAATAACATTTATAAGTATAATTTTCATACTTATAGTATGAAAAAAAGATGGTGGGCTTTAACTAGTAGTTATTTTCTTTTTTTAGGGACTCTTTTATTTCACAAAGATTTAAATATATGTTATAACTATTAAATTAATACAAAATGGAAAAAAAGTTTGAAGTTGATTGTGGAAAAGGAATCTTAGATGTAATTATAACTCAAGAGAAAATTGGTAAAAAAGTATTTTTTGTAGCTCAAGGCATTCAAATTGATGTAGCTTCACAAGGGCTATCTATAGAAGAAGTTTTAGAGAATATCAAAGATGCTGCTAATGTAGTAATAAATAGTTCTAATGATATCAAAGTGCAGATAAAAGAAACAGAAAAAGAAATAGCCCCAATGTTAACAAGAATTTGTCTTTAATTAGTAAATTCCTCTTTGGGTATGCCTGTCTGTCTTATTAATGATTTTATAACTCCTTTAGTAATTATCCCATGACTTGTTGGAACAGGGACAGTTATGTTTTTTTCTTTGTTATGATAATTGTCATGTTTGCCACTTCTTAAGAAATAGAATCCATGCTTATTAAGTATTCTCAAAACTTTTCTAACAGGTAGTGGTTTAAGTTTTCCCATTTTCTCCATCTTTTTTATTATTCATTTTAGTCCTTTATTGGTATTTCAATAACAAATAAATTAGAGTTTAAAAATATACTGATTAAAATCACTTTATGCACCAGAGAACTGCCACTTAAAATCAAAAATTACTTCTGTCTATTTTTTATTAAACCAATAACCCCACAAACAATGAAGACTATAACAGGAGGTAATAAAGCAAATAATCCATATGGAGTAAAAATAATCATAGATATTAACCCTCCAAAACATTCTTCACCAGAGCAGGTATGATTAAATATAAATAACAAATATAATTCATAAGCAACTTCAATTAAGAATATTATTAACGAAATAAATGCCCCAATTATTAACCACTTTTTTAATTTTCCTTTTTTAGATGAGGCAATTAAAGTTATCACAACTAACCAAAATAGAATTGATAATCCTATTAAAATAAAAATGCTATATGTCCACAATCCATCAACAACCATCTTATCGTAAAGAAAACAGTATTTAAAAATTATTACTTTTTCTAATTAATTTCTATTGCTTCATTTCTGCCCCCCATACTCTCTTTTTATTTCATCCAAGGTATTAATTTCACTAACTGGCTTGTCAACGCGCAAAGCAGTAACTCTTGGAAATCTTAAAGCATAACCAGAAGAATATGTCGGCGATTTTTGTATTTCCTGATAAATAACTGTAACAACAATTTTTGGTTTTAATTTTACACCTTTTCCTTTAGTTTCAATAATCAAAGGTTTTAATAAATTTGTAAGTTCCAAAAATGAAACTCCTAATTCAGTTTTTTCTTTTATCCCTGTCCCAACTTTTCCAATTTCAAGAAATTTGCCTTCATCTTCATCTCTGCAAGCAAGAACAAAACTGCTCATCCATCCTGCTCTTTTTCCTGTCCCATATTCTGCACCAACTATAACCAAATCAAGCTCTCTATGTTCTGGCTTTAGCTTAACCATATAGCCGACTCTTGAACCTGGTTTGTATATTCCTTTTAAATTTTTAATCATCAAGCCCTCTTGATTGTTCTTCAGCGCCTCATCAAAAAACATTTTTGCTTTTTTTTCATCATCTGTAATCAGCTGCTTTGCGCAGATAATTTTATATTTATTTTGTTTTACAATTTTTCTGATTAATTTTGTCCTCTCTAAAAAAGGCTTGTTAATAAGACTCTCTCCATTATGCATTAAAATATCAAAAACATTAACCTCAACAGGAAATTCCTTAACCATTTTTTCAATTTCATACTTTCTTTTGATTCTCTGGCTTATTGCCTGAAATGGCAGATATTTTTTTGTTTTGGGATTGTATCCAACAACTTCAGAATCAATAATAAATGATTTACCAGAAACAAATTTAGTTATAGATTCAACAACATCTGGAAATTGTTTTGAAACATTATCAAGTCTTCTTGTAAATAAAGCAACTTTTCCATCACTTCCCTTGCTTGCTATAATCCTGAATCCATCGTATTTATACTCGAAAATGCAAGGTTTTCCAACAACTTCAAAACCCTCTGCAATAGAAGAAACTTTCTGCGCAAGCATCGCTTTTACTGGTTTTCCTGTATTAAGAGATATTTTTTCAATCTCTTTCATGCCTTTTTTCGCACTCTCAAACACAAATGCAATATCCGGATTTAAATTATAGGCATTCTGGATTTTAGCTGAAGCATTTTTTTTCATTTCAAGATTTTCACCATCACTGAAAAAAGCAGAAGCCAAAGCCTCTCTGATTGTGCTTTCCTGAATTCCAATTCTTAAATCAGCAAGCATTGTTCTTACAAGATATTTTGCTTCAACAGGTTTTGCACTTGCAAAAAGCCCTGCAATTAAATCAATCTTTTTTCCAACAGTTCCTTTTCCTTCAAATTCTGCAACTGCCCTTAATTCTGCAATAACTTTTTTTGTTGTAAGAGTTGAGGAAAATAAACTTGATTGTTTTTTATCTTTCATTAGTCCTTCAGCAACCTCTCCTAAATCTCCAATTTTTTTCCATTCCTTGACAACATGCTCTTCACTCTGCCCGCTGACTTTTGCAATTGCTTTAATCACTGTCTGATTGCTTATTCCAGTTTCTTTTTCACTATATGCAGGATAGATAGTTCCCAGAAACAAATAAACAACATCTCTATCTTCAAGAGAAAGTTTTTTCAAAAAATGCGATAAAATAAAAATTTTCTCAAGCCTCTTTGTTGTTTTTCCAAGTGCTTCATAAATCCCGCAAAGTTCTGAATATTTCATAAATCTTTTAATGAAATATTCTATTTAAGTTTATCTAAAACTTCCGAATATAACAAATAAAGTGAATAACTAAAGTAGATTAATTAAACGAATCTGCTCGCTTTAAAACAAAGCAGATTATGGCATAATTTCAAATAACTAAAGTATAATAATCAAATGAAAAATAGAATATAATTAAAAGAAATAAAATATATCTAATGTATCAACTCATGTTTAAACAATGCAAAATTATAATATATTTACTTAATTATTGATTCCTGCTTTTCTTAGCAGAACTTGTCAGCCCTCTTGCAGCTCTGTGCCTGTTCTTAGGAGAACAAATCCAGTTTATTGTTTTATCATTTTGTATTTCTGGCTTTGAATAATCAACAAGGATAACCTCAAAAAAATAATACATTCCATCTTTGCCTATTTTATAAGAATTCAAAACTTCCAGATTCTTGAAATGCTTTGCAGCTCTTCTTTCTGCAATTGTCTGGTAGCTCATATCAAGATTTTTTCTGATTGTCAGATTTTTTACTTTTCTTCCTTTAGCAGGTCTTGACCTCTTATGCCCTCCTCTTCTGAGTTTTACACGCGCAACAACAAATCCTTTTTTTGCTTTATATCCCAATGCCCGAGCTCTGTCAAGTCTAAGAGGTTTCTCAACTTTAACAACAGCATCTCCTGCTCTCCAATTAATCATTCTCTCTCTAAGCAGTTTCACATCAGGATGCTTCCATTCTTTTCTTATATAATGATAAAATCCTTTTGCCATATTCTTGTTTTGTCTAATCTTTTCTAAAAAGATTATTTGCCATAAAATAATATCATCAAAGTTGGTTTTTAAAACTTTGCCAAGAAAATAAATATTAGTTTTCTTTGATTTCTCAAGAAACTTTCTTTTCTTAAAAGAAAGTAAGTTGAAATGAGCCTGCCCATGAAGACAACCTATGGTTTTCTCTCACACACTTTCCTTCATAATCCAACAACCACAGAGAACGTTCAATATTACTTCACTCTATTCAGTAATATAAAATGAGCCTGCCCAGATTTGAACTGGGGACCCCTGCCTTATCAGAATCACCTTCTGTCTAATTTTTACATCACGACAGAATGCAGTGCTCTAACCGGGCTGAGCTACAGGCTCGTTAAAAATCATAAACTCTATTTATTTATAAGGTTTTGCTTATCTTCAAATCATCAGAAAAATAGTTATCCCAATAGAACTGCAGATAAAACTCAAAACCGCAAAAACATATGGATTTATCTTTGTAAATCCTCCAAGAATTGTGTCTGCAACTTCGTCTGGCAGTGGAGATGCAATCAAAATTCCTGCAAAAATATAGAGTAAATACAACCTAACTTTTTTATTAAATTCTTTTTCAACAAGATATTCTATTTCCTTAATAACATGAGTTCTTTCTAATCTTTTAAGTTCATCCCTGAAAGAAACTTTGATAAAATTAAATATCAGCAAATTTGAAATTAATGCTCCTAATGCTGCAATAAGCGCTGCAAGAAAAATATTGGGTTCTTCTGAAACAATAAAAAAACCAACTGCAAATGGTGCAGTAAATCCAAGTGCAAATAATATTCCAGCAATAAACATCCCAATATAATGCAGATTATCTAAATCTAAAGCAAACTCCTGTCCAACTGGGCTATTAAAAACAAAGTAAGCTATAATTATTGAAACCACAAGCAATACCAGTTTAGGATATTTAAATCTATGAAACACCATTTTTATTATCTACATAATCAAAATCAAATATATAAAGGTTACTTCAACCTAAGTGAAAGCAGAATCCATTATATGTTCAACAAAATCTGCCAATTTATTAAAATCCTTGAACTTTAAAATCGCTCAAATTACAAAAAGGATAAAGACTATCAAAAATAGCCCTAAAATGTATTGGAGATAAACATTCCAAAAACCCATAAATAATTAAGATAAAAAGATATTATAAATATTTCTAATTTTAAAACAAGATACCCCTAATTAAAAAAAGTTTAGTCTACGAATTACCCATGTAAAAACTAGGGAAAAAATAGCAGGATTAGCAAAATCAATCATGAATAATATATAATTTAACATAATTATTTAGCCATCAGCTCTAAAACAAGCCTCTCATTGCTAAAAGAATAATTAATCAATTGCAAATCCATCTCAATTTTTTTGACAAACAGCTCTTTGTCAGAAAATGCCTTAATTTCAATTGCACTTTCTAACTGGCTTATGTTAATATTTTTCAGGGAATTTACTTCAGGAAGAAAAATTTCATAAATTATTCTGTCAGCAAGTCTCCTAACTTCTGTTTTAGGTTCTTTCTTAGCAAGATTTTTTAATTTTACTAAATCATCATCAGCTATTTTTGGAAGCCTTAGCACTTCTTGCTTGACTCTTCTAGAAGATTCAATTTGCATTCTTCCATTGTCTGAACTAATAAGTTTTACTGGTTTTTGTCCAGGCATTCCAATATGTATGCTGAATGAAGTTGTTCTAAAAGGGCCATTTTTATTGTTTAAATTAACTGGTTTTTTTTCATTTGTCAGCTCTTTATCTAAAGCACCCATTTGTTTAACCAATTCTTTCATTAAGGGCTTCATCAGGGTATTAAATCCAAAAGGCAGTTTCAAATCCATATCATCAAAACCTTTAAAATCATTCTTTCCAAGAAAACCATAATCATCAGTTTCACTATTTCTTTCGCCAATTAAATCCATTCCGCAGTAAGGGCAGAAATCATATCCATTGCTTATTTTCTTTCCGCACTTGTAACATTTTTTTCCAAACATAAATGAATTATGAAAAGGTGGTTTAAAAAGTTTATGCAAATGTTTTTTAATTAGTTTTAATCAAATAAAACCAACGAATTAAAAAATATGGGATATAAGAAGTATAAGTATAGTATGATTTTCAAATAACCAAAATATAATAATTAAATTAAACAAACGCATCAACAAATGTTTAAATAAGGCAGATTATGGCAGGATTTAGAATAAATAATCAACTCATTTATAAGCCAAGCAAAGTATGGCATAATTCAAAAATCAAAAAAACAGTTCAATTTATGTATAAGATAGGCAAAGTATGGTAGGATTAGCAAATAATTAACCAAATAAATCAAACGCATCAACTCATGTATAAGATAGGTAAAGATATGGCATAATTTGCAGAAGATTTAACTTAAAAGTTAAATTTATTAACCTATTTCATCTCGTTAAATCATGGCAGATAAAAAATCTAAAAAAACATTTTACATAACAACAGCAATTGATTATGTTAATGCGCGTCCGCATCAAGGACATGCATTTGAGAAAGTCCTAGCTGATGCTATAGCAAGATACAAAAAACTCCAGGGTTTTGATGTTTTTTTTCTTACAGGAGTAGATGAAAATGCGCAAAAAAATGTTGAAGCTGCCCAAAAAGCAGGAATTCCTGTAAAAGAATTTGTTGATAAAAATGCAAACCTTTTCATTGAACTTTGCAAAAAACTAAACATAAATTATAACGATTTCATCAGGACAACAGCAAAAGAGCATGGTGTTGTTGTTCAAAAACTAGTTAAAAAAATGATTGATAAAGGAGATATATACAAGGGCAAATATTCAGGATTATACTGTGTTGGCTGTGAAACTTATTACACTGAAAAAGATTTA
>Ga0315284_10004427_pt1 | contig 19941 bp, 17 predicted proteins | sample YL17G09_16_MG_FD_203696 | JGI IMG/M metagenome (GOLD analysis project Ga0315284, IMG submission 203696) | Sediment microbial communities from Yellowstone Lake, YNP, Wyoming, USA - YL17G09_16 | ecosystem: Environmental > Aquatic > Freshwater > Lake > Sediment | place: USA: Wyoming | collected... | reverse complement strand
CCCGATCCGCGGAGGATACTCACGGACGAGGATTTCGAGGGCTTCCCGCTGAGGAAGGATTTCGTGGAAACGGACTGATCGGTTCAAGGTTGAAGGTTCAAGGTTTAAGGTTACGAGGCGTGCTTACGCCAGCTTTGAACCTTGAACTTTGAACTTTGAACTTTGAACCCGTGGGAGCGGCGCATGGCGATTCGGACCGAAGAAGTACAAGTGAACATGGGGCCGCAGCATCCGAGCACGCACGGCGTCCTTCGGATGATCCTCACGCTCGACGGCGAGACGGTCGTTGAGGCCAGGCCGGATATCGGCTATCTGCACCGCGGGATGGAGAAGCTCGCGGAGAGGCGAACCTACGTCCAGTACGTGACGTTCACGGACCGGTTCGACTACATCACCGCGATGCTGAACAACGCCGTCTACTCGATGGCGGTGGAGAAGCTCCTGGGCGTGGAGGTTCCGGAGCGCGCGGAGTTCATTCGCGTCATCATGATGGAGCTGAACCGGATCTCGAGCCACCTGATCTTCGTCGGGGCATACGGGCTCGATCTCGGCGCGACGACTCCGTTCATCTACGCGTTCCGCGAGCGCGAAGATATCATGGACCTCTTCGACATGAGCTGCGGGGCGAGGCTCACTTGCAGCTATATCCGGCCGGGCGGAGTGGCGCGCGATCTCCCGGAGGGCTTCGACGAAAAGACGAGGGCTTTTCTGAAGAAGATGCCCGCTCGGATGGACGAGATTGACGACCTGCTGAGCAAGAATGAGATTCTCATCATCCGAAGCCGCGGGATAGGCGTCATCTCGCCGGAGGACGCGGTTGACTACGCGATGAGCGGGCCGAACCTGCGCGGGTCCGGCGTGGCCCTCGACGTTCGGAGATCGGATCCGTACTCGGTCTACGATCGCCTGAGCTTCGACGTGGTCACTCAGCCGACGTGTGATTGCCTGGGGCGGTATCTGGTGCGCACGGGCGAGATCAGGGAGAGCCTGAAGATCGTGGAGCAGGCGCTGGATATGCTTCCGTCGGGCGAGCACACGGCGAAGCTCCCAAAGGCGCTCAAGCCGCCCGCGGGAGAAGCATACGCGAGAGTGGAATCCTCGAGAGGCGACCTGGGCTGCTACATAATAAGCGATGGATCGGCGAACCCGTATCGTCTGCACTGGCGGGCGCCTTCGTTCGTCAATCTTGCGGCCGTCGGACAGATGGTGCGCGGATGGAAGGTAGCGGATACGGTAGCCATCCTCGGCAGCCTGGACATAGTCCTCGGCGAAGTGGACAGATAGGGAGGCGATTGCATTGCCCGCAAAGCCGTATTGGATGATCTTCACAATCAGCGTTATCATCCTCGTGGAATGGCTCGTCGTGAAGCCGATCATGGAGTGGCGCGTGGCCGATGAGATCGCCGCCATGAACCTCTCCTACGCGGAGGTTTTCTCCAGCCCGAATCCGGCGGATATGAACCGGCCGGTGACTCATGAGGATCTTCGCGACAAGGACTTCGGGTTCAAGTGGGACACGCTTTACAGCCACGATGAGAACAAGGCCGCGCTTATCGCGTCGGGCATGGTGCTCATGGGCATCCTGGCGGGACTCCTGCTCGCCTCGACCAGCTTCCGACACCTCGTTCGATTCGGCGACCGGCTCAAAGAGCTTTCCATCGCGGACAAGGTCGCTATCCTGCTCGGAGTGTTCATCGGACTCATGTTCGGCATAATCCTGGTCCCCGGGGTTCTGGCCCTGCTCGGGATCGCGCGCAGTCCGCTGGCGACCGTAATCGCCTCGATACTGATAGTGTACGCGTGCGTGCGCGCCATGATGAGCATGAAGGATGAGCTGAAGTTCCACTTCCCCGGTCTTGCCGGGACTGGCGGGGGGGACAAGGCGTTTCAGAAGCCCAAGATCCTGGACACGAACGTGATCATTGACGGCCGAGTGGCGGACGTAAGCCGAACCGGCTTCGTGGAGGGCCAGGTAGTTGTGCCGAGCTTCGTCCTCGAGGAGCTTCAGCATATCGCAGACTCGCCCGACGCGCTGAGGCGCGCTCGCGGACGAAGGGGACTCGACATCCTGAAGGAGATGCGCAAGGATTCCCGGCTCGTGGTGAGGCAGTCCGGCGCGGTTGACCCGGCGGATTCGGAGGAAGTGGATGCCAGGCTCGTGAAGCTCGCGAAGGAAGTGGACGGCTGCATCATCACAAACGACTTCAACCTGAACAAGGTCGCCGAGCTCCAGGGAGTCCAGGTGCTCAACATTAACGAGCTCGCGAACGCGCTGAAACCGGTCGTTCTTCCCGGCGAGGAGCTCACCGTATCCATCATCAAAGAAGGCAAGGAAGCCAGCCAGGGAGTCGCGTACCTCGACGACGGGACAATGGTGGTGGTCGAGGGCACGAGATCGCGCATCGGCGAGACCCTGGATGTGGTCGTCACGAGCGTCCTTCAGACCGTCGCGGGGAAGATGATCTTCGCGAACCCGAAGTCCGTGCAGGAAAAAGAGGATGACTTGATTGGCCGAAACGTGCGCAATTATTCCAGCATCAGGCCGCGGAAAAAGACTGGGTAGCCGGTCCGGAAAGCCGTTCGTCCGCGTTGCCGGACATCCACTTCTCGCCCACACGCTGAGCGTTTTCCAGCGTTCCTCCGAGATTGATGAAATAGTGCTCGTGGTCCAGGAGCAGCAGCGCGGGCGTGCGGAGTCGCTCGTTCGCGAGCGTGGCTTCTCGAAGGTGGCGAGCATTGCGCCGGGCGGAGAAGTGCGCCAAGACTCCGTGCGGAACGGCCTCGGGATGATCTCGCCCGCCTGCGAGATCGTTGTCATCCATGACGGCGCGCGCCCGCTCGTCACGCCGGAGATCATCGCCGCCTCCATTAAGGCCGCCCGCTCCGACGGCGCCGCCATCGCCGCGGTGCCTGTCATTGACACCATCAAGTCTTCACAGGACGGGCGATACGTGTCATCCACCCTCGACCGCGAGACGCTCTTCGCCGTCCAGACGCCCCAGACCTTCGCCCGCGACTTGATCGAAGAGGCGTATGAGCGGGCGTATGCCGACGGGTTCTTCGGGACGGACGACGCGTCGCTGGTCGAGCGGCTCGGGAAGCCGGTCAGCATCGTGGAAGGTTCATACCGGAACATCAAGATCACGACGCCGAACGACGTGGCGGCTGCAGAAGCAATCATGGCGGCGCAGAGTGCGGAGTGCGGAATGCGGAGTGCGGAGTTGCCGTTGTCGAGAGTCGGGCACGGATATGACGTGCACCGTTTCGGGGCCGGGCGGAAGCTCATTCTGGGCGGGGTCGAGTTTCCCGGCGAGGAGGGGCTTCTCGGGCATTCGGATGCCGACGCGCTCCTTCACGCGGTCGCGGATGCGGTGCTCGGCGCGGCGGGCGCGGGCGACATAGGTCGGCACTTCCCGGATAGCGATCCTCGGTTCAAGGACATCTCCAGTACGTTCCTATTGCAGCATGTTGCTGGGATCGTGAAGGATTCCGGCTGGCGGGTAGCTAATGTTGACGTGACCCTCATCGCTGAGAGACCCCGGATCGCGAAGCACGCGGACGAGATGCGGGCGAACATCGCGGGGGCGCTGGGTATAGCACCCGAGCAGGTGAGCGTGAAGGGCAAGACGGCTGAGGGACTGGGACCCATCGGCGAAGGCCTCGGCATCGAGTGCCATGCGGTGGTCCTGGTCGTTCAGGCATAGCTGCGTCGGAAGGCGGCAGGAAGTATGTCAATCCTGGAGACAAAGGAGATCACGCGCTGCTTTGGCGCGTTGACCGCAGTTGATCGCGTCTCCATATCAGTCGAAGCAGGCGAAGTGTTCGGCCTCCTCGGACCGAACGGCGCGGGGAAGAGTACCCTCATCAAGATGATGATCACGCTCCTGCCGCCGACAACGGGGCAGGCGTGGGTCGCCGGCTTCGATGTCGCGCGCAAAGGATCGGAGGTTCGCCGATCCATAGGCTACGTGCCCCAGGCGATCTCCGCCGACGGCCAGTTGACGGGGTATGAGAACCTGCTGATCCTCGCGAAGCTCTATGATATTCCCCGCCGCGAGCGCCAAACCCGCATTCAAAACGCGCTGGCCTTCATGGGGCTCGCGGATTCCGCGGAGAAGCTTGTAAGCGACTACTCCGGCGGGATGATCCGGCGGCTGGAGATCGCGCAGTCCATGATGCATCGGCCGCGGGTCATGTTTCTGGATGAGCCGACGTTGGGGCTCGACCCCGGCGCCCGCGCGGCGGTCTGGCAGCACGTGGGCCGCCTGCGCGACAGGTTCGGCATGACCATCTTCCTCACAACGAATCTCATGGAGGAGGCCGACGCGCTCTGCAGCCGCGTGGCTATCATGAATCACGGCAAGGTGATGGTCATCGGCACGCCCGAAGCGCTCAAGTCGTGCATCAGCAAGGAGAACGCCTCTTTGGACGAGGTCTTTATCCATTACACCGGCGAGAAACTGGAGTCGCCCGGAGGATATCGTGATACTTGGAGACGAAGACGAACAGCTCGCCGTCTTGGCTGAGCCTCCGGTGAGGAAGCAAGGTCCCTTCGCCGTCACAGTCGCGTTCGTCAAGAAAACGCTCGTGATCGCGGAGATGGAGGTTCGCAGGCTTCGGCACGACCCGACGGACATCGTCACGCGCGCGGTGCAGCCGGCGATCTGGCTCGTGGTCTTCGGGCAGGTCTTCACTCGCACGCGGGCGATCCCGACGGGGCACATGCGCTACATAGACTTCATGGCGCCGGGCGTGCTCGCGCAGAGCGTGCTCTTCATCGCGATATTCTACGGTATCGCGGTGATCTGGGAGCGCGATCTGGGGATCATCCAGAAGTTCCTGGTGAGCCCGACGCCTCGGCAGGCGCTGGTGCTGGGAAGGGCGCTCTCGGCGGGCGCTCGGGCGCTCCCGCAGGCGCTCATCATCTACGTGCTCGCGCTGCTCGTGGGCGTGCACATGAATTTCCGTCCGCTCGCGCTGATCGGCGTAATGGTGGCCGTGGTTCTCGGCGCCTGCATTTTCGCGATATTCTCGATGATCATCGCGGCGCTCGTGAAAAAGCGGGAGCGGTTCATGGGGATCGGCCAGGTGCTCACCATGCCGCTCTTCTTCGCGAGCAACGCGATCTACCCCATCTCCATTATGCCGGCCTGGCTGCGCGCCATAGCCCATGCGAATCCTCTCACCTACGAGGTTGACGCGCTCCGCGGACTCATGCTCGAACACGGGGAGTGCATATACGGCCTCGGATTCGACTTCGCCGTGCTCGTGTGCGTGGTGATCCTCTTCGTCGTCATCGGCGGCCGCATCTACCCAAGAGTAGTTATCTGAGCCGGATTCCCGGTGGCGCCATCAGCCTTCCGCCGACCTCCGCGTTCATTTGACAAGGGCCGGGCACCGTGCTAGACTTTACCAATCGCGGGGGTCCGCGCCGACATTTGGGTATTCTATACCGGAGCCGTCGCGCGCCCCGCGGAGTCGAAAGGAGCCACTCTCACTCATGCGAGTCACCGTCAAAGGGAAGAATATAGCCGTCACCGACGCGCTCGAGCGATATGCCGAGAAGAAAGTCGAACGCCTCGGCAAGTACTTCCAGAACATCAAAGAAGCTATTGTCACCGCGAGCACCCAGCGCAACTGGCACACAGTGGAGATCATGCTCGAAGGAGACGGCATGGTCCTCCGTGGAGAAGAGCGCACGGACAACATGTACGCCTCCATTGACCAGGTGGTCGAGAAGCTCGAGAAACAGATCAAGCGGTTCAAGGGCAAGCTCATCGAACGCGTCCATCCGGGCGAGCCGCCGAAGGAGCACGTCGCCGAGGTCTCGCTTGAGTTGACCCCGGAGGCGCACGAGCCGACGCCGAAAATCGTGCGGTCGAAAAGCTTTCCTCTAAAGCCGATGCCGCCGGAAGAAGCGGCGATGCAGATGGAGCTGCTCAACCATGACTTCTTCGTCTTCCTGAATACTGAAACGGAACTCGTCACCGTGATATATAAGCGTCAGGACGGCAACTACGGCCTCATCGAGCCGGAGATGTGAAAGGCACTTTCGGGATACCTGCTCACTGGTGAAAGGAGCTTCGCACCGTGAGAGTAGGAATCCTGACCGGCGGGGGAGACTGCCCCGGCCTCAATGCCGCGATTCGTGCCGTCGTCTTCCGCCTGCTTGACCTCGGCCATGAGCCGATCGGCATCTCGCGCGGATGGCTCGGCCTGATAGACCGGATCACCGAGCCGCTGAGCCTTCAGCGGGTCGAGGAGATCATCTCCGCCGGTGGAACCATCATCGGCGCCTCCCGCGCGAACCCCCTCAAACGCGACGAAGACCTCGAGAAATGCCTTTCGAACGTCAAGAGCCTCGGCCTGCACGCCATCATCGCGATGGGCGGCGAGGATACTCTCGGAGTGGCGGAGAGCCTCTTCAAGCTCGGCGTCAAGGCGGTCGGAATCCCGAAGACGATGGACAATGATCTCTCGGGCACGGACTACACGTTCGGCTTCGACACGGCGGTGACCGTGGCGGTGGATGCAGTTGACAGGCTGAGGGACACGGCGAGATCGCATCACCGGACGATGGTGCTGGAGGTGATGGGCCGCCACGCCGGATGGGTGGCGCTCTACACGGCCATCGCGGGCGGCGCGGACTGGGCGCTCATCCCGGAGGTCGCTCCCGATCTCGATGAGATGTGCGCGCATCTCTCGGCCCTCCGCAAGCGCGGAAAGACCTACTCCATCGTGGTCGCGTCCGAAGGGATCGCGCTCCCGCACGCGGAGGAGGAAGGCATCTCCGTTGACGCGTTCGGTCACGTGATCCTCCGAGAGAAGGGAGTCGGCGACTTCCTGGCGAAGGAGATAGAGAGCCGCATCGGAGTCGAGACGCGCTCGGCGGTGCTCGGACACATTCAGCGGGGCGGCTCGCCCACGGTCTTCGACCGAATCCTTGCGACGAGGCTCGGTCTGAAAGCGGCGGAGATGGTCGGCGCGGGTGAGTTCGGCAGGATGTCCGCGATCCGCGGAGGCGAGATCGTCTCCGTAAACCTGACGGAAGCAGTCAGCGAGCTGAAGACCGTGCCGCCGGCTCTGTACGAGGAAGCGAAGCTCCTTTTCAGGTAGCATGCCATGCCCGACGTGATCTGCCTCGGTGAGGCGCTCATAGATTTCATCCCGCTGGAGTCGGGAGTCTCCCTCATGGAGGTCTCCGGCTTCAAGAAAGCGCCGGGCGGTGCGCCCGCGAATGTGGCCGCCGGTCTCGCGAAGCTCGGGAATCCGAGCGCGTTCATCGGCAAAGTCGGCGATGACGCGTTCGGCCGTTTCCTGGAGCGCACCTTCGCGGACGCGGGCGTTGACACGAGCCGGATGCTTTTCGACAGGAGCGCCCGAACCGGCCTCGCGTTCGTCTCGCTTTCCGCGGAGGGCGTGCCGGAGTTCATGTTCTACCGAAACCCGAGCGCGGATATGCTCCTCACAGCCGATGAACTCGATGCGGAGTTCATCCGGTCCGCGAGGGCCTTCCACTACGGCTCGATCACGCTCATCTCCGAGCCGAGCAAGTCCGCCACCGAAGCCGCGATCCGGTGCGCGTCCGAGGCCGGGCTTCTCATTTCCTACGACCCGAATCTCCGCAGGCCGCTCTGGCCGAGCGAATCACACGCGAAACAGGAGATGCTCGCGGCGATGGCTTATCCTCACGTCGTGAAGATGAGCGATGAGGAACTCCGGTTTCTGTCGGATCGGTCTGATCCGTCTGATCCGTCGGATCCGTCCGATCTGTCCGATCTGTCCGCCCGGCTGCTGGACGCCTACCCGAACATCAAGCTGCTTGCGGTCACCCGAGGCGCGGAGGGATGCTGTTTCATGACGCCTCGCGCGGAGGGCTGGGTCCCGGCGTTCAAAGTCGAAGTAGTAGACACCACCGGCGCGGGAGACGGCTTCGTCGCGGGGATGCTCTCCTGTCTGCTCGATTGTATATCCTCGCCCGGTGACATCGCCAAAGTCGGCAGGATAGACCTGGGGAAAGCATTCCGCTTCGCGAATGCCGTGGCGGCACTCACCACCACCAAGCCCGGCGCCATCACCGCGCTCCCAAGCCGCGCCGAAGTGGAGACGATGCTGGGACAGAGCTAGCTCCCGACCATGTAGATATGCACCGCGTAGGGCGCAAAGACATCGGTGAAAGCATCGCCGCTCACAGGCACTGTGCGGTTCTCGTTGTGCACCGAGACCTCCGAGCCGGTGATCCCCGGTCCGGCAAAGCGCATCTTAATGGTCTTCTTCGCCCGGTTCACCGCGATAACCGCCAGCTTGCCGCCCCGATCCTTGACGATGAAGTCCACGGGGGAATCGGCGGGCGCTTTGGTGATCTTGCCGCTCACTACGGGGGCGGTGAGCACCGGGTCCAGGTCGCGCATCTCCCGAATCAACTGCTTTACGTATTCCCAATCGCCCTGCTCAGGATTGTTCAGTATCCCGGAAGCCTTCTTGTAGTAATCCAGCTGACCCGAACCGGTGTAGAACGCAACGCCCTTGGCGCCGTAGACAATCGGCATATAGCACATCTGGCGGTACTCGGCGCGGGTGGGATACCGGCCGTCAATGCGCGGCTGCTTGTAGCACTGGATGGCTATCCAGAGCGGCTTGTCGCCGGTGTAGTCGGTGAGCCAGCTCGGGGGTTTGAAAGTCAGGTCGGGTTTCTCCGCCGGAGGGGGTCCTTCCGGATTTGGCTCCATCGGGATGGGATAGTACCACCATATGCCGACGTCCATCATGCTGACCGGGAAGAAGTTGCTCCGGTCGGTTGTCAGTCGCGTGATCACATCGCGAGTGTCGCCGAGGACAAACGGGTGGTTGGGATCGAGCTCCTTCACGATCCGATAGACGCCGGCGATGTTCTTGAGCGGCCCTTCACCTCGGGCGACTCGCTCCTCCGAGCCCCAATAGCCGAGCCCGGGATGGTTCCGGAAGGTCTCGATGCGCCGCCGAACCTGCTCCCACCGGCCCTTCTCGATTGCCTTCCGGGGCAGTTCCACCATCATCTTCAAGCCGACCTCGGCATTGCGGTCCAGCAGTTCCTTGAGATGAATATCGTTCGGGTTGATCCGGAGGTCCGCTTCCCCTGTCGTGATACCGTAGTTATGGGAGTATGAGAATCCCGCCTGCCCCATCTCAGGAAACCTCCCGGCGCTGTACAAGCCCAGCGGGAACTGGGCCTTTCCGTTCACTCGCGGATAGCCGTCTGCACCGATGATGACCTGGGACTCGGCTCTCGGAACAACGTGGATGTCCGCCCGGCCCTTCCCGACTAGCGCGCCGCCGGAGTCGTACAGCTCTACATCGGCCGTGAAGTCGCCCGGCAAGTTCGCCGGGACCCTGACGACGTGCTCCACAAGGCCGCCCTTTGACGCGTCCGCATCACCCCTCCATATCCCGTCTCCGGCGGAATCAGTGACGCGGACCTCGATCCGCGCACCGGACAGCCGGTCGGGATGCAGGTTCACTTGAGAAGCCAACCGGGTGGCGCCGTCCCCCTCGCCGATCGCATGGTAGCAGGGACACGCCGGGTATACGGTCAGCGAGGGGACGGTGTTGAACTTGCCGGTGATCTTTCTCTCCGATACGCCGGATGCGCTCAGGAGCTCCAGCGAGTAATCGTGACTGCCGACCGCCTTCATATTGATGGTGAGCGGAACTCGGATCTCGGACTTGGCGGGCACGGAGACGGGGACATCGGCAGCCTGCTTGCCGAGGGTCAGCCTCAGTGTTCCCGCCCGAGACGAGTCGCTCCGGTTCACGACAAGAGCGGTGACCGTCTGCTCGCCCACGTAGGGTTTCGCCGCTTCGGCCAGGCTCAGGGAGACGGGATTGGCGATGACGGCGGAGACGCTGTCGAACCATACCGTGCCCGAGGTCCGGTTGAATTGCAGGAATATCTCGCCGGTCACCGCGCCCGCGGGGACTACCGCGGCACCGCTGATGCACGTCCAACTGCCGGACAGCGGCTTTGTCGGGTAGACGAAGTTCCGATTGAAGACCTTGCCGCCTGCGTCCCGAAAGCTCAGCGCGACGCCGATGGGGTCCTTCCCGCCCTTGAGACTCTGCGCGCGGGCAAAGACCTGGAACCGCATTTCGTCGAAGGGCGTGACGGGGAACGGGGCGCTCACGACCGTGAAGCGGGCCTGCTCCTCCGCGGACAGCTTGATTGAGGCAGCCCCCTCATGTGCGCCCGCGGCGTCAACGGACACTCCGGGCTTCCCCTCGACTTCATAGACCCACCACCCGCCGGCGGGAAGTGCATTCGCCCCGATTCCGTCCTCGAAGCCCGGATTCTTTACCAGGTTCTCCTGCGCTCCCGCAATGGGCGAAGTCAGGATCAGAGCCAACAGGCTCAGGATTATCATGGTGCCTCCCATCGGATTGCTGCACTACGAAGTTCGGCAAACGGGCGCGCGTTCCTCTCTGCCGGTCCAAAACGTCTCCGCACTTTGACTTAGCGCCCGGCGTCACTGTATACTATTCTCCGCAAGCATCCGCAAGTCCAGTATCCAGCAAGGAGAGAATTGAATGATCGTAACCGCCAAGCAATTATTCCAGCAGGCCTACGGGAAGTACGCCCTCGGGGCCTACAACATCAACAACGCCGAGCAGACCATGGGCCTGTTCCGGGGCTGCCTGGACTCCAAAGCGCCGTTCATCATCCAGATCTCCAAGGGCGCGCGCCAGTACACGAACAAGCTCATGCTCGAAGCAATGATCCGCGCGGCCGCCGAGATCTTCCCGGATGCCGTCTTCGCGACGCATCTCGACCACGGCGACGAAGAGACCTGCTATGACTGCATCGCCTCCGGGTTCTACTCCTCCGTCATGATTGACGCGAGCAGCCTGCCGTTCGATGAGAACATCGCCGCCACGAAGCGCGTCGTGGACGCGGCGCATCCGAAGGGGATCAGCGTGGAGGCGGAGCTCGGCCAGCTCGGCGGAGTGGAGGAGCACGTGAGCGTCTCCGAGGACCAGGCGCACCTGACCGACCCGAAGCAGGCCGCCGAGTTCATCAAGCGCTCCGGCTGCGACAGCCTCGCGTGCGCGATCGGCACCAGCCACGGCGCGTTCAAGTTCTCCGGCACCCAGGGCCTCCACTTCGAGATCGTGAAAGCGATCCAGGAACTCATCCCGGGCTTCCCGCTCGTTCTGCATGGCTCGTCATCCGTCCCGCAGGACGAGGTCGCGCGAATCAACGCCGCCGGCGGCGCGCTCAAGGGCGCGAAGGGAGTTGACCCCGCTCAGTATCTCCCCGCCGCGAAGCTCGGCGTCTGCAAGATCAACATTGATACCGATGGCCGCCTCGTCTGGACGCGCGTCCACCGCGAGATCTTCCGCGACAAGCCCGAGGTATTCGACTTCCGCCCGATCGGCAAGGTCTTCATGGACGAGTACGCGAAGTTCATCGCGAGCCGGAACGAGCTTCTGGGCTCGGCCGGGCATCTGGACGAGGTCCGCGCGGCCCTCGCGAAGTAGGCGTCATATAGTTCGAGGCTCATGGGCGGCATTCCCTCCGTGGAAGCCGCCCATTCCACGTCATGAGCGAACATCCGCGCCCGATAGTGCGTCATATTCACTGGCGGAGAACGGCGCGTGTCAGTCTCCGCCCGGAGGATGTGTACGTGGACGTTCAGGAATTCAGGAAGCTTGTGATCGCGGAGTTCGGCAGGAACCTGGAGCACGCGACTCCCGGAAACGTGCGCGAGTTCATTGACGGTTTGCAGCTCAACGCGCTCGGGCCGACTCTGAAAGGCCGAATCGTGCTCGAAGAGAAGGCGAGCACATTCGAGGACGTGCTCAAAGACTTCTTCGCGAGGGCGCTCGAGCTTCCGCCCAATGACGCGATCATCCTGCTCTGGCTGCTCGCCCTCGACTTCGCGTTCTCCGCGATCGAACTCCAGCAGGAAGACGCTTTCAAGTCCCTCTTCGGCGAGTATGCCGAATAGCCGCATGTGCCAATCATGGATACCGGAGGCATGAACATTCGCGCGCCCGATACGTCTAGACAATCTGAGGACGCAATGTACGCTGAGGAGAAGGTGGCCTCTTTAGTGAGCGCGGATGCCGTCCTTGCCCTGAGGTGCCAGGAGGGTGACTGCGAGGCATTCGATGAGATCGTCGCGCGCTATAAGGACGGCATTTTCAACTACGTCCGGCGCATGGTTTCGAACCGCGATGATGCGGACGACCTCGCGCAGGAGGTCTTCGTCCGGGCGTTGACCGGCATCAAGTCGTTCAGGCGCGAGTCGAACCTTCGGACCTGGCTCTACCGGATCGCGTCGAACCTGTGCGTGGACCGGTATCGCCGGGCCGGGCTGGAAAGGCAGTTGTTCACGCCGCCGCACCAGTCGCGGGAAGATGATGAAGGCGCGGCCGCTCAGTACGATATGCCGGACAGCAGCCGGGACCCTCAGCGGGTCTTTGAAAATACGGAGCTGCGCGCGGAGATAGAGAGGGCGCTCGGCCGGCTGCCGGCGAAGCTGCACTCGGCCGTGTTGCTCTTCGATATCGAAGGGATGTCCTACGAGGAGATCGCCGACGCGATGGGATGCCCCATCGGCACGGTGAAATCCCGCATATTCAACGCGAGAATGCAGCTTCGGGAGCTGCTCAGGCCGTATGTCGCTGGAGGTACGAGATGAACTGCAGAGAGTTCGCCAGGATAACCGGAGATTATGTGAATCGGACGCTGTGCGCCGAGGTCGCCGAGCGCGCCCGGATGCATCTGAGTTCGTGCGCCGACTGCGCGTCCAGGGTATGCGAGCTCCAGCGCACGTCCGAGATGCTTCGCTCGCTGGATCGGTCGGTCGCGCCGGCTGGGTTCGAGGCGCGGCTGAAGGAGCGCATAGCCGCCCGGAGGGCGAAGTCGCCCGCCGGAGTGTGGGGCATGATCGTCGGATGGGCGAGGGCGCTCGCGGGAACATCGGCGGACGGTCGGCGGGTGATTCTCCGGCCCGTGCTGGCGGTTCTCATCTGCGTCGCGATCATCGGCTCGGTGGTGGTCTTCGGACCCATGAAGCAATGGAACGCGCCGGAGACCGACTGGGCATACATAGACACGTGCCGCGATCAGCACGCATCGTTCGCGGGCGCGAGTCCGCTGGCGGACGAGTCCGCCGCCGCGTTGAGGGAGAGAACCCGCGACGTGGAAAAGGCGATGTAGGCGCATGAATCGAAACATCGTGACGATAACCTTGATCTGCGCGTGTCTGCTCGCGGGGTCGGCCCGAGCGGAGATTGACGGACGAGACGTGCTCAAGCACATGCTCGAAGCCGAGGGAAAAGTCTGCTTCATCGCGCATGAGGTCACAACGCTCGCCCGGGGACCCGCGGTCACCTCCGAGCAGACCGTCTACCGCGCCGGGTTCCGGGGCATGCGAATGGAGTACCTCGATCCTCCGAATATGAAGGGCGAGATCAGAGCGGACGATGGGAAGGTGCTCGCACATTACATTCCGGCGGACAAGGTCTTGAAGCTGCGCCCGTCCAGAATCGCCGGCATGCGGGAATGGGCGAGCCACAGCCCCAGGTTCTCCAAGGAACAGAACTTGCAGGTCCAGCTTGTCGGCAAAGACAAGATCGCCGGGCGGGACGCGTACGTAGTCGCGATCAAGCCTCACTTCCGCGAGCACGGGCCGACGCACAAGTTCTGGGTTGACGCAGGCAAGTGGATCAAGCTGAAGTCGGAGGAGATCGCCCCCAGCGGCACGGTTCTCTCCACGTCATACTTCACGAAGATTGACTTCGTGAGCTCGATCCCGGACGAGAAGTTCCGAATCGAGCCGCCGCCGGGGGTTCGGATAGAGCGCGAGGAAGAGCATTCCAGGCACATCTCTATCGAGGAAGCGCGGCGGGCGGCGGGCTTCCGAATCCTGGAGCCTTCATATCTGCCTCCGGGGCTTAAGCGGGCCGGCGCCGGAGTGATTCCGTTTCGGGACGGCAAGATAGTAGTGCTTCGGTACACGGATGGGGTCAACATGTTGTCGCTCTTCCAGACCACGGGCGACAAGCTGAGTCCGAAGTTCCTGGAGCATCTGCGGCACGGACCGACGCGCTCCGGGGGCGAGGTCTACTCCTGGCAGGTGGGCAAGCTCAATCTGACCATCGTGAGCCGGCTGCCGCTGGACGAGGTCCGCCGGATCGCAGCCTCCGTGAAGTAGCCCGCGCGCGGGATCACTGCCACAAGAACGCCTTCTCCACGGTTTCCGACGTCGCCTCCGCCGTTCGCTCGTCAATCCGCCGGATGTCCGGCCTCCTGGACGCGTCCGGAATTCCGATCCGCTCGTACATCTGCTTCCTGATCGTGACCGGTCGCGATACCTCGACAGGTCGGATGACGCCCGTCCGCCCGATCGCGTCCACCGTCCGCTCCCGGATCAGCGCGTAGGCTTTGCGAAGAGGCATGGTCCGCGCAGACTCGCGCGCGAGCCCCTCCTTTACCCGGCAGGTGACGACCCCCGGAATCCACTCGGCGGCCTCCGTGCACGCCTTGTCGTCGCCGGAAACCATTATGACCGGCAGCCCGTAGTCTGAGACGATCCCGGCGTCAATGCCTATCTCGCCCGCGAGCCTGCTGTTCAGCCACATGTTGTCCACCGTCTTCGAAGAGTACGTGTGGTTCAGGAAGCCGTCCGGAGTGTGATTCATGGCGTGGTAGCCGAGGAGGATCACGGCATCGCACTCCCGAATCCGCCGCATGCGTTCCAGCGTAGGCCCCTGGATGATCTCCGCGCGCGGGTCGAGCTCGGAGAGAACGGCGGCCCGGCCGGTCGAATGCCCGTCGCGGACGATGACAGCGTGCGCGCCGGCCTCGAAGCAGCCCTCCACGCAGGCATTGATGTCCCAGGTATAGCAGCGACGTCCCTTTTCATAGAAGCGGCCGTCGGTCTTCACGAACTCGCGGCTCGTGATTCCGCTGATTCCTTCCATGTCGGCGAAGATGTAGATGTTCATCGGCCTCTTCTTGCCCGACCCCGCAAGTGCGGCAGCGGAAAGACACAGGAGAGCGGGCAGCGCGATCATCGCAGCTAATCTCGGCATTGGGCTCATTCTCCACCCACGGTACTTCTCGAACCGACCGCGCGAAACCTCCGATCCGGACACTTTACCCCGCGAAGCTCCTTGCGTCCGGGCGCTTCGGATGCTATCATGCTCTCGACCGCTCACCCATCTGCGAGCAGGAGGTCGAGCATGGGGAAAGGCGACATCTGCGCGGACGAGCGAACCTCGTTCGGCGATTACGAGACGGGCGTAGTCGTGCATCGCCTCACGAGTCAGCTCTGCCACAGCAGCCATTTCTACTTCACGCACTGGTGCTATTTCGACGGCGGTCGCAGCATGGCCTTTCATTCCGACCGAGGCGGCGCTCGAAACCTGTTCGGCCTCGATCTCGATTCCGGCGAGATACGCCAGCTCACGGGCTTCGAGCCGGGCGAGGAGGGAGTGCGCCCGTTCTGCGCGTGTGTGGCCCGCACAGGCGACGAAGCCTACTTCTGGTCGGCCGGAGCGCTCTACGCCCTCGATCTCGTGACGCTGGAGGAGCGACACCTATGGAGTCTGCCCGCCAGGACGCACGGCGGGATGCCGAATTGCGACTGCGACGGGAAATATGTCTACTTCGTGCTGACTCCGGACCTATCGGATGAGATCGCATTCGGTCCGGCGTATGGACAGGTCGCATTCGAGCGATTTCGGGAAGCCCATCCCCGCAGCCGGGTTTGTCGAGTGCCCACCACGGGCGGGGAGGCCGAGATCCTGTGGGAGGAGGACTGCTGGATCGGTCACGTGAACACCTCGCCCGTGCAGCCGAGTCTCCTCACTTTCTGTCACGAAGGACCCTGGCCTCTGGTTGACCAGCGCATTTGGGGACTGGACGCGGAGAGGAAGTCCGTCTGGAGAATCCGCCCGGAGTCCGAAGGCATAGTCATAGGCCACGAATACTGGTTCGCGGACGGCTCGCGTGTGGGATACCACGGGAGGACGCGTGATCGAGTCCCGCTTTGGGGCCATGCGGACCCGCTCGGCGGGGATTTCGCGGAGTTTCCGGTGCTGCGCCCCTCAATGCACTTCCACAGCCTGGGGACCGACCTGTTGGTGAGCGACGGGGCGGCGAATGATCCGTATCTCAGGCTCTGGCGCTGGAACGGCGAAGGCTACGATGGAGCGGTTCTCTGCAGGCACTCGGGATCCTTTCACACGCAGAGGGTGCACGTCCATCCAGCCATGACTCCCGATGGAAGAGGTATCGTCTTCACGAGCGACATCCAGGAATATGGGAACACTCACCTCGTGGAGATTCCGGAGTTTGAGTCGCTTCCGTCGGTGAAGCCGGAGTGACGGCGGGTAGGGGGTCGAACCGGCGGCGTCAGTTCACCACAACGATGTCAGTCGCGCGGATCTGGCGGTAGAGATTGGTGGAGGGCGCGGCAGCCCTGAAAGTCGAGCTCACGCCGGTCACGATCACATACCTGCCGACCGGATCCTCGCCCTGCCCCACCGGAACGCTTCCGAGGACCTTCGCGCCGTTGTGGCCGGAGTCGTCCTGCGCGCCGCTCCCGTCGTCAATGTAGAAGTACCCTGAGGCCGAATACGTTACTTTACCCGTGGTCGTGATGAGCAGTCCGATATTGTTGAGATGGACCGAAGTCTGGATGCCCTTAATCGTATGGTCCTTCACACCTTCCTGCCCGGCCTTGGTGATCGGGTCATAGAACCAGTCGCCGCCGCCGATGGCGCGGTTCACGAGCACCAGCGGCCTGATCCTTATGTCGGCGCCTCCGCCGTACGCGACCGTGCTCGCGCTTATGTACTTCTCGCCACCGGTGCTCGTGGATACCGTGCCGACTACGTCAGCCACATCGTACGGCGCCAGTCCGTGATAGGACTTGTAGATCGCTATGCCGGCTGAGCGGTCCTCGGCTTCTACGTAGAACTGGCTCACGCTCGGTACAGCGGTAACCTGGACTTCACTGAGAGAGCATGCCACTCCGCTCGCGAGTCGTATCGCCTCCGCGATTGTGACCGATCTGTTGACGGTGAACCGGATCGCCTGCCCATTCGCGAGGAGCGTGCTGCCGTTGTATGAGTACTTGCGCGCGACCGATCCCTGCGCGTTCTCCACGCCCACGGTCGCGCTCCGCCCGGCCCCGAAGCTCATGTTCGAGGACTGGACCTCCTGGTATTGCAGGACGATGTCGCTGGTTACCTCGCAGAGGATCACCTGGAACGTGAGCGGGGACGTCGAGCCGTAATGGGGCACGCCGACCCAGCTTATCACCATCTTGCGGTTCGGATACGAGCCGGCCGTGCCGATGCGCACGCTCCCTCCCGCGGGCGGATTCAGGTCATCCCAGTATGGATAGATCACCGCGTTCGGCGCAGCCGCGACCGGGATGTCCCTGTTCATATACTCGGACAGGCCGGTACTCGCAAAGCCGAGCAGACCGTTCGCGCCAACGTAGACCTGAGTGTATGCCGTTCCATAGAAGCTGAACGTAAAGGGGATCGTCTGAGGCCCGCTCACGGCATCGTCGGAAAGCAGTAGAGTAGAGTGGCCGCTGGGGTCTACCCAGGAGTATGTCGTCGCTGTCATCTCGTAGTTGCGGGTAACGGAGAGGATGATGCTTCGGTAGGTATCGCCGTTCCCGTTCGTCGTGTTCGCGAACGAGACGGTGTCGAAGTAATCGCCGGTGGATAACGTGTTGGCGTCGGAGGTTACCGACACCGTGACATTCACGTTCGCGCCGGGATCGAGAACGCCGCTTGCCGCGGACAGACCGATCCAGGACTGTCCCTTCGAGGCGGTCCAGTTCAGCGCGCCGTAGCCGGTGTTCGTAAGAGTGTAGACCTGGCTTTGCGGGAGGAATGGACCGCCCTGCACGCCCGACGGTGCGAAGCTCGTCGTCGGGCTGACCGATAGCGTGCCGTCCTTGATGATCAGCGTCACGGCCCTCGTCGTGCTCCCCGCGCCGTCCGTCTCATTCACGATGTTGACCGTGTCGGTGTAGACGCCCTCGCCGAGGCTGAGAGCGTTCGAGTTGACTGAGACAGCCAGGGTCGTGCTGCCGCCCGGACCGAGTGTGCCTCCGGTGGCGGAGAGATCAATCCACGTTTCGTTCTTCGACGCGGACCATGCGATATCCGCATCGCCCAGGTTCTGGAGCGTGTATGAGCGGCTCGACGGAGTGAACGGGCCGCTGGACGGCCCGGTCGAGATCAGTCCCGTCGTCGGGGTCACGAGCAAGCCGGCCCTGTTCACGGCGAACGCTTTCAGGCACACGTTGGAATTCGCGTAGTAGCTGGTGAGGTCGCTCCATGACACTCCGTCGGAGCTGATGTAGCTTTCTCCGGCGCTTGCGGTCGCGCCGCCGCTGTACCCCGTGACCGCAGACTCCATGGGAATAGGGTAGTTGAAACCCGGAGTCGTGAGCTTGATGACGGCCGAAAAGCTCTGCCCCGCCGCCAGCGTCACAGTCTGGTTTAGCGCGATCGTCTGATATCCCGCACTGGTGATCGTGCCCGTCTGAGTTGTCGCCGGCCCGGATGGATTGACCGGCCCGGATGTCGGATCGAGATAGACACTAAGCTCGTAGGTTGAGCCCGGCATGGCCACGTAAAGGCTCACGGCGGCCAGCTCCTCCGCGGATAGGGAGGTGAAGACGTTCGCAAACCAGGCCGTGTTCGTCGAGTAGCCGGCGCTCTCCACCCAGCCAAGAGGATCATGCTGGTAGACCTGCTCGTAGTTCGTAGTGGATTCCGCGCCGCGGAAGACCGCGTTTTCAATGCCGATCTTGCTGTCGTAGTAGGAGATGTAGAAGTATCCGCTCGATCCCCAGATAGGGCCCCAACTGTTTCGCATTATGAAGGCGCCGTTTCCGGGCGGCGCGGTCAGGAAGTTGTTCCGGTCGTAGTTGTCGTCCCACCCTACTACGCAGACGGCGTGGTTGGCGGCCGTCGCGCCGGCGTAGTAGTAGGAGTTGGTCGAAGAGTTGAAGTAGCTGCCGCCCCAGTAAAGCGTCGTGTAGACCGCGCCGTAGGTCATGACGGCCTGCTTGATCCCATCATTGTCGAGCGGGCCGGTCCGATCAGGAACGAAGTCCACCGCCTGGATGTGCTTTCGGGCCGTCAAACCCGATGGCGACCCGCAGCTCCATGCGTTGTACGGGTCGTCCGCTTCCAGCACGGGGCCGTCCCAGCGAGCCAGATACGCCGCGGCCATGTACGAGTTGCCGCCCGCGCAGCACGTGAGATCGTAGCCCGTGGTGTTCTTCATATTGTTCTCGGAGAAGTCCCAGATCTCCGAGGGCTTCAGGGAGGATTCCATGGAGCCGTAGCTCGCGAATGCCCAGCAGGCCCCGCAGCTCCCCTGATCCCTGACAGGAGTGAGCTTGTTCTGCGTTCGGAGGTCATACGTCGCGGGGAGGCCGACAAGCCCCATGGACTGAAGAGCCAGCAACTTTCCCGGTTCGGGGGCTGGCAGCTTCACGGGCGGGGGCACAAGTCCCAGGGCGCGCCCTTCCTCGGTCGTTTCCTGGGCCTTCCCAGCCGATACGTCCTCCAGATACGTGACGAACCTTGGATTCGCGGGCGCGACCGAGGGCGCTGCGCCCGTATCAGCGCCGACCGCGGAGGTGGCATGGAAGGCGAAAAGATATGCAACGGCACACGCGACGAGTAGTCGGCTGCCGGTCGAGTATCTCGACTTCATGCTGAAGTTCCCTCGACTCCATGTAACGAATGAGCGAGAGGAGCCCAGAACACCACTCTCTTACAGATTACCCCAGTATTGACGAGCGGTCAAGCGAAATCGTTCAAAAAGTTCCGAAAACCGGCACAAATACCTGCGCGCGGCGCGCGCTCCGAATCATCTTGTTCCGAATCCGTGTTGCCGATAATCCGGCGAGGAGG
>Ga0315284_10004426_pt1 | contig 19942 bp, 14 predicted proteins | sample YL17G09_16_MG_FD_203696 | JGI IMG/M metagenome (GOLD analysis project Ga0315284, IMG submission 203696) | Sediment microbial communities from Yellowstone Lake, YNP, Wyoming, USA - YL17G09_16 | ecosystem: Environmental > Aquatic > Freshwater > Lake > Sediment | place: USA: Wyoming | collected... | reverse complement strand
TATTAAAGCAATCTTATTATCTTAAACCAAGAGGATCACGGTCGAATACTTTCGTTGAACAACAAGAAAAAATGACCGCATTTGGAGACACCTCGCCCCTGGGTCTTCCTTTTCGATCCCGACCTTTATGGATTTAAGCCGCTTGGGTCTCGTTTGCCGCTTCCTCCCGGAGCGGCATTCGTGCGATGACCCATAAGTTGTGCGTCAGTACGCCCCAGGCCACCGCCAGCTCACGATGCTCAAATCCTTTTGCCGTTAACGGACGGCCTAAAAACTGGTTTTTGAAAATTCCTATTCGCGCCTCGGTCTGCGAGCGGCGTCGCTGGCAGTCGACAAATTTCTCCTCCTGCAGCCGCTGCTTCAACGCCACCGGCGATCGCGGGCAAATCCCGTTGTAGATTCCCTCGTTTTCCAGACTGTTCCGCGTGTTGGCGCTGTCAAATCCGCGGTCTCCCGCCATACTCCGAACCTGCGGCGGAGCGTCTTTGCCCGTGATTTCCTTCATCCGCTTCAAGCTTTCAGCCACCATCTTGCTGTCCGCGGGGGCGCTTTCCTGCCACAGATGATAGTCCACAATCATCCCTTGGCGATTCTCCGCCAGATACAGCGTGTTGCCAAACTCGACCTCCGCGTCGGCCTTTCCCCTCACAATCACCCGCACATCCGCCTCATAGAGGCTGAGCAGCTTATCCGCGTTCTTTACCGGCCGCTCACCGATAATCCGTTCGTGCGCCTGTTTCCGCGCCCGGGGCAGCAGTTGCAGTACGCCATCAATCCGCGCCAGCACTTGCTTGGCTTCTTTTTCCGTCCATTCAGTCTGCCGCCATTCCTGGCTCAGCAGATCCCGGTGTCGCTGTGCGTGCTCCTCCACCCGACGCACCATCCTCTTCATTTTGCGCAATACCTTCTTGCGGGCTATCTTGCCGTTTGCCTTGCGCCGCGTCATCGTCATGCCGATGCTGAGCTGGTTCATCTGCCGCACAAACTGCTCCGGCTCGTCCATCCGGTGTTTGAGCCCCTGCGCCCGAATCAGGACCACCGCTTTCATCAGCGTGCGCGTCCCGTCCCTCAGCAGCACCCAGTCCACCGGGAAATGAATGTTGGCCTTCACGCATGTGGTGTCTATGAACACCATCTCCAGGTCCAGCGGTTCGGCCAGATCCATCGGTGCCCACTGGTCGCAATCTCCTTGGATCCCGGCCTGCAGCAGCAAGGGATTGATGACCTCGCGCATGGATGCAGCCGGCAGCCAGTTGGCGTAACGCTGCACGGTGCTTTTGCCCGGCACCCGAATGACGTCCAGGGTATCAAGCAAACAAAACTTCTGCAGCACGGGGCTGTCGGCCAGCCGCGCGCTGAACCCCCGATAGCTCTCCCCCAAGAGGGTGCGTGCAAGATTGCAGCGGAGTGCACGGCGCGAGTGCTGCTGAAAGTGAAGCTGCTGTTTGATGTCGATATTCTGGGCTGGGTCCGCTTTCTGCGTAAGCCAGTCGTTCGTGCTCAACAGAACAAACCGATTTTCTACGTCGCTCTGATCCAGCAACTGGTTGATACGGCCGAGTTGTTGGCGGAAAATATGGTAGTCGACGTTGCCCACAACGGTAGGCAATGCCGGGCTTAGATGAGGCTGAAACGGAATTAATTTGACAGTCATGGAGCTAGTCTATAGACTAACTTGTAAATATGCAAACAAAATATGAATTAAAAGTGCAGGCGATTCGATCTCAGAAACAACAGGCTCGTCTTTATGTCTATTTCCCCCTGCCGCTGGCGGCCGCGATCGGCTTGGAAGCGGGCGAGGCCGTGCAGTGGGAATTGTTGGATCGGGGCGAACTCCATCTGATGCGTCCGAACACCCCCAAGCCCCAGGCAAGACAAAAATCGAAGGAGTCTTCCTAAATCCCGGCGGCGTTTGCGGATCAAAAAATATAACGCATCATTTTTGCCCTTTTTCACGTTTTTCGCTACTCTTGGAGAGGATGAAATCCCGTCCCCGCCTTGTATGGGCAGGCTCTCGGGCTTTCGGGACAGGCTCTACTTACGTACAAATCTTTGCCATTTAAGCATGAAAGGCAAAAGATCGACGCAGAGGTCACAGAGGTCGCAGAGAAAAGTTATTCAAAAACAAAAATCCTCTGCGGTCTCCGCGCCCTCTGCTCCGAACATAGAACCTGGCTGGGCGGGCTGAAGCCCGCCGCCACTGGATAAGGGATGACGGGTTGCGAAGGACTGCGGCATAATCTCATGCTTTGTGGCCGCGGGCTTTAGCCCGAGCATTGGCACACCCCAGTCATTCATTTTCATGCACCGGGGTGAATCGCCGGTGCATGGGAGCCTGTGTTGGGGCTTTTGGATCGCGTTCATTCCGCATCATGCACTTCGTGGTTCGTTCTCCGAACGTCAATTCGGGAACTGGGCCATGACGGCAACCAGCTGCGTGATCCCCTGCGTAAAGAAGAGCTCAAAACCCAGAAGCTGATAATCGGTTGTAACCTCGATGCGCCCATTCGAGAGCGGCATCGACTGCGTGAAGTAACCGGCTCCGGCCGCGGGGAAGCTCAGTAGTTTGGCTACCTTCTCATGAGGTCCGAGGGTATCAGTCATCTCCGCAACCTCTGTGCCCGCGCCATCAAAAACTTTCAGTGTATAGGAGATTCCGGTTCCAAATGGATTCAGCAATGCGATCCCGGTCAGGTAGTTGCCGCCCGTGACGGCGGGCACTTGATGGGCAATGTGGGAGAAAAACAGTTTTTGCCGCGGAATGCTCTGGCTGGGCACCGCTGCACTGGCCTGCACCCCACCATAGTCATAGTTGAATTGCGAGAAGCCCGTGATGCCGGCCTTGTCTCCCTCGACAATAGCATAGCCCGTGATCATGCTTCCCGAACCCAGTCCGAAAAGGCTCGCGGCGGATTCAAGAAGCTGCCCCTTGGCGTTTACTGTGCGCAAGGCAGGCGTCCCAAGAATCTTGCCATCATTGCCATAGGCAGTAAGCGTGAGGTTTACGGGAGCGTTGGCACTGTTCGTGACACCCAGGATACTGGTATACCCGTTGTTCACTGCGAAGTGCGGGAAGAAGAGCCGCGCTTCGGTGCCGGGCACAACCGCCCGCAGCGCTGCGATTTCCGCCATGGTTCCGAAAAGTTCGAGCCCCGCGATCGGGCGGTCCGAGTTGACGCTGACAGTGCCTGACGAGGCAGTAAAGTTGGGAAATGTAAACAGGCTCTGCCCTTTCGGCGGCAATACCAGAGGAGATATCAGCTGATCCACAGGTGTCCCTGAGGCATCCAGCAAGGTAGCATTCACTGTGGCCGCATTGACTCCGGGATTGAAAAGCACATACGTTGCTTTCCCCGCGGTATCGAATTGGTGCCTCAGGAAAAGAAACTGAGTTGCCGTTTCCGCGGATACATCCACACCATCAGCCACCCGTTGAAAATCCTGGTCGAAAAGGAGAAAAAAGCCTGTCAGCTTCTGTGCCGAACTTGCCAGCAAACCTCCGATCTCACCCGCCGCGCGCACCAGGCCGAATAGCTGGTAACCTAACGTTGGAATTTGCGCGCCCGCATTCAGCGGTGGAGGCAAGGATGGATTGCTCGTTCCGGGAATCAGAGTCCCATTGGGGCCATAGCCCACAAACTCCGCCGATATAGGCACCGAAGAAGAATTCATCACCGCGATCCCGGTAGTGTAGTTGTCACCAATGGCGGTGTTAAATCCGTTGACCATCAGGGGGTAAATAAGCGGGTACGATGAACCTGATTCGATAGCGCCCATATCGGTCACACCGTCGCCCGGCAAGGAGCCTGCGCGGGCAACGCGGAATTCCTGGTTATAGTCCAAGAATGGGAGGTTTGCCGCCGAATTAGTGCCGACATTGATTGCCGGCGATGCCGGCGACAGGCGGAAATCGTTGCCAACGGGATCCGCAAACATCGGATCACCCGTGATGTTGTTGTTGACAGAGGCAAAGGTTCCATCGCCGATCAGCGAGTACTGGATGCTGTCAGAGCTGAGGCCTGCCAGGTCCCCGGCCACATTCCCGCTGATGATGGAATCTGCCACGGAGACCGAGGCGCCAGGAGTGAGCGCAATCCCTTTGTGCCGGTTTTGATAGAAGTCGCTGCTGACGACTCGAACGGTGCTCGTGTTGGCAGCATTGAGGCCGTCCCCGAACGTGCGGTCCGTTGACCGGACTATGATACTGTTGGTCAAAAGTGCAGTCGAACTGCCGTTCAGCTGTATTCCCTGGGCATTGTCTGCGATCAGGTTGCCGTCCATTTGCAGATTCTGCGCCTGATCGATCAGCAATCCATAGTCATTCGCATGCATGATGTTTTTGTTCACGTTCACAACCGGCCCCGGGCTCGGGCCCGTGCCCGTCGGAGTCGTTATGGTGCCGGCAAACAGAGAGACTGCCGCACCCGTATTGCTCTCGAAAGTGTTGCCGATAATCGACATGGTTCCATCCAGGAGCTGGATGCCGTCACCATATGTCCCCCTGTTGCGGGCGAATGTGTTGCCGGTGATGGTCCCGGAACAATTCACAAGATAGGCGCCCTGGCCGCTGTTGCTGTTGATGGTGGAATTCATCAGCTGAACGTTCGCGTCCACAGCGTCGATGCCGTCACTCCCGTTGTTTTGGATCGTGGAGTTGCTCATCGTGAGTTGCCCTCCGCTGAGCAGGGCAACCCCGGCGCTGCTGCTGCCGGAAACCGTGGTGAAGGTGACGTCGACATCGCCTCCGCTCTCGAGGGCAATCCCGATTGAGGTAATGCTGGCATTCTGGTTGGTCAGATTGCAGTGGTCAACCGTTACCGAAAGCGGCACCGAGGCAGATGGCTGAAGCAAGTCAATGCCGGTCTCTCCTCCATTGATCGTCAGTCCCTGGAAAAGCACGCCCTTCAGCCCTACGACCTGCAAATCGGCAAAGGCATTGGTAGACGCACCATCCAATACCGGCGTCTGGCCGGCGGCGGCACGGATCGTGATGCCATGCAAAGGCAATCCCTGAGCATTGGTGCTGATCGTGATCGACGGCAAAGTCGGATCCGAAGGCGCAGGCAACGTGTACGTCTGGCTGTCGGCAATCTCAATGATATTTCCAGGATTCGCCGCGGCAAGGGCGTCGGTGAGATTCCGGAATACATTGGCGCCTGTCCCGCTCTGGCTTACCGTCAGAATGCGGGATGGATCCGGCACATAGAGACCGGCCCAATATGGAACCGAATAGGTCGCGGCAGTGAGACTGCTCTGAAACGTGATGAAACCCTGGAATCCACCAGAAAGAGGCGCTGCAGCCTGCATCGACACGTCGATGTTCGCAGTGGCCCCCGGGGCCAGCGGCCCCGTGTCGGCCGTGCTGACGCTGATGGCAGGGCCGGAAATGAGCGGCTGTACAGAAATGGCAAATCGGTCGGTGCTTGCTGAGATATTTGTGATGCTCAGCGTCCGGGTGAGCGAGATCGAGTCCGTATAATCCTGCACCTGGAAATTCAGGTTGGTCGGAGAAAAAATCGCGACGGCGGCAGAGGCGTTGCCCAGGTTGAGCATGCCGTTGCCAGCCTGCACCACGGTGGCAGGCGTGATCCCATCAATCGTGACCTGACTTGCGGTATTGGCGAGTACAGACTTGACGCCGGCAGGCGTGAGATTGGGAAACAGCTGCATTACCGCAGCCGCGGCACCCGTGACCATGGGTGTTGAGAAGCTTGTCCCCTGACTGACGGTAAAGCGAGTGACATCGTATAGGATTCCACCCCTGGTGTTGTTCTGAGCCGCCGAATAGACACTCCACCCGACCGCTACAAGATCCGGCTTGATGCCGAAATCCGCGGAGGGCCCGCGCGAACTGTCGCTGACCAGAACCGGCTGCACAGGCGTCGCCAACTGGTTGCTGGTGCTGACGCCAATGCTGATCGTAGCACTGAAGAAACTGGCCAGATATTTCTGGAGGGCCAGACCATCCGCATTGAAGATCATCACGGCAGGGATTGACGTTCCGGCGAGGTACCCCATCTGAACCGGAGCCTCACCCGGAATATTGTCGTAAACGACGACCGCCCGTGCCCCCGCGCTCGCCGCGTTGGTGACCTTGGTGAGGAATGTACAGGTACCTCGTCCGACCAGAGCGATTTTCCCAGTCAGCCTGCCGGCGGGCAGGGCAGAGCAAGCCAAGCCGTCCCCGTCCAGCGTAGCCACGTCGATGGCAGGGGTAGAGGAGATTGCCGTTGATATCGCCGGTCCACTGCCATTCTGGTACGCAAGAGTCTGCAGGCTTGCCGGCACATTCGGGCCGGAGACGTGGAGCTGGGCGGCAAAAATGCGCGAATTCCAGATCGCTCCCACGGAAATCGCATCCGGAGCTGAGCCCGGCGAACCGACCGAGTGTGTGTCGGGGCCCTGATTGCCTGCTGCCAGACACACAACGACACCGGCAGCGATGGCATTGTTGATGGCATCCACTTCCGGATCTTCCGATGGAGGGACATAATCCAAAGATCCGAGACTGAGATTCAGGACATCCATGCGGTCATTGACGGCATCGTTAATGGCTGCCAATATCGCGGCTGTCGTGGTGTAATCATTAATCCCCGGGGTACCGAATACCTTGTAGTTTCCGAGCAACGCGCCCGGCGCCATGCCTGAGATCTGGGAAGGAGAGGGAAGAAGAGCAGTATTGGGAGTCACCACCTTCCCCGCTGCGCAGCCGGCCACGAAACTGCCATGCCCGACTTGATCGCGGGCGTCTTGCACAATCTGACGATTGGCCAGGAGCCCGATGTAGTCGCGTGCGACGATAACTTTGTGATTTGTGAACGATTGATTGCCGGCATCGTATTTCGGGAAACCGGGCGGGTAGGTGCTCGGAGTCGGCAGGGTGCTGTCGGCGAACATCGCGTTGGTGTTATCGATTCCAGTGTCGATGAGACCGATTTTTTGTCCCTGCCCTGCATTGGCGCGGCCCCCGGAGACGCGGGCCCATAGTGCCGCCGCATTGAGTGTCTGTGCGGCAGCGTTGAGGTTCATGCGCTGTAGCCGCGAGAAGTAGACTTTTTTCACGCCAGGCATACGGCGCACGGCAAGATAATGCTCGACGGGCACACGGGCGATGATGGAGTTCAGCACCAGATCTGTGGAACCCTGAATCTCCACGCCATTCAATGTCTGCAGCTGGTCGGTTGCCAACTGACGTCTGCGTGCAATCTGGCTCCTGTATGTCAACGCCTGTTGAGAGTCCAGCCGAATGCGGTTGCCTCCGGCCATGAAGCCGGATCGGAAAGCCTGAAGACGGGCGGCCGGCTCCGCCAATGCACGGGCTACGGACGGTTCTTCCAGTTCGATGATCAGCTGTAGATCCCTGGTACCAGGAATTGCATGACGGAGAAGAACCTGCATCGAAGCAGGGCCGTCCCTGCGGGGCCGCCTGTCCACCGCTTGTGGCGTTCCGAAGCTATAGATCGCAAGAGCCAGCAGCGCCGGCAGTGAAAATCGGAACAAAACGCGGTTTCTGTGCTTATGCATCATCCCTCCCCTGATCATCTGGCATCACAGACAGTCAACGTCACCCGTCCTAAATATTCGGAAACTCCGATTCAGGTACGTCGAAATGCAAAAAATAGCGCAAAAACGAGTAATATTGACAGTCCTCCCCACGCACACAGCGCAGACCTTACTGATGCATCCGGGGACGCAAAGTATCAGTTTTTCGACAAGTTTTTTGTCGCCGGAAAATGCCGGGGCATCATATTATTTGCTTCTCATATTGGAAGGGGTGGTTATGGATCAAATCATCATTCATGAGGTGGGACTTCGTGACGGTCTGCAAATGGAGAAGCAGGCAGTTCCGATGGAACAGAAGATCTCCTGGATCAATAAGCTGATTGCCGCGGGAGTCGATATCATCCAAATCGGCTCGTTTGTGCATCCGACCAAAGTTCCCCATAGAACTCGCTCGCGAGGTAGCCACCTTCTTCGGAAGGGAGATGCCGGGCATGGTGTATAATGCAGGACCAATCAAAACGCACGCGTCATAATAAATCTTATGCCCAGGGAGATAGTCCATGAAACTACTTGAAGGAATCCGCGTTTTAGACCTGACAAATGTTCTGTCCGGACCATTTGCCACTCTACATCTGGCCCTGCTGGGGGCGGAAGTAATCAAGGTTGAACCCCCCGGCTCCGGAGATCTGGCGCGGAAGCTGGGAAACGTGACGAAACTGAACAATGAGTTGATGGGCACCAGCTTTCTGGCCCAAAACGCCAACAAGAAATCTCTCACGCTGAATCTGAAACACGCGGCAGCGCGCGAGATCTTCAAACAGTTGACTCGCAATTCTGACGTCGTGGTGGAGAATTTCCGGCCTGGTGTGATGAAGCGCCTCGGCGTCGGCTATGAAACGCTGCGCGAGCTCAATCCCCGGCTCGTATATTGCGCGATCTCAGGCTTTGGCCAGACAGGACCGGATGCGTTAAAGCCCGCCTACGACCAGATCATCCAGGGCTTGAGCGGAACCATGGCGGTCAATGGAGACGAGTGTCTGAATCCGCTGCGTTGCGGCTTCCCAGTGTGCGATACCGTGGGCGGACTCAACGCCGCTTTCGCAATTCTCGGGGCTCTCTATTTCCGCGAAAGGACGGGTGAAGGGCAGTCCATCGATGTAGCATTGCTTGATTCCATCATGCCTTTCATGGGATGGGTTGCGGCGAATCTGCTGATTGGCCATCAGCAGCCGGTCCTGTTGGGCAACGACAATTTCACGGCGGCCCCTTCGGGCACCTTCGCCACCCGGAACGGATACATCAACATTGCCGCCAATAAACAGGAGCAATGGGAAGCGGTCGCCGACGTCCTGGGCTTGCAGGAGCTGAAAACCGACCCGCTTTTCCAGGAGCGGGATGCACGCAAGAAGAATCGCAAGGCGCTGACGCCGTTGCTCGAGGCAAGGCTGAAAGAGAAAGATACGGACTACTGGGTCGAGATCCTAAACAAGAATGATGTCCCTTCCGGTACCATCCTCGGACTGGAGGAAGCACTCAACCAGGAGCAGATCAAGCATCGCAAGGCCCTGCAAACGCTCCATGTGGAAGGGATCGGTGACCTGCCTTTCTTCAACCTGACGGCACAATTCGAAAAAACGCCCGGCAGCCTGGATGCTCCTCCCCCAAGGCTTTCCGCGCACACAGAGGAAATCCTGAAGAGCCTGGGATATAGCGAGGCGCAGATTCAGGAGTTGCGTCAGCAACAGGCGATCTAGGAGCCCGTCCGAAATTAGGAAGGGTCGCGCGCATGGGGATTACCCGGCACGAATCCGCCCGACATGCGTCTTCCCTGCCCCCTCGATTTTGGACCGGCGATTTCGGCAATCTGTCCGGTCTGGCTCACTGCCGCAACTAAATCTACAGCATTTTGAATGACTTGCCGATCAAGAAAACAGTATGTGGAATTCTGCCTCTGCCAGTGCGATAAAAAATCAATCTTGGCTGGCGGGATTAATCGGAGAAGTCCCCCCATGATTCGGGCTGTGTCTACAGATAGGATTCAAAAGGAAAAGGCGGAAGCGACCAAGCCGGACACTTGCCCTCAATGCCGGAATGCGTTACCTTCCGGATCCAGATTCTGCAATATGTGTGGCGCACATCTGGTCCCGAGGAGCCCGACGGTCGCAGCCGGCAGTCCACCTGCGAGCCCTCCGGCGCCAAAGATGGCGCCGCCCAAGATCGCCAAGGCTCCACCGCCAAAACCGGCTGAAGAATCCTCAAGGGCTGCGGCCCATGCTCAGAATGCAACCCATGAACCCGAAAACCGGCTTAAGCGCTTGATTGAGATCATCGAGGGAAATAAGGAAATCCCGGCATTTTCCCACCACATCATGGAAGTCATGGGAATGATGGGGAGTGACGAGGCTTCGCTGCGCACCCTGACGAACATCATTCTACGCGATTACAGCCTGACCCTGGCCGTGCTGCGACTCGCCAATTCCGCTTATTACAATCGTTCGGGCAAGTCGGTCTGCAGCGTGACCCGAGCGGTGACTTTGATGGGCATGGAGGCTGTCAAGCGGCTTACAGGCGGCATGCTGTTGCTGGAGAACTATGAGAAGCGTCCTGCGGGTCTTAAAGAACTGCTCCTGCTGTCGATGTTGACAGCCAGCCACTCCTATCAGGCGGCGAAGCAGCTGAATATCCAGGATTCAGAGCAGGTCTACATGTGCGGCATGTTCCGCAACATGGGTGAGTTGTTGGTCGCCCTCTACTTCAATGAGACCTATGGGAAGATTCTCCTCGAGATGAAGGATAACAACCTGACCGCACACGAGGCCTCCCTGAAGGTGATGGACATCACTTACGAAAGCCTGGGACGTGCCATCGCTTCCTCCTGGAAACTGCCCGGCTCGGTCAGCCGTGTGATGTCGGCGCCAAATCCCGGGAACTTCAGCAAGCAGGATGAAGATGAGAAGCTGAAAACACTGGTGGCTTTCAGCCATGACTTGACTCATTGCGTATACCGCTGCCCTGCCGAGGAACGAAGTCAAGCTCTCGACGGCCTGCTTGAGAAATACAGCTCTATTCCAAATCTGGACCGGAAGACAGTTCAGAAGGTGCTTGATGAAGCTGTCACGAAGACAAAGGACGCGTTTGCAGCGGTCGGAGTTCCCCTGAACGATCTGCATCTCCGCCGCCAGTATGAGGTTGCACTATCGGGAAAGAACGAGCCTCAGCCTCCCGGCGGCGCTACGCTGGCTGCGGTAACAGATCTGGGCGAGCCCGCAGCCGCTCCGGCGGCGGCCCCGCCACAAGGCGCGGATGAAGATCTGCTGGCCCAACTCGTTGCCGAGGTACAGGCTGCCATGGAACCGGGCACCGAACCGAAGCTGCACGAGGTGCTCATGATGGCAATGGAGGCTTGCCACAGGGGCGCGGGATTCGAGCGCGTGGTTTTTTGCCTGGCCATGCGAGATCGTAGTTCAGTGCGGGGCCGGATCGGCCTCGGTCCATGCATTGAAAAGGTAATCGAGATACTGCAAATCCCGCTGTACGGAAACAGTGAACCCCTCACGCTCCCGCTCATGACCAAAAGGGACCTTTTCATCGATGCCCAATTGGACGACCGATATCATGATTCCAAACTGGTAGCTAAGCTGGGGGCCAGCTGTTTCGGCCTGTATCCCGTCGTGGTGGAAACCGTGGTGGTTGGATGCCTCTATTTCGACAAGTTGACACCCAATTCCCTGCCCTCGCAGAAAATCCTCGATACCTTGGCCAATTTGCGCAATCTGCTGGCCGACCTGATCCGCCGCACGCGCGCCCACGCTTGATCCTATCAACGCCGGCGGGATTGTTTGCCGTCCTGAGCGTTGCTCATCCTGATGCCCTGGACCGCCACCACCTCTTCGCCAACAGAACCAGGACTGCAATCGCAGCCAACAGGAGCAGAATCGTCAAATACTGACTCTTGATGATCTGCACGGCCTGATTGCCGAAGCGGAAACCGAGGTAGGCCATGGCAGCATAACGCAACAGGCGACCGATGAGCACCGCCATCGTAAAAACCAACAGGGGCGTGCGAAAAATGCCGGCGGCAAGGATCACGGGTTTGGCGGGAATGGGCGGCGGAACCAGAACCCCCAGGAACACGGCCAAAAAGGCATTGTCTTCGACCCGCTTTTTCACCCAGGTTTGTTTTTCAGGCGCGAGTCGGGATAGCGCCAGTTCTCCCCCCGCACGACCTGCCCGATACAGGAAAAGACAGCCGAGAGTTGAGCCCGCGGCTGCTGCCAGCACAATCCAGGGTAGCTGTTCCGGCTTTTGCCAGGCAAGCAGGATGACAAAACCGTCAGGCCCCCCTACTAGAGGAATGGCAGCAGAGTCCAGGAATGCAATCGCGAAAAGCCCGGGAATTCCAAGCATAAGCAGATACCGGTTTAATCGCTCGAGGAAGCGCAAGGGATTTCTCCTCTGGTAATCGCGCCAGTGCTCGTCATTATTTCACAGAAATCACCAGGCGGCGGAGGTCAGATCCCTCGTCATCACTTGGTCTGCGCCGCTAGAGTCCGCTGCCATTCGTAACCATAGTAGCTGATGGTAAGGCACGGCTGGATTCTTCCATCTTTGCGATCAGCTCATCGGGCGTCAGGGGTGGGCTGGTCTGCTGGGCCCGGAGCGGAAGCAGGCCGGCCAGTGCCAGGACGATAAGGAGCGCGGCTGTGGCTGCCCTCGGGACTGTCAGCTTTCGCAGGGTGCAGAAATAGAGCAAGCCTGCGATCCAGCCGTGTCTGCGGGCGACTTCGCGGCATTGTTCGTTCGGAGCCGTTGCTGTTTGCCACCAGATTCTGGCCAGATCGGGCCAATTGCGCGCCTCAAAAAGTTTCTGCGTTACGAAATAACAGGAATAGGTGCAGCCGCTGCACTCGGTGCGGAAACTGAAATCGGCCTGCCGGTGTTTCTTCATAAAATCCGGATCAAGCACATTGAGCGGGAAGCGGGAGGGTTGATCCTGACAGATCCAGAAGTCTCCGTTAGGCTTGATATCGAAGGAAAACTTGCCGGCAAGGCAGCCCCAGTTGAGCTTGTCGTTACGATATTGTTCCTCGACTCCCTGCGTATAAAACTCCGCTTTCACCAATGTGGGAGAATCGAGACGGCGCAGATACTCGGGATTGACCTTCGTAACCTTGTCCGTCCGCAGTTTTCCTTCGCCGACGACAACGGGATTCAACCAGATGCGGGCGTTGGGGAATTCACGCGTGCAGTATTCGATGATTTCCTCGAGCTGGCCATGGTTCGCCGGCGTGACGGTGACGTTCAGCGTAAGTTTCTTCCCCCTCGGAAGGTGATCGTTGAGGTAGCGAATGGTCTGGAGGATTTTCGGTCCTACGTGCCCATAGGGAATATCATTGCCCTCCACGCCATCCAGGGAGATGCCAATCTCGGAGACCTTGGATTGGAGCAGTTCCCGATAGCGATCCAGCGACATGGTGCCGTTGGAAGTCAGTTTCGTGTACATTCCTTTATCTGCGGCATAATTGATGATGGCCGCAAAATCCTTGCGGAGGAGAGGCTCTCCTCCACCCGAGACGCTTACCACTGCAACTCCAAAACTGTCGAGCACATCGATGACCTTTTTCATCCCGTCGAGATCGAGCTCGTCAAATTGTTCCTCCGGAATGTGGCAGAAACGACACCGCAGATTGCATCGATGGGTGATGGCGAGATGAGCGAAGTATGGCTTTTCACGAAAGATGGCGTTGCGCAAAGTCCGCGCCGCATATTTCCAACCCATGGCTGCCTCCTCGGGCAAAAAAGTGCAATGCATGCAATCCCCGGAAAGGCTCTTCGCAGGCACACGATCATCCGCCGCATTGATTGCCAAGGTTTCCCGAGGCGTTGGCTGCGGGCATGTCCACTGCACTGCGCTCCGTTGGGCTCCTCAACGTGCGATCAAGCCCGCCTGCGGAGCCATCGTTTACGGGCCTTGCCTCCACGACCATCTGCGCCGCCTCGCCACGAAACCTGGTGAGAAATGCGCACTGCCGCGAATCTGAATGCTTTTAAAAGCGCGTGCTTCAGGGATTGCTTTTCAATTGGTAATGTGAAATCGAGGGTAAAAAAGGCTCAGCGCGCAAAACAATGCCCGGATTAGGAGCGGAAGTCGGGGTCAGTTGGCGTTGAGCACGAGGATGCCAAATTGTTTGGGGAGCGACCAGAAGAGGAGCTGGGCATCGTCTTCTCCCAGCCAGATTTCAATGGATTCCTTGTAGACGGATTTATTGCGGCTGAAGACCTCGCGAGTCCAATCCCGGAATTGCCGGTAGGAACTGATGATCCAGCGCGTGAAGCGGTTGTAAGATTGTTCAGAAGCCAGGGACCTGATTTCCAGGGCCTGAGCTCCCTTGCAGATCAAGTCATAGTCGGCGGGCATCCGTTTCGGTCCCCAGGGATCTCGTGTCGCTACGGAAGCAGTGGTCGCCTCACCCGATCCTGGAACGAGCCGTGGACGGGTCGTGATTTGCAGGGGCTTGGCTTCTATTTCCAGCCAGTTCTGCGCAAGGAAAGGTGAGCCTCCTTTCCTCTGGATCTTGACGATGTTGAAGCTGCGCAGGCTGTGCCCCTGGACCTTCAGATCAAGCTTACGATTCACGACATCCAGCGCAAGGTAGGGAGCCTGGTTCCTGGCCAGCGCCAGCTCAGCCGTCAGCACCTGTTCTCGCCGGCTCAATTCCGCAAACTTATGACGCAATTCCTGCTCTTCGGACAATCCCCGACCGGCCTGCTGGGTCTGCGAAGAGCGGCAGGAGACGATCAGCGCGAGCATCGCAGCCAATATCGACAACAGGGCTGCTATCCAGGCCCTCGCCCTGATGTGACTTCTCATGCAGTCCGGATTCCGCTTCATCGCCATTTAATAAATCCAGATCGGGGTTCCGGGTTGTGCCGCCATATAGAGCTTTTTCAGAGTGTTGTCATCCACGCGGATGCAGCCGTGCGTGACATTGGCGCCAAGCAGGCGGGTGTAGAGAGTGCCATGAAGGAAAAAGCCGTCGCCAAAGGCAATCGCATAATCTCCAAGCACGTTGGCCATGGCGCGTTTGGAGGGGTCTTTGGGAATGGGTTCCCCTTCTTCGATGAAAGACCAGTCGGGTCGCAGCCACACGGGATTCGCCACTTTGCTGACCACCCTGAAAAATCCGCGCGGCGTGTCGAAGGTCCATGAGCGCTTGCCAGCCGCGTCGGCTAATTCCATGCCGTTGCCGGTGGAGCACGTCCCCTGGACGATGATGCGCATGCCTAATTGGAGAGTGATCTGACTCCGGGAAGTATCCACCAGAATCACCGGCCCGCCGGGATACTGATGCGCCAGCGCCTGCTCGAGCTTTTGCACCTTGTTTTCGAGGGTGCGCGTTTGGCTGCGCAAGGCGTTAACGTCTCCGCGCGGCGCCGCGGTGGCGCCACCTTTCTGTGGATCACCCTGCGCTGGCACCGGGGATTTAGAGCATGATTGCAGTAGGACGCAGCTCCCCAGACACAACGACAAGCTCAAGATGGCGCGTGCCAGTTTGCCCAATGCCATGATCACAACCTTGAATATTCCGCATTTCAGATCGCCGGTCTGAAATCAGAAAAATGACTTTCGTCCCCGCAATCTAAATTCCTATTGCTTCCTGTTGCCGCCTATCGTGCAGGTCCCAACTATGGTGACCGGCATCCCGACATAGGCTCTCTTGAACAGGTCTTCCATATCCGCGTCTTCGAGCGCCACGCAACCGTCCGTCCAATCCGAGTTGAGACGCCCGCTGCAATGGATTTCGATGGCTCCGCCGATGCGCGCACCCGCCTCGATTTCCTTGGTTTTTTTCATGGAATTGAAGCGCTGCCAGTCCGCGACATTGGGATAATCCAACAGCAAAGCCGCGCCAAAGCTGGTGGCGGGAGCCTTCTGACGGACCTTGTACTCCCCTTCCGGAGTCGAGGCGTCGTGCTCCTGGGCCTTCCTCCGGTACCAGTTCCGGCTCAGGTTGGCGACATACGATTTTGCCACCTGACCATCCGCGAGGAGCAGGCAGCGGTGTTCCAGCTTGTCAACGAGAATGGCAGAGCGGCCGGATTGACGGGTCCAGCGCAACAGGTCCTGCGCCTCCTTCTCCCACTTTTCCCGCAGTCGGCCGTTGTAGAAGCGGGCCAGCTCGGCAGCCACCAGATTCTCGCTCTGTGACCAGGCCGCCCGGGCACTGAGCGCGGCCGTCAGCGCCGATCCGGTCTGTCCGAGCGCCGCCAGATTATGGGCGGTCTCCAACAAAGTGCGCGCGCGAGACTGCTCGTAGTTCTTGACTTCGATCCGGGCGCCGGATTTCGGCGCCTGCGGATCCGTTGCCAGATCAAGTTCCAGGGTCTTCAGCTCCACGCCAAGCCGGGCTTTCTCATCCTGGACCCGTGCCTCCTGGCTCGTCCGAATGCGCATCGCAATCAGCGCCGCGGTCAGGAGCTTCTCCACGCAGGGATCGTAGTCACGACCCGGAGTCCAGGCCACATCGGCATGCGTCAAGCAATGCTTCGCATCAGCGATCTGTACTGCCAGCGTCCGCAGCTCCTCTGCAAAAACAAATGCACCGGGCCCCGTCCGGCAGTTGGCCGCAAGACTATCCACATGCGACTCAAGCTGCCAGGGGTGGTCGCGCAAAGCCGTGAGAATCCACAGCTCATACGTCCCCACCCCTATGAGTAGGACCAGGAAGGCCCCGGTAAATACCGCGATCCTTCGTATCCTGCGTAACGCCATTGACCTTCCTGAAACAGCGAAAGACTACTTGCCACCCCTCAGTTTCGCCTTGGCTGCATTGACCTGCTCGATGATGCCGCTGGCCTTCGTCTTCGCCGTATTCGCCTGGCCGAGCGCGTCCTTATACTTTTCCTGCGACATCGCCTGGGTGGCTGCCGTTAGGGCTTCCTCTGCACTCTTCAGATCAGACTGCATCGCTTCCAGTTCAGCCTTAGTATCTTTCCCTCTGGGAGCGGTGGCAAGAGCCTTCTTCGCATCCGCAAGCATCGGGGTCAGAGAGGTGATCAGAGCTTCGGCATCCGCCTTGGCCTTCGCCTTGTTGGCCTGAGCATCGGTCACGACCTTGGCTGCCTTCTCCTTGGCCTGCTTCAGCAGATCCGAGGCTGCCTTGTAATCACGGGACAGAGCAAACTTCTCATCCTGCGTCTGAACTTCGGCAGTCGCCTTGGCCATTGTGTCGGTCGCATCTTTGAGGCTCTCTTCGGCGTAGGTCCGAACATCATCGGTCTGCGCTGCCTGGATGGCAGTCTGGGTGGCAGCGATCTCTTCCTTGGGCGCGGAGGCGCAAGCAAAGAAAAGCAGAGATGCTGCAACAGAAAACGCCAGGACTAAAACCAATCGCATCGTTACCTTCTTCATAGTCACTCCTGAAAAATAGAGATGTCAATCTCCGGATGTTAAAACATTTGTAATCACATTGCACTAACCGAGGCTGTCTATTGCAATTGCCATACCAAGAGACGTTCAGCGTGTTGCCGGCCGAAGACTTTCATTATTAACTCCCATAATATATTGATATATATAAAGATATGTCATGCCATGGCTGTTCGGCAACGGTTGCCGGCTCCCGGTCCTGGCCTTGCGATTCGGCTCTCATGAGCGAAAGAGCTGCAATTTTTGCATATTCAAGAATTGATTCATGCTATCCTTTAACTTCGCATGGACGCACCCGCGTAAATCAGGAGAGATGAGTGCCGGCGCTACTGCATCAGAGGCTAAAAGAGAGCCGTCCTTTGCCGAGGATTTTCCTTTGGACCTTGCTTGGGGTTTTCAATGTCGTCCTCTGGCTCTTGCTATTGGCCTTCCATTGGGAGATTTCCATCCGGGCCCGCGAGGTCCAGTACTTCGGCACTCAGTTGTTCCCTGTTTATGCGCAGGCAGTGCCGCTTCCGGCGATCTATTCAGCCTGTGCACTGCTTACCCTGGCAAGTGCCGCGGCAATCCTGCGCGACTGGAGAAACCTGGTCGCAAGGGAGAGAATCCGTATTCTGCTTTTTCAGATTCTGGATAGCCTCAGCATCGGCGTCGTGGTGCTGGACCACCAGGACCTGCTGACGATGGCCAACTACAGTGCGCGCAGGCTCCTGCCTGAAATCCCACGGGGCTATGCCAGCCTCGATATCCTGAAGGTATTGGAGGGCCGCCCGGGTTTGCGCGATATCGTCCAGGCCGCAACCAGGCAGGGCGCCTACGTGCTGGAGATAGAGCACGACCTGGGCACTCCGGCAGATCCCTGGCCGGTGCGCGTCACCACCTTGCCGCTCAAAGATCCGCATAAGCGCACAAGAGGCACTTTGCTACTCGTTCACGACGTCCGCGAAGTGGTGCGCATGGAGCGGCAGATGCGGACTGCGGAGCGTTTATCCGCGCTGGGCACCCTGGCAGCGGCCATGGCCCATGAGATTCGCAATCCACTCGAGGCGATGGATTTAAACCTGGCCCTGCTCGAACGAGGTCTGGCAGGCCTCCAATCTGCCGCACCCGAAGAAGATAAGACCGGAAAATATGTGAAGATCCTCGAATCAGAGATCGTGCGGCTGGCCGGAATCGTGGAGAACTTCCTGTCCTTCGCGCGGCCCAGCCGGATTCAGACATCGGAGATTCGACTGGATGCCATATTGCGCCAGATTGTCGACCTGCTCTCGAACCAGGCACAATCCCAAAAGGTCAGGCTCGAGCTCTCTTCGGAAGGTGATCCGAAGGTGCTCGGATCCGAGGACCAGCTCAAACAGGCATTCCTCAACCTGGTGATCAACAGCCTCGAAGCGATGCCGAACGGCGGATTGCTCAGCATACACGCCGAAGTCTCCCGAATATCAGGATCGCCCGGCGCAAAAGACCTGGCCGTCGTTCGCATTCAGGATACCGGGGTGGGCATACCGAAGGAGCAGCTGGCACATCTGTTCGATCCCTTTTTTACGACCCGACCCAAAGGGACCGGGCTCGGTCTGACTATCGTTCACCGCGTAATCCACGAGCACAAGGGCGACATCCGCGTCACCAGTATCCTCGGCGAAGGCACAACCTTCACGGTCGAGCTGCCACTGCCCATCCCCGGAAACCAAATCGAGGCAGGCTCCCATGTCTAAAGGTCCGGAAAAAATCCTGGTCGTGGACGACGAAGTCAACATTCGCGAAGCCATGGCGGCTCTTCTCGGCACGGAAGGCTACGAAGTGAGCACCGCCGCATCGGTGGAGCAGGCGGTGGCAGTGCTGGGAGCGGACTATTTCCAGGTCGTTTTGTCCGACATGCGCATGGATGGCGAATCGGGCATGGATTTGCTGCGCTGGCTGCGCCAGAACTGCCCGGAAAGCGAAATGATCCTCCTGACGGCTTACGGCAGCGTCGAAGACGCGGTGGAAGCGATGAAGCTCGGCGCCTACGACTACCTGTCCAAGCCGGTCGATCGCCGGCGGCTTTTGCTGTTGATTGAAAAAGCGCTCGAGAAGCAACGCCTGGCCATGGAAAACCGCAGCCTGCGCCGCCGTCTGAGCGTCAAGGAGGAATTCTCCAACATCATCGGCACAAGCAGCCGCATCCGCCAGATCTTCAAGGTCATCTCCGAAGTCGCACCGACCAACGCCACCGTGCTCATCTCAGGAGAGAGCGGCACAGGAAAGGAACTCGTCGCGCGCGCAATCCACAGCCGCAGCAACCGCAGGGATGGGCCCTTCATCACGCTCAACTGCGGCGCGTTGCCCGATACGCTGCTCGAAAGCGAGCTGTTCGGCTACGAAAAGGGAGCTTTCACCGGTGCTACCGGCATGAAAATGGGACGCATCGAGCTGGCCTCCGGCGGCACGCTCTTCCTCGATGAAGTCGGCGACATGACCCCGAAAACCCAGGTCGACCTGCTCCGGGTGCTTCAAGAACGCGAACTCAGAAGGGTGGGAGGCGTCAAGGTCCTTAAGGTGGATGTCCGTTTCATTGCGGCCACCAACAAGGAGCTCTCCGCCGAGATTGCAGAAAAGCGATTCCGCGAGGACCTGTATTACCGCCTCAACGTGGTTCCGATCACCATGCCGTCACTTCGCGAGCGCAAGGAAGATATCCCGATCCTGATCCAGGCCTTCCTGGAGGAGTTTTGCCGGCTCCATCAGAAAGAACTGAAAAAGATCGCGGATCGCACCATGGACCTGATGCTCCATTACGCGTGGCCGGGGAATGTGCGAGAGATGCGCAATGTCGTCGAACGCATGGTTCTGCTGTCGCGCACCGACACACTCGAACCGAGAGACCTGCCCAGCTCAATCCATCGCGAGCAGGATAACCGCCCGACGATCACGATGCCGATTGACCAGCCGCTCGAGGAAATAGAAAAGGCCGTGATTCAAAACGTTTTCTCCCGGGTCACCCACAACCGCCGCAAAGCCGCCCAACTCCTC
>Ga0315284_10004425_pt1 | contig 19943 bp, 20 predicted proteins | sample YL17G09_16_MG_FD_203696 | JGI IMG/M metagenome (GOLD analysis project Ga0315284, IMG submission 203696) | Sediment microbial communities from Yellowstone Lake, YNP, Wyoming, USA - YL17G09_16 | ecosystem: Environmental > Aquatic > Freshwater > Lake > Sediment | place: USA: Wyoming | collected... | reverse complement strand
CTCGCCGTAATGTGGTAGAGAGCCCCATCATACTCAATTCTTAATGGCCTGGACATAGGGTGCCTTTTATAACAAATTCTTAGTTATGTCAAGTGTGAAGACCTGACCCCTTATTTGCTTGACCCCTTATTTGCTGTTTTTTGCGCTGCAAGAGTTACTTGCCTGCCCGGAGTGCCTCCTTGATCTTTACACCAAGGCCCCTTGCTTCATCCATGATATCTTTCATCTCACGCACATCCCTCATCATCGTCACTGCCGCGAGCTTTCCAACGAGCTGCATCTCGCCGAAATTTATGAAACTCTCCATCGTTTCAAGCGCCCGTTCAGCACCGTGGCCTGCCACTGCTGACAGAATGGCAGCGGGCTTGCCTGCCAAGGGCTTCCTCCCCCTGTGCATGGGTGACTCAGATTCTTTTCCCACCCCCATATAGCCGAGGGCGATGCTCCTGTCCATCATGCTCTTCACCAGCCCTGACACATCGCCATAATAACAGGGAGAGCCAATGACCATGGCTTCGCAGTCGATCATCTTTTTATACAAATCAGCCATCCCGTCTTTCTGCCAGCAGCCCCCCTCCATAGCGCACCTCATGCACCCGTCACAGTAACCCACATTGATGTCATAAAGCCATACAAGTTCTGATGGCATTCCTGTTCCCTTCAGGATCTCTTCAACGAGGGCTCCTGTATTCCCCTCTTTCCTTCCACTTCCGCAGATTCCAAGTATCATTTCCTTCTCCTTTCCTGGTAATAATTTTTAAAATTCTCCCGCAAGTCTACTTTACAGAAACATCCAAGAACCAGTACCCATCACGGAGGACCTGCTTTCCCATCTCAAGCTGAATCGGATGAGAGAAGATCGAACCATCGGTAACCACCGTGTGGTACTCTCCTTCCTCCCCTAATGCATCGATCCCTTCACGATCAATTTCCTCAATCACACTCTCATTGAGTATCTTACCCAGAAATTGTTTATCCAGCACGCCATCTTGGACGGCGACGATCGTTGCTGTAAAGCCAGCCTCAAGCAGCTCTTGAAGTAAACCACGTCGAGTTTTTTCCCAGAGCGGGAGGTACGGTGTAATAGAGGCAGATAAACATACCCATTCTACCCACTCGCGATGGGTATCTATGTCAATGTCACCAAAGACCCCGAATTCAATCCCGTCTTTCTTGAACTCACAGAGTGCCGAGATAAACTCTGCCTCGTAACCGTCCCACGTTGCTGCACGCGTAACAAGGGGAATGCCGAGAGCTTCGGCCTGCTTTTCTATGACGGTGATATGAAGGCCGTGTGACCTGCTCCGTTCACCGCCTTCTGTCAGCATGGTCAGCAGGAGCCGCGGCCTACCCCCTTCCCTGAGGGTGTGATACAGTGCAAGGCACGAATCCTTTCCCCCGCTCCATGAGCAGAAGAATGATTTAGGGGTCAGGTCTTCACATTTCACTTAGCAATTCCTTCTCAACACCGGCCACAACCCGCGCCAATCTACCATCTCGCCTCAACTCTTTCTCCATTCTCGACACAGCTTGACTTACTGCGGTGTACCCAATACCGAAACATTTGCCAATTTCTTCATTGCTCTGATCTGTTCTCTTTCTTAAGAGATAAAGAGAGATCTTTCTTGCAAGATTGTCACGCCGGCCGGCTGCCCTTATCTCCTCTTCGTCAATCCCGAACCTCTTTGTCACAGCTTTCATTACGTCTTCGAGAGAGACACCTCTCAAGAGCCTTTTACTTTCAGGTATCTCCCTATGCTTTTTTAAGTTTAACCTCTTCGTTATATCCTGAATGAAGTTATCGTCCCCAAGAATCAACCCGGCTTTGAGGCTTCCAAAGGGACTTACTTTTAAGGCCACTCCCTCATCCACGAATCTCCGGTATAACCTTCTGGCAACCGACCTATCTCCCGAAAACTGCCCGAGGATCCAGTCACCGGTAATCAATCCACTACCTTTTGTCCGTCCTATGTATTCCGGATAACTGCTCCATTTATATTCCTCCGGCTTTTTGACGAGTCCGGCTTGCACGGGATTCAAATGGATATATCGGCTTACCAAATGTAAATAACTTTCCTTTTCTATGAGAAGCCCCCTGTATCTCCCCTGAAAGAGGTGTCCCGCCCTCTGGTATTTCTTGTTGAAGTATCCTGTATAGGTAGTGTTTAAGTAATGTATCGCTTTCGCAATATTGGCTTTCGGAGTCTCGATGAGAAAGTGATAATGGTTCTCCATCAGGACATAGGCATGAATAATGACACCGTATCTACGAGGAAGGTCAGACAGGATCTGAAGAAATTTCTGGTAATCCCGTTCACCCCGGTAGATTGCATTCTTTTCATTTCCTCTCGCCGTAATGTGGTAGAGAGCCCCATCATACTCAATTCTTAATGGCCTGGACATAGGGTGCCTTTTATAACAAATTCTTAGTTATGTCAAGTGTGAAGACCTGACCCCATTTTTCTTTTTAGCCAGGGTCAAGCAAACACTGCATAAAGCGTCCAGACCGCTATCCCTATCCAGATCGCCATGGCTAACCAGGCCTTGCGAAACATCCCCGATCGTGTGCCGGACATTTCCTTTCCTAAAATGAGAAATTCCCTTGAATAGGGAACCAAGGTTAATCCCATTAACATCGAGGTAAACAACATCACCGCAGCTACCTGTACGATATTCAAGCTCCTGAAAATAATGTAGCCAGTAATGACTGCCAGCAGTACATACACTATTGTCGTATATGCGTAGTTGCTCAATACGGGCTCTACCCATTTCATCCAGAGTTTTGGATTAAGAGCAACAGTTAACAGCTTTACCAAAACCATGATCGCAAAGATGGTAGCTAAAATCTCAATCGGCGTCATTTTAACCCCCCTCCCCTATCAGTAATTATCGCCTCTTTATTGCCGACTCATAGTTTTACAAGCTGTGGACCAGGTCCACGAGGTATTTCAGCTTTTCAAATGGAGTGTCCATAATTACCCAGCCGCCGAGGCTGAAGATGTGGGCAGGAGCACTCTTTCCCTCTTCTGCAATCTCCCGCACCCTCTTCTCAATCACCCTATCCGGCCCAAAGAGGAGATAAGGCTCCATGTTTCCCAGAACGGTTTTCTTCCCGCCAGTTCTTTTGATACCATCTGCTAAATTGATGGTCCAGTCAAACCCGATGATATCTACATTCAGGTCAGCAATGGGAGCAGAGAGGAAACTTGTTCCGTCTGTATGGAAGAATATGGGGACCTCGGGAGTTTTGACGGCATCGACTATCTGCTTGATGTAGGGAAAGGCAAACTCCTGATAATGTTTCGGGGAAAACCAGGCCGGGCCCAGGTCAAGGATCATAATTACATCTGCCCCGGCTTTTATCTGGGCAGGGATGAACCTGATGCACATCTCGGTCAGCTTGCCAAGAAGCGCGTGGAGCGTTTTGGGGTCAGTAGCCATCATCCTTTTCACCTTATCAAAGGGAATGGGAACCTTACCTTCTACGATGAAAGAGGCCATGCTGAATGGACCGCCCACCCAGCCAATGATAGGAACCCTTCCCTCAAGCTCCTTCCTGGCCATCCTCAGGGCATTCAGCCAGATGGGCATTCCTTCCTCCGGGTCCGGGACAGAAACTTTCTCTACATCGCTCTTTGTTCTCACCGGATTTTCAACCTGAGGGCCCTGAATCGTGTGCTTGATCTTCAAGCCCATCGCCTCCGCAGGATAGAGGAGGTCAGACATGTGGATCGCAGCGTCAAACCCGAAGTCATCAATGGGCATGATGGTCGCTTTGGCGCAAAGTTCAGCATTCCTCACAATCCCCTGGAACCCGTACTGCTCCAACATCTTTTTAAAACCAGGCGAAATCACCATCTGGATTTCAACCACGATCGGCATGGTTTTGGGCCGCATTCCCTGTGCTGCTTTCATAAAGATCATCTCTTTCTTATTCATGGTTACACCTCCTTAATCCGCCTGCGGCGGACGCCTTGCGGTAGGTTTTTCACTCCGCATTCCGCATTCCACAATTAAAAAGCTATTAGCTGTCAGCATTCAGCTTTCAGCTTTGAAGAAATTACCGCAGGGCGGCCTTGCGGTCTTTTTTAGCTGGACGATGAAAGCTATTTGTAATTCCGCATTCCGCATTCTCTTTTTCATGTTTCATTCATTCCGCACTCAGCAATCCGCACTCCGCACTTAGAGTATCCCGCACCTTCCCGGCTCGCACTCCGTCACCGTCACCTCTTCTTCCTTTTCCACCTTGAGCAGGTCTTTTGCGCTCCCGTTCTTCACGGAAATCTCCAGCCAGTCCGAGCTGCCGAACAGGGCTAAAAGATCACCTTCCTTCCCTTCGAAGTAGGCATCAGCAATCCTGTTAATCACGAGGTAAGCCACGTTTATGGCAAATTTTTTATCCCGGGTAAACGAGATAAATACCTGCCGTGAGATGTTCGTGATGAGGTTACCGAAGCGGTCGATGTGGATTACTTTGCCCCTGATCTGAGTTCTGGAAACTCCGGGCGTAAAGTCAGTAAGGGTCGTAGGGTCGTATATCTCTTTTCCCAATTCTTTGGGGTCAAGGCCAAGAGAAAGGTGGGCGGCAACGGGCGCAAATACATCCCTGCCCTGAAAGGTCGAGCTGATGCGGGGAAGAAAATATTTTCTGTTCGTCAGCTCAAAGGTATGCTTCTCGCCGCCTTTCAGATAGACCGTGGTGAACACCCCGTTATCCGGTCCGACAAAAAGATGGCCATCTGCTGAGAGGACAATCGGCCTACGGGAGCTCCCCACCCCTGGATCTACAACAACAAGATGGACTGTCCCTTGAGGAAAATAAGGGTAGACATTACCAAGGATGAGGGAAGCCCCGGTAATGTCTTGAGGAAATATCTGGTGGGTCACATCTACTATCTGGCAGGAGGGATTTAACCTGAGGATCACGCCTTTCATCACTCCGGCGTATTCATCTCTCTCACCGAAGTCGGTGATAAGGGTTATGATCCTCTGTTTCATTGCACCTCAGCAGGCTGCTGAAAAACGCCCATCTGCATCGTTCCCCTCATCCTTCGTCATTGCAGCGTACTTCCAAGTACGCCTCACTCCTCAGGATTTCAGGCGCCTTGCATCTGGACATTTTTGATCAGCCTTACAAACATTTGCTTTTTCAGCAAACTGTTAGGTGATGTCTTCAAAGGTGCAGAGCTTCTTGAACTCCCTGAACCTCCTCTCAATCTCCGGGTAGGTAAGGTACTTCATCCGGTTCAGGCTGAAGTCCTCGACGTTAAAGGAGGCCATGACACTCCCGAAGATCATTGCCTGCCTGATAACACCATCTTCTGCATTCCGCGTATTTGCGAGATAGCCCATGAACCCGCCGGCAAAGCTGTCACCGGCACCGGTCGGGTCGTAGATGAATTCAAGTGGATAAGCCGGAGCTGAAAAAACCGAGTCGCCATGGAACATGAGTGCCCCATACTCCCCCCGCTTTACGATCAGGGTCTTCGGCCCCAGGGAGAGAATCTTCTTTGCCGCCTTGACCAAATTGGGCTCCTGCATAAACTCCCGTGCCTCAGCCTCATTGATAACAAAAATATCAACCCTGCCTACTGCTTCCTTGAGTTTATCCGGCTTGCCTTCAATCCAGAAGTTCATCGTATCGAGGGCAACCAGTTTTGGATTTTCCACCTGATCTAATACCCGGAGTTGAAGTTCCGGATCAATATTGGCTAAGAAGACATATTCGGCGTCCCGGTACCTCTCAGGGATCTCCGGGCGGAAATCCTGGAACACGTTGAGCCTCGTATCAAGGGTCAATGCCTCATTGAGGTCAAACCCATATTTCCCCTTCCACCGGAAGGTACTGCCCTTCACCTTCTTCAGGCCTCCGATGTCAATATTCTTCTCTTTTAAAAATTCGAGGTAGAGGGAGGGGAAATCCTCTCCCACCACCGCCACCATCCCTACTTTCGAAAAAAAACTGGCTGCAACAGAAAAGTAGACGGCAGATCCCCCCAAGACTTCTTCAACCTTGCCGAAGGGTGTCTCCACTGAATCAAAGGCAACGGAACCTACTACCAGGATATCAATAGAGCTACTCATTCTGTCTTTGCTTTGTTAAACCTTCTTCGGTCAGGGTTAACCGGACGACCTCGCCTGACTTCCCCTGACTGGAAACTTCTTTCCCATTGAAAGAGAGATCCACACCTCCGGCATTACCAATCTTTAGGCTGATAATACGGTCTGCTCTCAAAACGTAGGTATCACCTGCCTGCAGCAGGACCTGGGAAGATTTTTCATCATCCGACTTGAATCCTACCCACGTTTCCGCTTTTGCCTTGAACTCTAAGTTTAACTTCTTGACCTCAGAGCCTTCAGCAATTGCTATGCCGCTCTCCTTCTGAGAAAATACAGACGGCGGCTCCTGCTCTTTTACTTTCTCGGGAACAGAGACCGGCTCTGCCGCGATCTCTGCATTCTTTTTTTCTGATACGGCAGCGCTCTGAGGCGGGGGAACAGCTTCTTCCTTTTTCGCCGTTGTAGACGGTCTCGTGGAGATAAGGTACACAATGACAAGCAGGACAATGCCTATAGCAGCAAGGGGGATCGAAAATGCCTTAAGGAAAGGCCTTCCCCGTTTTTGCTGACCTACCTCTTCTTCTTCCTCGGCATATCTGCCGGCAACCTCTTTGTACTTCTTCATGACCTCGCCGCAATCAAGGCCGAGGTAGTTTGCGTAGGCCCTTAAAAACCCCTTCACAAATACCGGCGGAGGAAGAAGGGTGTAGTCATCATTTTCGATTGCTGAAAGAATCCCTTTGCGGATCTTGGTGGAAGAGGAAATCTCCTCCAGGGAGAAATTTCGTGCCTCCCGCTCCTTTCTCAGGTAGCTCCCCAGTGTCTCCACTATTCCCTCTCTCCTGTTTAAAACTTCCATATCACAAAACTTTCCTGCATACAAGGATTTTTGACATATCCAAGTTCCTTGTAAAGAAAGGCTTCTTCTGATACATTGTCAAATATGAAACGCATTTTAACCATCGCCGCCTCTGATTCCGGAGGAGGGGCGGGAATTCAGGCAGATATAAAAACCATCACCCTGCTCGGCGCCTACGGGATGAGTGCTCTCACTGCGCTTACCGCCCAGAACACGAGAGGGGTTAAGGGCATCCAGGAGATACCCCCCGAGTTTATTGAGCTCCAGATTGATACCGTCCTCTCTGACATCGGAGCAGATGCTGTCAAAACCGGCATGCTTGTCAATGCCCAGGTGGTCAGGGCAGTGGCACGGAAGATACGGCAGTATGACCTTGTTAGGGTGGTGATCGATCCGGTAATGCTGGCAAAGAGCGGTGATCCCCTCCTGAACGAAGAAGGACGGGCCTTTTTAAAAAAAGAGCTCATCCCCCTTGCCTGTCTCATTACTCCGAACCTCTCCGAGGCGAGCGTGCTCTGCCGCCGGCAGGTCGTTGACCTGGACGGCATGAAGGAAGCGGCGCAGGTAATAAAGGAGATGGGAGCCCGCCACGTGCTCATCAAAGGCGGACACCTGAAAGGGAAAGCAACAGACCTTCTTTTCGACGGCAGGGAATTCTTTGAATTCTCCTCGGAAAGGATCAAGACAAAAAATACTCACGGCACCGGCTGCACACTGTCTGCTGCCATTGCAACCTTTCTCGGCCAGGGGTTCACCGTCTATGAAGCGGTCGAGAAGGCAAAAGGCTTCGTGACGGAGTCCATCCGGTTCGGCCTGGATGTGGGCAAAGGACAGGGCCCCGCGAATCCCTATGCCGCAATCAGCGGCGAGATGGAGCGGGCTAACGTTGTCAAGGACCTGAAGGTTGCGCTCGGAAGGCTTGCATCAGCCCGCATAGGAAGTCTCATCCCGGAGGTACAGTCCAATCTCGGCTACGCCCTAACTTCTGCAACGAGCCCCGACCAGGTATTTGCCTTCCCGGGGAGGATCATTCGTTTCAAGGACAGCATCGTAACCGTTGCCGATCCCGAAGCAGGGGCATCGCAGCATATCAGTTTAGTCATTCTTACCGTTATGAGGAGCAACCCTGAATTCCGTTCAGCTATGAACATCCGCTTTGCTCCGGAGATTGTAACGCAGTGCAGAAGACTTGGATTTACCGTAAAGGGCTTCAAACGTGAAGACGAACCGAAGGGGATAAAGGCAAAAGAGGGGGCGAGTTTATCGTGGGGCGTGGCAAAGGTTTTAAATGGAATGAAGAAGATACCAGATATCATCTATGATTACGGGGACGTGGGCAAGGAGGCAATGATCCGGGTTATCGGGAGGACACCCCTTGAGGTCTCTGAAAAAATCATACGGATTGCAGGAAAACAATGACCAGGCTGGAAAAAGCGAAAAAGGGAATCAGCACGGAAGAGATAAAGAAGGTCGCCCGGAGCGAAGGCGTGCAGGCAGAGTTCCTCCGGGAAGGGATTGCACGGGGGGAGATTACCCTGGTAAAAAACCTGAGGCGCCGGAAGATTAAGACGCTGGCCATCGGCAAAGGTCTCAGGACCAAGATCAATGCCAACATCGGCACCTCAAAGGATCACCAGAACCTGAAAGAAGAAATCAAAAAGATGAGGGTTGCCATCGAATACGGCGCTGACACCATCATGGACCTGAGCACCGGAGGCGATCTGGATAAAATCAGAAAAACCATCTTGAGCGAGTCAACTGTCCCGCTGGGAACTGTCCCCATCTACCAGGCAGCAGTGGAGACCGTTAAAAAGAAAAAGTCCATCGTCAACATGGAGGTTGAGGATATATTCAGGGTGATCGAAAAGCAGGTCGAGGACGGGGTTGACTTTATCACGGTGCACTGCGGGCTGACTAGGGAATCGGTGCGTAGGCTCAAAGACGAGGGGAGACTCCTGGACATCGTGAGCAGGGGTGGCGCCTTTACCGTGGAATGGATGGCTTATAATAAAAAAGAAAATCCTCTCTTCGAGCACTACGACCGCCTCCTTGAAATCGCTAAAGCATACGATGTGGTTTTAAGCCTGGGTGACGGGCTGCGTCCGGGGTGCCTCGCTGACGCCACTGACCGGGGACAGGTTCAGGAACTTATCATCCTGGGAGAACTGGCTGAACGGGCATGGGCAAAGGGGATACAGGTCATGATCGAAGGGCCCGGCCACGTACCGATTAACCAGATTGAGACCAATGTAAAGCTGGAGAAGCACCTCTGTCACGGAGCGCCATTCTACGTGCTTGGACCTCTAGTTACTGACATCGCTCCTGGGTATGACCATATTACTTCTGCCATTGGCGGCGCCCTTGCCGGCGCCTGCGGGGCAGATTTCCTCTGTTATGTGACTCCCTCGGAACACTTACGGCTCCCCACCATTCACGATGTGCGGGAAGGGGTAATCGCCTCCCGGATTGCTGCCCACGCTGCTGATATCGCGAAGGGGGTCACCGGCGCACTCGATCAGGACATCAAAATGGCCAGGGCGCGAAAGAGCATGGACTGGGAGAGCCAGTTTCACCTTTCCCTCGATCCCGCAAGGTCAAGGGAACTCCGCAAGAGCAGGCGGCCGGGAAATAAAAAGGTCTGCACCATGTGCGGCGAGTTCTGCGCGATCAAGCTCATGAATGAGGAGGAGAGGTGGAACTTTTAGCAGGCTGCTGAAAAATGCCCATCTGCACAAACGCGAAGCCCGCTCTTGCGGTAAATTCTATCGTAAGAACGACCAAACGTTTTATTCAGGAGCGGCCCAAGGTTTTATACTCCTCAGGACTTCGGGCGCCTTGTCCGCCACAGGCGGAGACATTTTTGATCAGCCTTACAAAAGTCACTTTTTCAGCAAACTTTTAAGGAATGTCCTTAATCTTCAAATTATCTTTTTTAATTATCTTCATCCTTTTTGAATCTATTACCTCACTCAATCGAAATACCATCTGGCAGGATGATCTCTCGCTCTGGAAGGACACGGTAAAAAAATCACCGAACAAGGCCAGGATTCACAACAACCTGGGGACGGTGTGCCTCGCCGTATCAAAGGAGTGGGCCTTTCAGGAATTCAGAGAGGCGATCAGGCTCAACCTGAATCTGGCTGAACCGCACAACAACCTGGCGAGCCTCCTGAATGAACAGGGTAGGTATAGGGAGGCTTTTCAGGAACTTGAAGTAGCTTTGCGGATCTGGCCTTCCTATGCCGATGCACACAGCAACCTGGGAAACGCCCTGAAAGGAATGGGGAGATATGACCTGGCCGAGCAGGAATTCAGAAAGGCAATCGCCATTAAGCCGGGCCATTATACTGCCTGGCTGAACCTGGGAAACGTGCTCTACCAGCAAGGAAGACCCACAGAGTGCTTCCAGGCCTTTCAGCGGGCAATTGAGCTTAAACCCGATTACGCTGAGGCTTACAACAACCTCGGGAACCTCTACCGCGTCCAGGGAGATAATGAAAAGGCTGTGCGCTCTTATGAGCACGCTATCCGATACAAGCCAGGGTATGCGGAGGCTTACAACAATCTGGGGAATATGTACAAAATACAGGGGGACATATCGAGGGCTATTCTCACCTATCAGGAGGCTCTGCGGGAAAACCCTTCCATTGTAGAGATCCGCATCAACCTTGCAAATACCTACATAGCTCAGGGGGATATGGCGTCGGCAGAGAGAGAATGCGAGATTATTGAGAGGCTTGCTCCCAACCATCCCCTGCTCAACCAGCTCAAGGCGATGATCTCACGCTAAGAGTTTCATTACTGCATTGACAATGTGACAGGCACACACTTCGCTTCTCGCCTCTCTGCATCAATCCGCGCATACTCCTCATCGCCCGGGATCACACGACGGAACAAGATGACACCTTTATTGCTTGGTGCCCGGACCACCTGCGCGCCGCCCGATACATCGCCCGTCGGACTGCTCGGCCCTGCCAGCACGATATCAATTCTCCCTTCGGCAACCTGTTGGTCGTTGACGACGAAAAAATTGTCCGTGTTATCGGCAAACAGGGAAAGCGACATATACCCCCGATGCACAGGTGCCGTAATGCGCAGCGGCTGATGTGAGACGTCGAAAACACAGACTGAATAGGCAAAATCAGGGCTCGGGCGGACAATAGCACGGGCCGAGGCGTCAGCCCGGGCAGGATGGGCCAAAACGTTATAGCCAGTCCCTGCCGCCAGTTTAGCCATCGCCCTGGCCATGAGCAAGCGCGGCATGACGACTATTGTCATCAGATGGATAAAAGCCGCTAGTGCCAGGGTACATACAACCCATCGGGCAGACCTCTTCACGGGCAGTTCTCCTTCACGATGCGCGGCAACGGCGTTGATTCGGGATATTCATAGACAGAAGGATCTGGATTGTAGAGCCGAATGGTTAACGTAAAGTGCCGGCTGCCGGCAGACGGAAGCCAATTGCCTTCCCTGGCTTCCGGCGATACACGGATTGTGTACGTGCCATCCGGGTTCCACCTGACAGTTGTTATGGAGTAGGAGTACCGGTTGATCTGGTTCGGTACAAGGAAGTTGTCCTGACCATAGAGCGTAATGCTCCACCACCGTGCGGCAAGTGGACGGCCTTCGATGATATAGGAGCATTTGTCTCTCAACCGATGGCCATGGTCGTCAGTAAAGGCAGTAAAATAAATCGTCTCAGACTTGCTCAGTGCCAGTAAACCTCGCATCGCGACCAGTGCACGCGAGTAGATATTGTCGGCGTGGCTGCCAGCCGTAAGATCCGTGCGCCACGGCCCGTTCTTTACTGCGCTGGCTGATCCGATCAGATTGATTAAGCCAACGGCAGAACCGATGCCCAGAACAATAGCGATCACGAGCGCGGCGGCGTACCGTACCAATCCTTTCACAGACTCAAGCTCCTTTGCAAAAATAGGGAAAACTGTCCCTCTTTAGGGTACACCCTCAATCAATTCTTGATCGCGCCTTTCTCCTATCAAGCCAGTCCTTCACCGCAGGGCCTGTTCCGTGCGGCCATGGCGTAATCTCCTCCGGCAGAACCAGCTTCACCGCATCAAGCTCGCTGCCAATCGTTATGGTGCCTTGGGCCTTAACATGGAATGCCAGGATTAGCTGGTTTGCCATGAAGAATGAATAATGCCCAATGAACCCGGCAATCTCGCCTTTGAGCCCTACCTCCTCTTCCACCTCGCGCAGCACTGCCTGCTCCGGCGTCTCCCCTTTCTCAAGAAACCCCGCAACAACGCCAAACATAAATTCAGGCCATCCTTTTTTGCGTCCAAGAACGATTTTGCCGTCATACTCTATGATGGCAGCAACAACCGGCGTCGGGTTATTGTAAAACACATGGGTGCACGTTTCAGAAGAGCACGCCAGCCGCTCAACGCCTTCAATTATTTTTTTCGTTAGCAGCGATTTGCAGAGAGGGCAGTACTTCATGGAAGGTTCTCTCAAAGGTAATAAGATATAAAGACAATAATCGCCGTCCTTATTCTCCCATAGGTATCGAAGACAGGTTTAGGCGGATGTTAGACTATTGTCAGCCCCACTTGAGGGATGGTTTTTTCCCAGCAAGAGCACAATTCCTGAGATAGAGGTTAATGAGGTTTTGGTAGGGCACACCCAGTTCTTTAGCCAACCCCTTGAAGTAATCAATTGTCGAAGGCTCGATACGGATGGTAATCTGCTTTTTTAGCTTGTCTGCATACGGGTTGGGCTTTGCTTTTGAGAAGTCATACTGTTTTCGCATACGTCACCCCTTGTAAATACTTTGTTCGTACTTAGTAGCTCTTCTTGCAGAGATGATACGAATCACCTCGTCGTCTTCGCGATAGCAGTGACAGACCACTAAGATCCTTAGCCGGATACTTCTGCCAAGAATGATGAAACGATCTTCCTCATCTGAATGGTCTGGATCTGATATCAGCTGAGCATATTCGTCGTAGAATACGGCTGAGCCTCCTCAAAAGAAACTCCATGCTTGCGTTTATTTGCGATGTTTTTCTTTGGGTCCCAGATAATCCGAAGATTGCTCACATAATTATGATATAATTATTTACTCTGAAGGTCAAGGGGGATTGCTTCTGTCGCACAGTTCTTGTTTATTTTTAATCCGGCTTTCAGTATGAAGGTTTTAAATGTGGGGTGTCAACAACAAAACATCCGGAAAATACCGGTACAGATTTACCTGCTTTGTTGACACACAAAACGGTTTTTTCTATAGTGGGTATCACAATCACCCCTTCAGAAAAGGAGGGCTTTAACCTATGAAAAGAATATTCAAGATACTGGGAGTAGTACTCCTTATTATCATCGCAGGAGCTGCCATTTTTCTTATGACCTACCAGCCTGAAAAGTATTCTGATTTTGGCGTGTTTGCAGACCTCCGTAGTCACGTCCTCACGGCCTTGCAAGAGCACAGGGCAACTGAGCGGCCCGTTACTAAGGATTTCCAGGGGTTCACTCTCAACCTGTCTTTCCCCTTCAGCAAGGTATTCGGCAGCAACGCCGTCGGTATTCCGCTGGCATCTTTTGAAACCGACAGGATATCCGTTGCCACCATCAGCCAGTTCGAGGTGCCCCCGAAATCCGGATACTGCCGCGACTTTACCCTGAATATACGGCCCCGCTATGAATACAGGGCACCGGTGTTTCACATCGACTTCATGAAGCCTTCGCCGGGCGTGCCCGGCCTGTGCACGGCGGACTTCTTTAATGTGGACACCGGGAATATCTCTCTGGAAACGTTCTTCGGCAGCGAGCTTGAAAACGTGCAGAAGGCATTATCGATGGTGGAGAAGTACCAGCGCACAATTAAAGAAGGCAGGGGAAGAATCACCAAATACCTTGATCCGTGGAAAAGCACGTATCGCATTGAGCTGAAAGAGCCGCCCACCCGGGATGAAACGGTGCGCAGGGAATACTACGAGACAGCTCAAAGCGCTATCAAGCTCTACCTCTCCGCCTACCTGAAGAGCCTGTACAAACTTCAGCCTGACCCCGGCTACGCACAACGGCATGAAGAAAAAACATGCGAGATCGTCCTGGCACTCTATAAGAATGACGTTGCCATCTCACTGGGGAAGAAGATCTTCAAAGAGCAGTTCAGGAAATACTGGCTGGATGGGTTCTGGAACGTGCAGGTGGAGTTAAAGGATAAATAATAGCAGGAAACACCTGCCTGCCTCGCACTTCAGCGTGAAGTGATGTGATACACCGTTCAGGGAGATTCTATCCGTAGAAGCCGTGACATGGTGAGCAGCTTTTAGTATTCAATCTGTAATATTTCAAGACCCCTTCATGCGTTCACAGATCAAGTACAAAAAGTACTTCTTCGGACTTCCTTTAGATCAACCATTGCGAATGCCCAAGATAACCACGACGAAAGCAGAGAAGATTCTTTTTTGCTTTGAAACACGGAGGCCAGAGCTTTCAAATATCTCCTTTAGTGCCGAAGTTGTCGGTGCTGACTGAGGCAGGGTATGGCGGCCGTGGAATAGCCTGCGAACCCAGGTTGGCCAGATATGATCAGCAAGAACAAAACACCCGTCAGATCGTAATACCCGGGCAATCTCGCGGATGCCGGCCGCCTGATCAGACCAGTGATGGGATGAGAGTGTGCTCAGGGCAATGTCAATTGAAGCGTCAGGGATCGGAATTGCTTCTGCAGAAGCAATGTAGAAAGTGGCATGTGGGTTCAGATGCCTCGCGACTTCTATCATCCCTGTCGCTGGGTCCACGCCAATCAGGTTTGCCTTCGGCCAGCGTTTTTGTGCAGAGCGCAAAAGCCGGCCCGTACCACAACCTACATCGAGGATAGATTGCGGCTCAGACAGAAAGGCGACTGTATCCAGTACCGTTTGATGCACCCGGTCAAAGAATATGCGTTGCAGAAAGGACTGCTCATAGGTACGTGACCATTTGTTGAAATCTTCTGACATGGTTTATATTTTTTTTATGCACCCCGCCCACAACAGTGGGCAGCGATAAACTTGACCCCCTCGTTGAACTTCTGGATCGGGGGTTTTAATGGGACAACCGTCCCCTTTATCGCTTACACCCTTCGTCACAAGATAATTGGGATGTCCCTATTTAATTCTATTTAATTAGAAATAGGTAAACAGCTCCTTATCTCCATTCGATATGTTTTTGTTTTAGAAATTGGGTAACTGAAGGTATGTCATCTTCAGTAAGTGTTGATAATATCTCATCTGTAATATTTTCTATTCCAGATATCCTCTTTCCATGTCTTACTATTGCTTTTTCAAAATATTTTTTTACAGCCGCAGGATATAAGAACACTTTGTCCCTATTTAATATTTGAGAAATAACTTGCAGTTTACTTTTTGCCGCATTTGTAATTTTATAATTACTGTCCTTGCAAAATTTCTCAAATAACATAAGCATATCCTTCGGTCTAAGCACCTCCCCTGGTCTGTCAATATAAGCCGCTCGCCATTTCTCGAATAATGGGAGTATTTCCTTTGGTCTTTCACTACAACTTAGTCTCATGTTATTCAATTTACCAAAATAATCTTCAAAAACTTTATATTTTCTCTCCAAATATTGATCCGATGAAACATCTTCATAAAGATAACGGTATAACTGTTTGCAATCTTTCTCCTTACAATATCTTATATAATAACTATAATTCTCTTCACCTGCTTTAGTCACATATTTCTTCTTATATATTTTAGTTAAAGATAATCCTATTTTTCCCAATTCTAAAACTAACAGCACCAAAAAATTTAAAGAACCTGAGATGTAATGTGCACGAATACTTCCTATTTTACTTTCGATGTAAACAGAACCATCCCCATCCCAACAGCCCCTAATAAAATGACGAATATATTCATCTGGTATGATTGGGAATTCTATTGTTCTACTCTTATTTGGCGACAAACCTATATCTATTAAATTCATATACATCTTTTCGCTATTTATATGAAACCAGAATAAATCTCCAGCGATTCCTGTCTCATACTTTTGTCTATCTCTGTGATAGAGTTTAATTTAATAGGGACACATCCCATTAATGATATCACCCGTATAACGTGGAGCACCGTGGAATGCCAGTGCATACGCACCAACGATCATGTAATCAACGTTGTGCTCGTTGAATAACGCAAGCAGATCTCTGAAGTCTTGCTGCCCTTCCATGATATTGCCCCCGTAAATAGTCCACCGTCGCAACCCTTTCTTCAGGGGTTTTGCTCAACCAATAGGCCAGGTCATAGTTTTTCAGTAAAGAATCCCGCAGACTATGTTTAGCTACAATTTTCTTTATCATAAAATAATTTTATCACATTTTGAGTCCAATAAGAAATCCCCTTGTACAATCTTTTTTTGCTGGCGCTTACATCGATTCTATGATTAAATTGCTGACGTTTTCTTGTATTAAAATACCTTCTCAAATGACAAAGAAATTATCCTTATTCATTCTCCTCATTCTTATCTCCACCGCTTCTGAAGCAACCTGGCTCTCCCCTGTGAAACTCACTGACAACTATGCCGCAGACCAGGTCCCTGCCATCAGCGGGGACGGGAAGAGGATCGTTTACTACAGTGACGAGGATGGGGACAATGATATTTACCTCCTCACACTCAACGGGAGAAGGTGGAGTAGCCCCATCAAGCTCACTGATAACGATTTCGACGACTTTCTTCCCGATATCAATTTCGATGGAACGTGCATTACGTATCATGGTGGAGAGGGAGACGAGAGGCACATCTACTTCATCGAAGAAAAAGACGGGGTATGGGGATCGCCTGTTCAACTCACTGATGGGATTACCAGAGATTACTACCCTTCCATGGATTACACCGGTGAAAGAATCACCTACATGACAAGACTGGATGAGAGTGGCAAGACATACCGTAATGTCAATGCGATCGAGAGGAAGGACGGAATATGGCAGACACCGCTAAAATTGACATCGGCAACTGTCGAAAATATTTTTCCCGTCATGAGTGGAGATGGGGAAGTCATTGCCTTTCATGGGAGGTCTTTCGAAAATGCCGACCGCGACATCTATGCCATCCACTCTCAGGGCAATCAATGGACGGCCCCCTTACTGCTTACAGAGAATGATACAACAGACATGCAGACTGCCATCAATGGAGACGGAACACGGATTGTCTATTACTGGATGGAGACCTACCAGTCCCACATGACACCCGGTGCCAATGCAGAGATTCACCTCCTCGAGTTCCGTGACGGGACCTGGCAGGAACCCGTACCTCTCACCTCAACCCCTCTTTATGAATATGACCCGACCATAAGCGCAGATGGCAAAAGGGTAACCTTTGACCAGGCTGATGGGACAAGCATTGAGAAGATCGGCATCATTGAGGAAAAAGACGGGATATGGGGGAGCATTGAGATTCTCACAGATTCTTCCATTTCCGGTTTCCGTCCTAATATCAATTCTAACGGAGACAAGATAGTCTTCTATGGTCTCGGAACAACAGACTCGGATTTTGAAATCTATCTCCTTGAAGATGCTGACAATGCAGCAACCATACATGGAACTGTCGTAAAAGCAGATACCGGCGAAGCGATGAACGGTGTCGTGCTTGAAACTCAGCCGGGAAGGTATCTTGCCGGCACTGATGCCGGAGGAAACTTTACCCTGAAGGTATTACCGGGCTCATATACGATCACCCCTCAAGCAGACTGTTATCAGTCAATTTCTCCGGTAAGGGTTAAGGGTATAAGAAAGGGCGAGGTGGTAGAGCTCACCATACCCCTTACAGCATGTAACTGTTTTCCCTCTGTGCCATCAAACCCGCAGCCACAAAACGGGGCACAGGATCAACCCCGGAGTCTAACCTTACGCTGGCAGGGAGGAGATCCTGACGAGGGTGACGAGGTCTTCTATGATGTCTATCTGGGCATTGGGACAGAACACCATATTGAAATGGAGGTTGTCTCCCCGCATCAAAAAGAAACCAGTTATACTCCTCAAGGTCTCTGGTACGATACCACTTATTACTGGACGATCGTAGCACGGGATAAAGAGGGCGCAGAAAAAACAGGCCCCCGGTGGAGTTTTACAACCATAAAGGCAAGCATCTCAGGCACCATTGCGAATGAAGCGACAGGAGAGCCGATCAAGGGCTGCAACGTTCTCCTCTTCTCTTCTGAAAATGGCATGTCCGGGCAGATGCGTTCAGATGTTCAGGGCAGGTACGGATTCGACACCCTTGTTCCAGGACAGTACTCCATTATCGTATTGAAAAAAGGATACGGCACAGAATACGCCTTCATAGATTATACAGGGGAAAGTGTCAGCAAAGATTTTACGCTGCAGACCATTCAGTAAGCATTAAGTTCAATTCCAAGGTATCTTTCCATCTTACTCAAGTAATTAAAATACCTATAACCAAAGAATGAATGTTGGATCGATTGTACTAATCTTATAAGAGTTACTGTCTGATTACAGTCTAATCGTTACCACGCCACCTCTTGCCACCTCTAATTATTTCTTGTACTGCCCTAAAAATAGTGCTATCAGACACCTATATTCATCGACTTTAAACAAGACTCTTGTCAAGGAGAGGCTTGCACGAATGAAGGTCCCCACGCTGTTAAAGAAGTTGGGTATGAATTCGGCAAGTTGGCAGCCTCTATCAACCTGAGGGTTACTGGTGGCTCTTTTATCGCCTCATTGAAAGAAAGGAGTGGGAAATGAATCTTAAAGGTTTTTTTCCGGTTGCACTGATAATTCTTTTTCTCATTCCGGCCACTGCTCTTTCAGGTGAATGGACCCGGCAGTATGGCCTGCCCACGGGAAATGCTCTCCACGGCGTCTGGGGCAGTTCAGGCAGTGATGTCTTTGCTGTGGGTAATAGTGGGACCATACTTCATTACAACGGAAGCGCCTGGTCTTCTATGGTAAGCGGAACTACATATTCTCTCTATGGTGTATGGGGGAACTCGGGTATTGATGTGTTTGCGGTGGGTGATAGTGGAACCATACTTCATTACAACGGAAGCGCCTGGTCTGCCATGACAAGCGGAACGACATATTCTCTCTATGGTGTATGGGGGAACTCGGGTATTGATGTGTTTGCGGTGGGATATAATACCGATCTTTCTACTCCCCATACTCCCATCATCCTCCACTATGACGGTATTACCTGGTCTTCCATGACAAGCGGGGTGACATATCCTCTCTATAGTGTTTGGGGAAGCTCGGGTATTGATGTGTTTGCGGTCGGTTACAATGCTTACGCTGGAGGATCAATTCTGCATTATGATGGAGCCAACTGGTCACCCATGATAAGTGACATGGTCAACAGTATATATCATGGTGTCTGGGGGAGTTCCGAGAGCGATGTGTTTGCTGTAGGTTACCCTGGCGTCATTCTCCACTATGACGGGAGAATCTGGTCTTCCATGACAAGCGGGACAACAAACTTTCTATATGGTGTCTGGGTGAGTTCCGAGAGCGATGTGTTTACCGTTGGTTATAATGGCACCATCCTCCACTATGACGGGAGCACCTGGTCTTCCATGGCAAGCGGGGCGCCATATGTTGATCTCTTGGGTATCTGGGGAAGTTCGGGGAGTGATGTGTTTGCGGTTGGGGGTAGTGACACCATCCTCCACTATGACGGGAGCATCTGGTCTTCCATGACAAGCGGGACGCCATATGCTCTCTTGGGTGTCTGGGGAAGTTCGGGAAGTGATGTATTTACGGTGGGAGGGCCGGTTGGCACCATTCTCCACTATGACGGTACAAGTTGGTCTCCTATGGTATGTGTTGTATGTGGGGCATCATTTCATGATATTTGGGGAAGTTCAGGGACTGATGTCTTTGTTGTGGGAGGCGTTTATTACAGCAATGATACCATTATTCACTATGATGGAACAAACTGGTCCCCGATGGACAGTGGTACTGATTATAATTTCAATGCCGTATGGGGAAGTTCAGGGACTGATGTCTTTGCCGCCGGTATTAAATGGACATCTTATGACTCTTATAATGGCGCAATTCTG
>Ga0315284_10004424_pt1 | contig 19944 bp, 10 predicted proteins | sample YL17G09_16_MG_FD_203696 | JGI IMG/M metagenome (GOLD analysis project Ga0315284, IMG submission 203696) | Sediment microbial communities from Yellowstone Lake, YNP, Wyoming, USA - YL17G09_16 | ecosystem: Environmental > Aquatic > Freshwater > Lake > Sediment | place: USA: Wyoming | collected... | reverse complement strand
ACCCGCAAACCCGGTCGCTCCGGTGGCTCCGGTTGCACCCGCAAACCCAGTCGCTCCGGTCGCTCCGGTGGCTCCGGTTGCACCTGCGAACCCAGTCGCTCCGGTGGCTCCGGTTGCACCTGCGAATCCAGTCGCTCCGGTGGCTCCGGTTGCACCCGCGAACCCAGTCGCTCCGGTTGCACCCGCGAACCCAGTCGCTCCGGTCGCTCCGGTGGCTCCAGTAGCACCAGCGAACCCGGTCGCTCCGGTGGCTCCGGTTGCACCCCTAAATCCAGTCGCTCCGGTGGCTCCGGTTGCACCGGTGGCTCCAGTAGCACCAGCGAACCCGGTCGCTCCGGTGGCTCCGGTTGCACCCCTAAATCCAGTCGCTCCGGTTGCACCCGCGAACCCAGTCGCTCCGGTGGCTCCGGTTGCACCAGCGAATCCTGTCGCTCCGGTGGCTCCGGTTGCACCGGTGGCACCTGGAAGTCCTGAAATAATAATGACGGGTGTGAATGACGGCGAACAACAACCGTCGCCCTGGTTAGTAATCGAATACATTATCTACTTTAGACAAAGATTTTATATAAAAGAATCATACGTGTATCATTAAGATGAGATTCCACACGATCGGTATTCAACACACTATCACAAATAAAGACTATATAGCGTGTGCGTTTACCCAAAAGGTCCTCAAGTTCTGTTCGATGATGACTCTTCGTGGTCACACTGTCATTCACTATGGTCACGAAGATTCAGATGTCGAGTGTAGTGAACACGTGACTGTTCTCAGTCGGGAAGCATACGACCGTACGTACGGCCAACACGACTTTCGTTCAAAGTTGTTCAAATTTGACATGAATGACGAAGCGTACACCGAGTTTAACACAAACTGTGTCCGTGAAATATGTGCCCGAAAGCAACCTGGTGATTTTTTGCTTGCATTCTGGGGCGCCGGCCACAAGGCGATATGTGATCAGGCTGGCAAAGACATGAAAGTGGTCGAGCCAGGAATTGGGTATCCGTATGGGCACTTTGCAGAATACAAAATTTTTGAATCGTACGCCATGTATCATTCGTACACGTCACTCGGGCGCGTCGGTCACTGCAGTCCACTCGATACGTGGTCCAAAGAGGCGGTCATTCCAAACTATTTTGAAACAAGTGACTTTGTTGAACATGTTGTGCCGGTCAGTGAACGGGACGACTATTTTTTGTTTGTCGGTCGAATCGGGTCGGCAAAAGGTGTCGACCACGCAATTCGAATGACCGAACGACTCGGCGTTCCGCTCAAAATTGCCGGTCAAAATATGGAAGAAGGCCTGAAAGAAGTTCATATGTGGCCTCCGCCTCCCCATGTTGACATTGTAGGCCACGTCGACGTCGACCAACGTAAAAATCTCATGGCCCGGGCCAAGGCGGTCGTATGCATGTCAACCTTCGCCGAACCATTTTGTGGCGTCCACGTCGAGGCGATGATGTCCGGCACGCCTATTATTACGGCTGACTGGGGGGCTTTTACAGAGTTTAATGTCCACGGTGTCACTGGCTTTCGGTGTCGGACGCTGGAACAAATGATCGATGCCGGACGACGCATCGAGGAAATTGATCCGGTGAAATGTCGTACGTGGGCCGTTGTGAACTTTTCGACCCAACGGGTCACCGACATGTACGAGGCTTTTTTCAATGGAAATATGACACCTGTTGACCGGCCGACAAAACGGATCGCGATATGGACAGAGACCAAGTGGGCCCTCGGTCGTATCGCAGATGCTATCCAAAAATACATACCGAACGTTGACATATATGATTGGTCGAATGGGGAGACAAACCGACAGTTGTGGATTGACGGAAAATGGAAAGAGTATGATTCAATCATTTCAAACACATCCCTTGTTACTTTTGGGAAGACGTTTGGTATTGAACCTTCACCAGATATGCTTCGCCGGTTTGTCATCGTGAGCCACTTTCCTCGGTTCGAAGGCATGAATTATTTCAAAGAAACACTCGAAGGCTTTCAGAACGGACCACGGTACGGTGGAGTTTGCCGAGACACGTGTCGTGAAATGGAAAAATACGGTGTCCAGAACCCATTTTGGTGCCCTTTTGGTGCCGATACGGACGTGTTTCCGTTTGGTCACAAAGTGACCGGTCCTATCCGTCGTCTCGGTATCATTGGAGGTACAGAACGAACGGCTACATGGGGGGCACACGAAGAATACATTAAAAACAAAGGACTTCCGATGTTTGCAGAAATTTGTGAACGAGGTGGATTTGAACCAGTGTATATCCATGGAATTCCGGTGAACAAGTTGTACAAAGATATCGACGCACTTTTGTGCTGTTCGGAACTGGAAGCCGGACCATTGGGAATTTTTGAGGCGGCATCGTGTGGCATTCCAGTGTTGACACGTCAGGTTGGAAATGCCCAACACATCAAAGGTGTAGCCTTGTTTGACACTGTCGATGATGCGCTCGCTCAACTTGATGCGTGGAACAATAACATTCAGGGACTCCAAAAGTATACTCGGGAAATAACTCACGAGGTTCGTGTCAACTGGAGTATGCGCACTCTGATTAAAAAACATCTCGAGCCTGTTGTCACGGGTATCGTAACTTATGAATCCAAGCAAGAAGAAATTAATCTTCACCGACAAAATATTAAAAATATAGTAGAAGCATCCGGAGAACATCTTGAAGGAAATATATTCGGTTGGGACAAATACGACGAATACGAAACAAACTTGTTCCTGAATAAACGTCTAAACTTGTTCAACTTTTCAAAATCAGCCCATACTATTCTCGAAATTGGATTTAATGCCGGGCATTCATGTTTAATGTACTTGCTTTCAAATCCGTATAGTACTGTTCAATTGTTTGATATCGATATACATGCCTACACGCGTCCGTGTTTCGACTATCTCGATTCACATTTTCCAGGACGTCTCAAAATTTGTTACGGAGATTCACGACAGACACTTACTCGGTACATTGCCGAAAATATCGGAAAGGTGTTTGACATGATTCATATCGACGGTAGTCACGAAGAACCAATCGTCAGACGAGATATTCTCAACATTCATCACTTTGCGTCACAAAACACAGTCATCATAAGTGACGACGATGACCATCCTCATATCGCATCAATGAATCGTCATTTTTTTACACAAGAACCAGCAGCTCTTCCATCCAGACATCAGTATGTCGGTCGCGTAAAATATATATAATTAGTTTATGAACCTCACATAGTATGAAGTTGGCGGTGTGTTCGTATTCGGACCGACCACAACTTACAACCATCACATGGCCGGTGATGAAGGACTATTGTAACATCCACGGGTATACATTTGAGCCATATACACATGTCATAGACCCTTCTCGGCACGTCATGTGGAATAAAATTTGTATACTCGTCGAACTTTTAAATAAAGGCTATGACATGGTCCTATGGATCGACGATGATATTGTCATTACAGAAATGGCAACGTCACTTGAAAAGTTGTTTTCAGATTTTACAGAGAAACAACTCGCATTGGCAGCCGAGACGACCCATGACAGAATTTTAAACACGGGTATTATTTGTGCCCGACAGGGTTCTCAGTCACTACTCGAGTACATATACAATGAAGGTGTCACGGATGAAAACAGAAACACGCCCGGCTGTGAACAATGGGCGATGCATATACTCTACCCTAAAATTCAAGACAAAGTTATGTTGTATCCACCGGCATCTATTCAGGGATTCTTTAGTAAGGATATACCAGATGCTCATTGGAAAAAAGGGACATGGTCGGCCCATCCTGCTGGCCTTCCGATCGAAGACCGGATCAATATACTACGACGACACGCATTCACGGATGAATTCATTCTCAGACGGTGTGGTTTAATTTCAATCACATCCAAGGAGAGACAAATACAGACGATCGAAAGTGTGTCGCGGATCGTGCGCGACAAAATACAGGGTGATATCATCGAAATAGGTGTTTATCAAGGGGGGACTGTCATGATTATGCTGTACACGCTGATGCGTCTTGGTGAAATACGGCACGTTCATTTGTATGACACATTTTCAGGTATGACTGAGGCTGGAGACACCGATGTTGACATGTTTGGACGCAAGGCTTCGGACATATGGGACGCTGTGAAAATGGAATGTCCACTCGATGTCGTAAAAAGAAACATTGAATCGACTGGGTATCCGGAAGAATACATACATTACCATGTTGGTGATGCTCGACAAATCAAAGAGGCGCCGAATAAAATTGCAATTCTTCGTCTGGATGTGGACTGGTATGATATATACGCTGCAGTTCTTCCAGTATTTGAACCAAATGTATCCATCGACGGAATTGTGACAATTGACGATTATATTCATTGGAAAGGGTGCAAGTTAGCGACCGACGAATATATCAAAGGAAAAAATGTCCAACTTCAGATGATTGATTGTGACTCATGTTTTTGGATTAAAAAGTCAGACGTGACCATTCCTAAAATCGTCATTCAGACTTCGCGTGAAAAACTCCAAAAGGATGTTGTAAATCAGGTGAAAATTTATTTAGGTCAGGATTGGGAATATTTTCATTTTACTGACGAAGATATTATCAACTTTTTTAATGAAAATCCAGACCCAGAGTTTCCTGAGATTACATCAAAATTTCATTCATTTATAAAAGGAACAAACAAATCTGATTTTTTTAGAGCTTATTTCCTGTATAAAAAGGGTGGTGTGTTCCTTGATTCCGATGCGATATTTACAAGAAATATTGAAGAGATTGTAAAAGACTATACATTCTTTTCAGTCGTGTCGGGTGCAATCCCTGATACTTTGTTTAATGGGTTCATGGGGTGTACCAAGAGTCATCCGATTATGTACGAACATCTGAAATATCTCTACTACACGTCACCGCTCGTTTACGAAAAAAATTATTTTTTGGCATGTTACAATTTGTACTCACTCGGCTACGGAAAGGAGGGTGTCAAACTGTTTAACGAAAGAGTAAGCTATGACACATTCGTATGGGAGACCTACAATCCCGAAAATGGCGAAATTCTTCTTCGACATTACCCATTCACCAAACTTGTACCGACCGAATATCTTCGAGTCTATGAATGGCCGAGCAAAATACGTCTTGGTACCTACATGGATGGTGGATACGTCATCGCGGACCAGGTTGGAACGTATGATTGTTACGTTTCTTGTGGCATAGGTGCCGAGGAGTCATTCAGTACCGAATTTGTCAAAAAATACAACGTCACAAAGTGCTTTGCGTTTGACGGAACGGTCACCCAACCCTGGAGAGACGAAACACCAAACATTCAGTACATTCGAAAAAATATTGGTCCGATTGAAGATGATTCGACGACTAATCTTATTGAGTTGATCTCGTCTCACGATGACGTATTTATAAAAATGGACATAGAAGGTTCCGAGTTTTCATGGTTTGATAATATTTCATCAGATCTTCTTACACATGTGAAACAAATGACCATAGAGTTTCACGGCATAAATGATGATTCATGGGGGGTGCCATATCAAACAAAACGATCGTGTTTTGAAAAGATATCACGTACTCATTATATCGTGCACGCCCATGGAAACAATTGGGCTCCGACAACAAACCACATTCCTGACGTCATCGAACTGACATTTCTTCGCCGAAGTGTTTTTGACACCCCTCCAAAATGGAACACTCAAAAACTTCCACTTCAGTTTATTGACCGGCCAAACAATCCAGGTTGTGGTGATTACTTTTTAGGGTTTCCACCTTTCTTGGACACACCATGTGCACCTCCTCAACAAAAAAAAGGGTTTGAAATAGACACAACACAAAAAAAAAGGTTTGATAATCGCCAAGAAATGGTTGAAAAACTCGTTCCAAAGTATGGTACGTATGCCGAAGTTGGAGTTTTCAAAGGCGAGTTTACATTGTTTTTACAAAAAGTTTTGAAACCTAAAAAACTTTACGCAATTGACTTGTTCGAGGGTGTTACCGGTTCGGGTGATCAGGATGGAAACAACTTTAGCGAATGTCGACTCGAAGATACGCGTCGTATGCTTGACGCCGAGAAAGTCATCACGGTACAAGGCGACAGCGCTGAAATGATTCGTCAGTTGGATGACAATTCACTCGACATGATTTACATTGACGCAAACCATTCATTTGATGCAGTGTCAAGAGATCTCGAAGCATGTTTCAAAAAAGTCAAACATGGTGGATGGATCATGGGTCACGACTACGGTATGAACATGTCCAAGGCGAAACATCTGAATGCATGTGAACCTCTGCAACGAGCCGTAAACCTCTTTTGCAAAAAGTACAGCCAAACGATAAAACACAAGGCGTACGACGGAGCCATTTCGTTTGCCATTCAAGTTTCAAAAATTGCAATTTGTTCATTATCAAACAGACCACCAGTATCAGACGTATCGTGGCCAATTATGAAAAAATATTGTACCGATAATGGATATATTTTTAAACCCGAGACGAATGTACTTGACACGTCACGAGGTGAATCCTGGAGCAAGATTTTGTTGCTCGAGCGTGTGCTCGACGAAGGCTTTCAGATGGTGGTTTGGCTCGACGACGACATTGTCATTACAGAAAGACATGTTCGACTCGAAACACTTTTGGAGGATTTTATGCGTTCAGATATGCTAACGGCCGTCTCGGGAGACAATTGGGCTTCGGCATATTTCAACGCTGGAATCATTTGTGCAAAGCAGGGAGGTCAGTCAATGCTGAGACATATATGGAATGATGGGGTTTGTGAAGAAAACAGATTCATACCCTGTATGGAACAATGGGGAATGCACACTTTGTATGGTTCGGAAGAATCATTCAGAAAACAACTCTTTGTGTACGAACCACATTACCTGCAAAATTTTTATAAAAATCCATACCCAGAAATGCCTCTCGAGTATAATTGGAAACCTGGGATTTGGGCTGCACACGTTTCAGGGATTGTGAATCAGGATGAACGAGTCGCGTATATGAAAGAAGTTTCTAACCAAGTATAGAGCCGCCGACGCCCTTCTCGATGGTCCAGTCGCGCTGCTGGCCGCTGATGAAATCGCCGTCGCCACCCAGACCGCCTGGCGTCAGGTCCTTGCTGTAGTAGGCTGAATCCTTGTTGAAGCCGCTGGTGGTGTACTGCAGACCGTGCTTCAGCTTGAACAGGCCGGAGGGCTCGCCACGGGACGTCTTGATGGCCAGGTCCGCATAGCCGCTCACGCGCGGGAAGGACACCTGGTACAAAATGATGAGCAGGAGGACAATGACAACAATCTTAGAGACCTTCATGTTTACTAGTCAACCAAGAAAAAGAAAAAACCTGCGTTAAAGCCAGTAACTTCCTTTCTTTAAGAAAGTCAATGGAGTTGGGTGTCGATACCGGACTGACCTTGAACCTCAATGACGATGAGCGTCGCCTGATGGACGAAATTTCGTTCGACCCACCTGAGAAGAAGACGGTCCCGGTTCGCAAACCACCCCCGAACCGTACCGTACGTCGTCCACCCCCCGTCCAGACGTTCGCGTCTCAGGACCCCGGTCTGGACGCCTTCATCAATCCTGGAAAAAGCACCGTCCCACCACCACCCATGCCTGAGATGTGGGACGGCGGCGACGAGGTGAATGAGGACGACGATGGTGAGGAGGGCCAGCCACAACAGCAGCAGTATTCCGGCGGCGGCAACAGCGGCCCGAGCGAGGGCTACAAAACCATCGAGGATGAAAAGGCGGACCTGCTCAACAAGATTGCTCGCCTGGCAAAGCGTGGTATGCACACCTCGTCACGCCTCAATGTCTACAGCGACATTGAGGAAATCCGCACAGAATACAAACGCCTGACCTATGCGATCGAGGTTGACCGTGCTATCCGGTTTCAGCGCCGCGTGCTCATGGCGTGCGTTACCGGTCTGGAGTTTATGAACAAGCGTTTCGACCCGTTCGACCTGCAGCTCGATGGTTGGTCCGAGAGCGTCATGGAGAATCAGGATGATTACGACACGGTATTCGAGGAGCTGTACGCCAAGTACAACACCAAGGTGAATGTCGCACCCGAGGTGAAGCTGATTATGATGGTTGGCGGTTCAGCCATGATGTTCCACCTGACCAACAGCATGTTCAAGGCGGCCATGCCAGATATGGGCAAGGTGCTCAAGCAAAACCCCGACCTGGTCAAGAACATGATGGATGCCGTCCAGCGTACGCAGCAGCAAGCGGCAGCTGCACCCCAGGCGAGCGGCCCACCTCCTCCGTCCGTCGACGGCCGCCGTGAGATGCGCGGCCCAGGCATGGACATGTCGGCCCTGTTCGGTATGATGGGCCCGCCGCCAGCCATGCAGACGCGCGAGCCAGCACCGCGCGTCGTCGAGGATGATGAAGTGTCTGATATTGTTTCGATTGATATGGGTTCGGACACGCGCGAAGTGAATGTCGGAACCCAGCGCAAGAAACGCGCCGGCGGTGCAAAGAAGAAGGAGGTTGTGCTCTAGAAAAAGTCTGAGTATAAATCATGGGAGTGGCCTACGCGCCATTTGGTGAAGACGACCACCTAGTCGTCACCCCCCAGAAAAGACGCGTCCCGGTCACCAGACGCGAGCGGGTCGGTCTCTTCACCGGGCCCGATGCTACTGAGTGTAATTACCTCATCATGTTCTTTATTTTTGGAAGCTTTCTTCTTGTTCTCCTTCAGTAAAAATCCCTTTTTAAAAGTTGACGGTTCCAGTTTTGGTGGCTCTGGATGTGGAGTCGGTTCTGGTGCGTGGTGGTGGTGGTGCTGCCGGGGTTGCGGGATGACACCGGCAACCTGTTGAATAACCATTCGCTTCTGGTCAGGCGTGAGAGTCTTCCACTGCTGACGAATAAGCACAGGGTCTGGTAACACCCGCCGGAGCGCCCCACGGAACTCAACCGGCAGGTCCTTGAACTCCTTTAGGTCCATCATCGAAAGAACAACCTGTTTCGAGTTTTGCTGACGAATCCGATCGACGACGACCGCAATCAGGCAACACAAAGCGAGTGCCACGACAATATACGCTCCGTCAGGCATCTTCTAATGACAACATACATTTCCCTTGCTGAAACAATGACGCAGTCTTGTCCTCCTCTTTTTCGTGCTCAGTCTGGAAGCCACAGTCTGAGTAAATCTTGAGACGTTTCCGGTACATGGCGTTCATGACGCTCCAGGCGTCGACAATGTCATACACAACTTTAGGTCCGTCAACTCGCAAAATGCGTCCGACAGCTTGCCGAACATCCGAATGCGGCGTCGCGAGCACAATTGCACTGAGTGTCGGAATGTCAAGTCCTTCGTGGGCCAATGAAAACGTCCCGACGACGACCCGTTTCTTGGCCGACTCGTCCAGGTCAACCTGTTTCATCCCGCCCATGTAGAGGCCGGCTTTTGTCGACCCGATCTGTGCGACCAGCCATTCACAGTGGCCACGCCGGTCCGTCAAAATGAGCGTGTGGTGATTGACTGAAACGTCCCGAATAATGTCCAACAAAAGTTCGTTCCGTTCGGGGATTTCGACAAGTATGTTCACCATCGAGGCCAAGCACACCTTGCCGATTCGCGAGACGGGCGGTGGGTGCATGTACTCGGGTGACACAAACATGGTTTTGTACACTCGAACGTTTTTTGACGATTCTCGGTGGAGCGAAAAGAAACACGACCCGAGAAACCAGTACAATACACGTGTCAGACCATCCTTTCGGTCAGGCGTCGCCGTGAGTCCCAACGTGTACTTGGGGCACATGCTGAACATGGCTTGTGAAAAGGCGGGCGCGCCCACATGGTGCGCCTCGTCAACAATGACCATGCCGATCGAGTCGAACGTACCAACCGGATAGCTTCGCATACACAGCGTCTGAATCATGCCGATGACGAACGGGTGTTCCAGGTCGCACTTGTCACCCTGGACGCGCCCGACCGTCGCACCGGGACAAAATTGACCGATGCGTTCGATCCATTGGTTTGCCAAAAACTCTTTGTGGACGATGATGAGTGTTCGTGTTTTCATCGTGCACGCGATTGCGAGACCGGTTGCCGTCTTACCCATGCCCGTGTCGAGCGAAAGGACACCGTGGCCTTCGTACTTGTCGTGGGCCGTCTGTTGGTAATCTCGAAGTTTTCCGGTGAATGTCACGTTGACCGAAACAGGATCGGGGCGCGCGTCCCGCCCGGCCGGTCCGAGCTTTTCTTCGCCATAAAATCGTGGAACGCACAGATGATTCCTCGTTTCGCGAAACACCTTGAACGACGGCGGACGAAGACCGAGCGCATTCTCGATCGCCCGGACGGTAAGTTCACGCTTGAGTTCACTGTTCGGTGTCGTGACATAGCCGGAGCGAGTTAGAGACATGGGACACTTGTATAACAAATGCGTCTGTGTTTTATCCTGCCGGGTGAGACGTACTCGAACCATTTTCTGATGGTCTGGACTGACCTCATTCTGAAGTGCGCCCAGCGCGGCCACCAGGTGATGGTGGCCCAGAAGCCGACCCGGGCCGAGTGTTTCGCTGTATGCGCCGGCGAGGAGTTTGACGCATACATGTGCGTCGACCCGAACGTCGTGTTTACACCGGATGACGTGTTCAAGATGATTGAGAGCCCACATGACGTGACGGGTGCCATGATGATGTCGTCTGATTTCCAGACGCTCACGTGTGGCCGGACGATGGAGTCGCTCGTCCCGACTGCCGAACAGTATGTCGCGGTTGACACGGTCGATCCGTCATGGATGCTCATGCACACCATCCCGACCGATTGGAACTTTACGAGTCCCCTGGCCGGTCACGTCGACACGTCTATGCGCGTCGGCAACCGACAGCTGGTGACACTGTGAAGTATCCAAAATGTTTCACCACTCCATGTTTTGCGTTCGATGACGCATTCGAGCACTGAACCTTCAGGCATGTCCTGAATGGGAGTCAGACCGCACACATGACACATGACGCGCCCGTAACGAAAGGGCACCTTGACTTGTTTGGTCGTTCCGTCAAACTCGATATTCAGGTATTTCCTGCCTTGAATGTCGTACCAGGCCCGCTTGATAGTCGCCTGGTACAACATTTATTTTATATGACTAAAATTAGGATGGCGTCTCTAGATGAACTCGACCAGTCATCTCCTATAGAAGAAATGTTGGCAACGGTCGCCCAGGTTGTCATGCCCAAAAAAGAGTTTTTGACTCCGAGTTTCAGTGCTCCGACTATTAGTGCGCCGACTATTAGTGCTCCGGGTGCTCCGGGTGCTCCGGGTGCTCCGGGTGCTCCGGGTGCTCCGGGTGCTCCGGGTGCTCCGGGTTCACCGGGTTCACCGGGTTCACCGGAGGGTGACGGTGGTAAACCTCCAAACAATGCCGGTGGTCCAGGATCAAAAACTGACGCAGAAGCAAAGGCGCAATCTGCTGCGTTCAGAAACAAACTTATCGCGGCCGGAGTTGCTGCTGCCCTCATCGCAGGTATTCTTGCGGCGGCGCTCGCAACGTATCTTGCATCGGCCGGTGCCGAAATTAAGTTTAAACGGATAGTTGCTGAGAAAACTACGGTGTTTGGATATACTATTGGAACACCAACAAAGGTTGGTGTGACATGGTCGGTCAAAAAAGTCGGTTCACCCGGTTCATTGGAAAGTGCCGTAAAAGTTACGGATACAGACGACATAGAGTGGCACGATTCGACGATTGACACACTGGACGGAACTGATGTTCGCGTTAAGAAAGTGAAAGGCGATAAAGAGTTTGTGGTTGATTCTAAAAAATCGGACAGTTCAACGATTGACCTGACTGATAAAGGCTACGGTATTATCAAAACATCCTTCGAAAGTCATGTCGACCAGGCTATACAGGATGCCGGTGCCGGTGCTGCAGATTTATTTGGTGATTTCCTTGGGGGTCTTACAGATATTGATTTTGGAGCCTGGCTTATGATCGGTCTTGGTATTTTAATAGTCGTTCTGATCGGTCCCATTGTGTTTGACCTCATCAAAACTATGATGTCGAGTAATAACGGATCGGGGAAGCAGTGAGAGACGTATGAGTCATTATAGTATATGTTGTTGTGTTTGCTTCGGCTATAAGTTTGGTTGAATCGAACGTGTTGTTAAACAATACGCATGTGTTTGTATTCGAATACAAGAGTCCGGTACACGAGGCGTTCGAACTACAATTTGAGAAACAATCAAAGCCTGATGATGACTCTATGATGTTCGAAGTTGCCAATGTTGGCATTGTTTTGTCACCGTATCCAATGTATTGTCTAGCTGTATCCAGACCATCAATAAAGTAAAGAGTATTTCCACCAGGTGCAGCTATGATACCATCCATTGCGGAGTACAAAGTGCATATGTTGGATGTGCTCTGTTGAAAATCAAAACCGACACACTTGGGAGTTTTTCCACGACTGTTCGACGATTCACATGTTATCATACAATTGGAAACCGTTGCATTGGAAAACGTCTTGTATTTAGTCGATACACCAAGTCCGGCAAATTCAGGAAAGTAAGAAAACGTCGATGGGCTTCCGGCCCAATCGATCCATGATTTGAAAATATACTTTTTGAGCTTGTCTCTGTCTGTATACCAGAAACCTTTGGGGTCACCCTGACCTATCCTGGTGTACAGAACGAGAGTGATTGATCCGGTGACCAAAATGTATACAAAAAACAACATGGCAAGTACACTGATAATCTTGATAGCTATATCAAACGTATCTCCCGCCATTGTAATACACACTGAAAAAAAAAGAAGCAAATAAAGTATGAGTGGGCAGCCTGCGACGTGCCCCATCGGGGTCACACTTGACCCCACACTATGTTCTATATTGAATGATGCATCCAGAACAGATTTATCAGGCCCTGTAGTTGAAGCACCAGTGTCCGTCCAGAACAATATGTTACCAAACTCTTTGGTACAAGCAATCAACACTGGAAGCTCGCTTATCGGATATAATTTTGAAACTGGCAATGTTATTCGGGCTGATACAGCTCAGTATACAGTAGACACGTACGCGACCAGTATCCAAAATTCAGCCGTTCTCGTTGAAAAACCAACAAAAACGGTCGGTACGCTTTCTGCTGTTGCCGGACCAGACAGCACCGGCAAGTTTACCGCTACGGTGACTTACAATGTGAGCAATACACCGTACACGTTTACCGGTTCCTGGTTCAGAACTGTAACAAACGGTGAAACGGTCGACGTGTACTACAAAACGAATGACGTGTCGCGTGGATCGCTCAACATCGAAGGTACCGGGGTTATACCTCCATCGATGGCATCGACACCCGGTTACGAACTGATCGATTTTCAAGCTTCTGTAACAGCCGGAACTCTTTTAAGTAGTCCGACAGTCACGACCGTCGACGAGTGTGCCGACCGTTGCGACGATACGACGGGGTGTGTCGGTTTCAATTTCGGAGGCCTCGACACCAATACCCTGTGCGAACTCGTGAACAGTACAACGACCCGCGAGTACGTCGATAACAAGGTGGGATTTGTAAAAGAGAACATACCGACGGCCCAAACAGGTGACGGAAGCAATCGACCCGGCACGGACCTCACAAATCAGGGAGCGTATTGTGAAAATGCACCGGCGTGTAACCGTGACATTGCGCGGGTCATCAACGAGAACGGTTCGGCAACGGATCCGATCGCATCATTTTCAACGTCTGACCTGGATTCTTGTGCGTATTGTCCGATCCGAAAGTATAACCGGGCCGGTCACGTCACGACGAACGAAGTTGGTGTTTCAAAGGGGAATGCGAGTCCTGCGGATGCGATTGCCCAGTTGCAATATGGAAATGATGGAACATTTGCGAGTCACGTGACATTAGAAGCTGGCAAATGTTATGAGTTTACAACTTATGGGTTTGCAAACTGGACGCAGACACAGTATAATACTCCAGATGCAACTATCAGTTTTACAGCTTGTTTAATACCAACTTCAGATAATAAATTTAAATTATTGATGTTATCAAGCACAGGTATGTACATTTATAACAAGACCATAAAATATCGTTTAACAAGTACAACTAATTCAGGTGTACCGATAGTTGCAACCGAAACATCAGAAAGAATACCACCCGGTGTTTTCAGAGACGATTCAAAAGAATATTTATTTAATTTCGACCCAATAAATTATGTTGAAAATGGATTTCAAATTATAATGAATAGCATACCACAAGATATACAAAGTTCTAGAACAGAAACCATTTTTAAAAATCTTACCACACAGATATATTCTTCTGATTTTAATAAATCTATATTTATTTTGAGAGAAATTACATTAGATGCATTTTATACAGCATTTTTGGCACGCAATACACGAGGCTGGAAAGTAAATTCTTATTATGTGAATACCGTACCTTATTCAAGCGTGCCTCTATTTTTAAATTCTTCAAATGAGTTATTTTATGTGACTGTTCAATCTGGAAAGTTTCTTGTACGTAAAGTTCCAGATGCAATGCGCGATTGGTATTTTGATGTAAATCCTTCGTGGGGGACAATAAACGGTCCATATGTAGCATCTGCAATGTTTATCGTTGAAAATCCTGATGATGATACGGCGGGAACAAGTGCACAACCTTTGAATAAAATTACAGATTCTGATTTTTGGACATCCTTGACAACACCTGGTCCCGACATGCCAGGGGATCCGTACGAACAGTTTGGACAATATCGAACGTTGGATGTTGCGCCTCCACCGGCCGCACAAGACTGGGCGTACGCTCGCAGACAAGGATGTGACAAGAACTGTGGAAGTGTATCACAAGGATATGCTATTTATAAATGTACGGCGAGTGGTGGTGGTAATTGTGATCCCGGTAAAGGAGCGTATGTATCAGGTCCGGTGTGTGGCGGTACACATATTTCGTGCCGACCGGGTGATAATTCAACTGATATGAAAGCGATTTTTTCATATCAATTTGCAGGTCTACGTGTTGTTTCTTCGGTCGCGATCAGTGGTGGTAGTAACAGTGACCATAACACAGACGGTCTTCGTATTCGCACAATTTACGAAAATGACCCGACACAGACTGTAACGACCGATATTACAAAAGTTAGTACACTTTTTCGGCCAGCTACACAGCAAAGATTTATATATCCTCCCAACCAATCGGTTGTTCTATATGAAGGATGTAATTTTGCACTCACGGGTGCTGATGGTTTGCCGCGTGGCCGGTTTTATCTTCCTATTTCAGCAAGTAGTAGCAGTGCAGTTTGGGACTGGGGTACGGATGTTTATGGCGCGAGCTGGGTACGAAAACTTAACTTAAGTAGTCTTTCTATACCTTTAGGTGTAACGGTTGAACTGTACGCACAACAATACATGGATTATCTTAGGATAGATGGTGCAGGTGAAAGTAGTGTAGTTCAATTTGCATATAATCGAAGCGGTTTGTCTGGGTGTACAGGTGGTAACACACAATACAGGTGGGATAATCGTGCCGACGCATGGAGAGCTTATTATAATCCATCAGGAGTTCCTGGCAGAATTCAATCATTTATACCCGGCGGCTGACTGCCAGCGGCACGCTGCGCGGCAGCGAGGTTGCACCTTAGTATGTTTGCGTCATATACATCTTCGACTTATGTAAGAAAATCGAGAAGTTCGTCTGTATATTTTCTTGAACAGTATTAATGAAGTTTACCATCGACGACAAGACGCTCAGGAGAATTCTGATCGGCGTGACCGTCGTAACTTTGATCGCATTGATTTTGGTTATCATGTTTTTCCGCCGCAGATCCAAGTTTGAGTGGCCTACGCCAACCGATGCAACAGGAACAGATCTCTCACAAGACCAAACTCTGACAACTGCACTGAACAATGCACAGGACGCTTACAATGTCAGTATGATAGGTATTAATGCTATGTCTGAAGGAGCAGCTAAAACTGCAGCGATTCTGACCGCCGAAAGAACCTTGTCGGATGCTATCGACGCAGCAATTACAACGTATGTTTCAAACAAATGTAGTGCGGTCGTCGCTGGTACAAAACCAATCGATGCAACCGGAGGTGCAGCATGGGATACTTACCAGACTGATCTGGCAGCCATCGGAGCTGCATATTATCCTGTCATCAAAACTGCCACCGGAGCGGTGGCCACTGAAACTTTGGCGGCCCGCAAAGCGGACATCACAGGTGCGACTCGTAAATACATTGCGACCGCGTGTCCCAAGTTTTATAAAACATCGACAAGTGATCCGTCAACAGGTTACAAAAACTGGACCGCATACACTACAGAAACTCTATACACCGCCGCTCCGACACCAGCAACAGGCAAAATTGGTTTCGCTGCAGATAGAATTACTGCAACAAATATATCAAACTGGGCAGACTATGCTGCGGTCACCACCACATCCACGACGTCAGTAACGGTCGCCGCCGGCGCAACCACGACCGGGCCTATTACATTAGATAGTGTAATCGGATTGGCTTCTGGTGACCAAATTCAATTTACGCCACAGACGGCAGTCAACGGCGTAACAACTCCACTCACACCTATACTGGGCACTATTGCATCGGCCCCCACTGCCGCCAAAACTGTGACGCTGACTGTTGCGGCAGGTCCAACGGGCGGTTACATTATACCAGCCAAAACTGTGTTTGCAAAGGCTCTCAGACCGACTGCTACGAACAACAAATGGAAATTCGGTGGTACCACACCCAACTGGAAGTTGGCACGGGATGCCGGTCCAGGCACGCTCCCGCAGCCAGTATGGGCAACGGCCTAAACAGCCGGTGTCATTCGACTGTTCCGAGCCAGAATTGTCATTGGTAAAAACTTGTAACCAGGTAAATCAATTGACAGATACCCAAAACACTTGGGATCCATTGCAGTACGAGATGCTACATATTTTACAAATGCCGTCTGACAATAATACCGACGCATTTCGGCAATTTTAGAATCTCTAAAATGGAGACGCAGTTTGGCAGTGTTCCAAATGTGTGTCGGCATCCCATTTGCAGCCGTATTCGCATCACCAAAAGTATTCTTATCATACACGAGCTGATATTTCCACTGTCTCACAGATTCATCACCCGGTTTAAAAGGTGCGCCATCTCGTCCACCAGCTCCAATCGGATATTGAGGATACGAAACTTCCTTCCCGTTCGTCCATGCCCGATTTGTAAATATATCTTGTTCTGCCGTAGGTACTGCAACGAGTTGACCGATCGACGAATCGGCCAACCCTACACGCGGAAACGCCGGGAGACACCAAATCTTGTCCGCATTCGCCTTTGAACCGGCTAAAATTCCCTCGTTGTTGTTGCCGCGACACTTGTTACGGGCTGGCTCATCTGGATATGTAAAAAATCCAGTATATCTATCGATCGCATTAGACAAATCCGAACTTAAGATGTTTTCATAAATACCTCCAGCGCCTGCTTTCCATGCTAAATCATAAGAATCAGCATAAAATCGTCGGTTCCATCCGCCGGCGGCCGTACCTGTAATACTCGTGATCGGTAACGGTTTAGTGACCCATCCGTTCGCAAAACTCAAAGTTCGAGGATTTCCATCGGCGTCCCATCCACCGACCGTATATTCTTTGATATCACTGGTCGGCATTTGGTTTCTTATTTGGTTACTTTCGACAAGTTCGGCTACGATGGTGAACCCTATGACTAAAATCATAGCGGCCGCTATAGCAATATTCACTCGGCCGGCGGTCAGTGCGACCTGTCGGGCAGCTACCGTAGAGCTATTCACGGCAGCACCTTCTGCGACCAGAGAACTAGTCGCGACCTGAGACGTTACAGCAACCCTTGATCCAGATGCGACTATAGCTCCTGACAATGATGTCAATGCACCTTGGCCGGCGAGTTGAGCGAGACCAACAACGCTCGTGGCAAAACCTGCAGCGTACGCCGGACTGCTCAGAAGTTTTCTAAAGTTGGCATTCAGGTTTATGTTCGAAGCGGCTTTGTCTCTCTTCCAATCGAGACCGTTTGCGGTCGTTATATCACCCGAAGTGATAGCCATCTGCGTTATATCGTCTGTGCTCGTATAATTACATCCGTTCTCCCGGATGTATTGACGAGGTGCATAATCTCCAAAAAATACACTAAGCGCCTTCATTGTATCCGGAGGAAGATTACATGTTAGAGTTCGGCGGTCGTAACACGTGCCGATAGACTGACAAAACTGTGGTGTGAAAACACACTGATGCGATATTGGATTGTAGTGACCGCGTGCCGTATCACACATTTGCCGAATTCCTGAATTGTAGACTATGCATGCATCTGCTTGTGTCCTTTTGAGAAGAGGAAGATTTGTCGCATGAATTTTGTTAACCTTTGATGCGTAGTCGTACCCGTTCGCAGTTTCTGTGAAACCCTTGAGGTCATCAAAATTGAACCATTCTGCGTAGTTGCCACCGGTTTCACCTTTATAAGCGACCCATTTATTAGACGCCCTGATACATTCCGCTTGGGTCGGCCAGCCGCACTGGAACCGGGCTCGACCAGATGTTTGATTCTCTGTACCGCCTGTACTGTCAACCCCCAAATGCTGATCTTCGTATACGATACCCTTGTTGTACGTACACACGGCTGTAAATGCTGCCCGATACAAACTGTCTATTTCTGTTGGTGCAAAATAACCAAATATACCACCGACCCACCACCACATGTTTTTGCCGCCCGGATTCTGTACACTGTACTTTCCGATATCTAAGAGGTATTGGTAGGTATCGCCACCCATACGCTCCTGCATAAGAGCGCCATGGACTGTAGTCGGATCTCTCAAAAGTTTTTCCTGGACGGCGTTCACTTCTTCGACGATACGAGCCTGTGTGTCGTATACAGTTTTACGAGGCATGTCTCGTTCGAGATAATCGAGCGGACCCGAAATTTGAGGAAATGTTGCGTACGCATACGTTTGTGAACCGGCGGGTAAACCCGCATTCATGCCTTTACACATCTCATTGTACATTTTGATGGCTTTGACTTGACCATCGATCGATTTTGCGATTGCTTCTTGTACCGCACCCGCCGTTAAAAGTTTCGGTTGATACCCTGAACCGGGTGGAGGATTTGCTTGACCGTAGTTTAAGAATGCATCATCCATATAAAAGGCGTCCGTGAACAACATAATGACACCGAGTACGTCCATCACGTCACCTATCGAACCAAGGAGTGCACCTGTCGCGGACACAATCTTAATGTCCATGACTGAATCGAATGCGGACCTCATGCGCGACTTCTCGTCCGTATTACTCAAGAAAACCGGTGTCCGTTTACGAGCTGTCATATTTGAATGTTCTGTTGCCATGATATCTTTCACTTCCTGTAATTGATCTGGACTGTTTTTAAACATGTTAGAAAATCCAGTTCCGAAAGCTACAAATGCTCCCGGGATAAACTTACGTCCGCCGGGTATACTGTTAAGATGGCTCATGTCGTATCTTCCACTTGCATCTTGTTTAGGTTGTCCGTTGTTTCCAAGTATATGGTTTCCTTCCATCATTTTTGTTGTCCAAACTGTGGCTGTACGCGGCACAGTATCCACTTTGGTTGCCGCGACTGGTCGTGTTCTGCTGACTATATTATCGAACGTGTTGCGAACTTTTTCAGCCATCGACCTTCTGACCGTCGCGGAGTTGATCGGTGTCGTGCGCGTATCCCTCGTAAGTTCTTCATTACCACCCGTATTGATTTTATCGTTGACCCGTGCCGTCTCGGCGTCGATAGACCCTTTGACCGTCGCGGAGTCGATACCAACCCGTGTTGTCGGTAAGTTCTCAGTGTTACCTTTCTGTTTGATGTTCTCGTTGACCCGTGAGGTTTCAGCTTTTATAAACCTTCTGACCGTCGCGGAGTCGATCAGTGTCGTGCGCGTATCCCTAGTAAGTTCTTCATTACCACCCGTATTGATTTTATCGTTGACCCGTGAGGTTTCAGCTTTTATAAACCTTCTGACCGTCGCGGAGTCGATACCAACCCGTGTTGTCGG
>Ga0315284_10004423_pt1 | contig 19944 bp, 31 predicted proteins | sample YL17G09_16_MG_FD_203696 | JGI IMG/M metagenome (GOLD analysis project Ga0315284, IMG submission 203696) | Sediment microbial communities from Yellowstone Lake, YNP, Wyoming, USA - YL17G09_16 | ecosystem: Environmental > Aquatic > Freshwater > Lake > Sediment | place: USA: Wyoming | collected... | reverse complement strand
CAGCAGGGTTCGCTGAAAGAGCAGGCAGCTGAGGCGCGACGACAGAGCATCTTCGAGACCTGGGAGACCAAGGCTCGTCGAGATCAAGATCTGAAGGAGAACGACAAATGATCATCGCACTCTCAGGGTTATCAGGTACCGGCAAAGACACCGCTGCAGACATCTTGGTGCGAAACCACGGGTTCGTGAAAGTTAGCCTTGCGGACCCGATCAAAAGAATTTGCCGCGACGTCTTCGACTTCACCGACGACCAACTCTGGGGTCCCAGTGAGTCGAGGAACGCGCCGGACAAGCGTTACCCCCGCAAACATGGACCGTGGAAGAGTGTCGTGGCGCAGCGGGAAAGTAAGTGCGCGTGTTGTGGGAAGGAAGAAGGACGCCCGTTACTCGTGGACATCGAGTCTGGGTATGTCCAGAAGCGTGACTCAATACCACTCTGTCATCTCACTCCTCGTCACGCACTTCAGCAACTCGGTACCGAGTGGGCGCGCAACTGTTATGACGACGTCTGGGTCGACTATGCGGTCAGGGTGTACGAGACACTGCAGCGCGGTGACCACTACTACGACGCCAAGACTGGCCTACGCACTACCACGAGCGTGGCGGGTGTGATGGAGCCAAAGAAGAATGTCGTCATCAGCGACGTCAGGTTCCGCAACGAGATCTCGGGGCTCAAGAAGGCCGGTGCCAAGCTCATCCGTATCAAGAGACCCGGCCATGAAACGCCCAAGTGGGACCATCCCAGCGAGACCGAGCAGATGGGTATCCCTGATGAGGAGTTCGATGTCGTGCTCTGCAACGACAAGAGCATAGAAGATCTAGCAGTAAACATAGGCCTTCTAATGGAGACTGGGATATTAGGCTAAGAAGAAGGGAGGCTGTCCTCCCTTTCTCTTAGCTTCAGAATCGCACTGTGCAGCTCTTCAAGATGCCGCAACAGACTGTTCCTGAAATCTTTTTACCACTGGGGTTCTTTGCCTTGAACCCCGTGTGGTACTCGTCGTCTTTGCTACATGCAAAGAATGAATAGCCCGTGAAATGCACATCTGTGAAGCCCATAGCATCTAAGGCCTCAGCAGAACTACTCTCATTTGTGCACCCTACACAAAGTAGAAGAAGTAGGCTACTTCGGATCTTCACCAGTACCACCGATGATGTAAGACCCACCACCACGGTACGAGCGAGTACCTATGTTGATGTTGTGCATGGCCTGGCTAGTACCAGCTTCGTCGGCGACGAAGTTCTGAGCGAGGGCAATGCCATAGCTCTGCGCCTCAACGAACGAATCCTGGTTAGCCCCAATGTACACGAATTCCCACTTGTACTTGGTACGCTGGTGGGTAATCATTTCATTGATCTTCGGCTTGGTGAATTCGTGCGATGAGTTCTCACCACCATCCGTTAGGATGACGAATAGCACACGCTCTGGACGCTGGTCCTCCGGCGTGTTCTTGAGTCTGTTTCCGACCTCATTGATGGTACGCCCAATGGCATCCATCAGGGCTGTCGCTCCACGAGGTACGAGATCCAGGTCTGGTACATCCTTGAGGGGCTTACCAGAGTAGATGATATCGTACTTATCGTCAAACTGGGTAAGAGTGACATTGCACTCCCCCGGCAACTTCTGTTGCTCCTTGATGAAGGTGTTGAACCCTCCCTCCATATCCTTACGGATACTAATCATGGACCCACTGCGGTCCAACACTACTACGATCTCTGCTAATCCTGTTTTCATGATGTCCCTCCTGTTGTTCCTCTCAGCCACTACTATATCAAACCGCTTACAGCAAAGTCCGGTACTACCTCAGAATCTAGGCAGGTCCACAAGTGCAGGCAGTACGGGTGTACGTTCACGTATTCACTATCCCTTGGGATTACCTGGATAGCTGTACGTTCGCGCCCAATGAAGATCTGCTTTACTTCTTTGAGTTCTTCCCAAGATGGCAGTCTGTCTGGTCGAGAGAAGCTCACGTGTAGCCAGCGCTGTCCATCTCTCTGGCGTTGTACACTTGCCAACACTGTAAAGCCGTCTGTGCGCCGATAACGTCTACCTGGAAGGATGTTATCCATCATCCAGCCCGCTGGCATAACTCTAGGTAGTATCTCGTGCTCGTCTAGCTTCAATCTTTCCGGACCCGAATCCACAGCTGCTAGTTCAGTCATGACTATTTGAAGGGGTCGTCTAGGAGCTCTATTGTGATCTTTACCTTGGACGTTCGCCAGTTGTCTGGAACTAGCGTACCAGTCAGCATTGCTACTACTAGATCGGGTCCACAGAAGATGACGCTCTTACCGTGTATGTACCCCATCTTGCCTTCCCACTCCACACGCTTGTCTCCGCCTATGTATTCCATGGTGGACCAACTCGGATTCGAACCGAGACGAACCCGGTTATGAGCCGGGGGCTATAACCAATTTAGCTATTGGTCCGTGATTGCATAAGGTAAAAGAAAGGCGCAGAGGGTGAACCCCTGCACCCCCCCAGGGACGATGGCGAACCATCATCCTCCACCACTCACCTACGCCGGATTAGGGCGAGGATGAGAAAGCGCAGACGACACCGGTCGGGTGAGGGGGGAACTCCTGCTCCCGGTGCCGTCTGCTGTGGACCTGCGGGGAATCGAACCCCGGTCCGCGAGAAATCCAAGTGACCTTCGTTCACGTGCGTAGCCAGGCTTAAGGTATGCCTGACAACCTTTGGTAGTTGACGCTCTGCCACCACAGAGTCTGTATTTTCTCAGCATCGGCCTACAGCTAACCCGGATGCCCAGCCCTTGTAGTCACGCCGACCTTGGTACCAGGACTATCTTCCTAGATCGACGGCCTACGCCACGAGGGCGTAAACGGTTGCGTTGTCGTTCGCAGATGAAACGACCCATTAGAGAGATGGGCGCTCTTTACACGCAGGTCACTCTTCAATTCCCACGTCGAAACCGATCAGGCCCGTAACTTGAAGAAAATGGAGTGGCTGGAGTTCCACCAGCTGCGGGCGTAGTTGACGAGTTCTACGCCGCACGGTCAGGCTACTGGTTGTCACCCAGCTTGCCGCCGCGCACATAAGATATTAGCTCAGGTAAAAATCCTGTATTCACACCTTACCGGCTCTCAGCCTCACTCCAGGTGGACCTACCAGGTATTCAGCCTGGTAGGCCCCATGTACTCAGAGGTCCTCCGAGTACGGTAGATCTGGTATCTGTACACTAGTGTGCTTTACACTAGCCCAGATGGCTGCGCCACGCTTTTTCCACATGGCGTAGGATTCCCCGAAGGGACAGCTCAGGGCATGTCCACTACAAGGAAAGTAACCAGGGAGAGAAGGGTACCCTTGTTTCTCAACCTTTGCCCTGTTCTCACCAACACCACAATTGCAGTGCTCTTTCTGTATCCCACAGCGAGATACATACTGTTCTAGCGACTCGCTGAAGCCCAGTGGCTCCGGCATCTCAAATTTGTTTTTCTTAGCCACGTAGGTCCTCCTACAATACTTATCCCAAGTGTGCAACCAAATTTGCTCTACGTTTCAGAACGTCAGCTACACCATGGGGCAATGCTACATCAGTCCAGCGCCCCTTTACTTTACGCTGGCCACACACGATCTTACGCTCTGGGTTGTCATAACCGCCGTAGCCCGATAACCAGTGGTGCACTCTGGCTCTACCGGTAGTTCTTCTGCAGTAGTCTCTCCATGCGGTTATATCTACTGCCGTCTCATGCAGGTTGTAGACACCGGATAAGAGCTGCTGCTTCTTGTCTACGCAAGCCTGAGAGCCGTAGTCAATTCGGCAGAACTCGTACTTGAACAAACAGTGCTGAACTAGACCGATACAGAGGCCATCTTTTCCACCCACTACCGAAGCTATCCAACGGCTCTCATGATCGGCCATGGCCACGATGGTTAGCGGATCGATATACCGAATCACGCTCTCCCTCTGAACTGTCTCAGCGTAGGTTTTAGCTAGTCCACGATCCATGGAAGGCTGCGACTGCAGTATCCCAGCCACGATCACAGCTAGGCTACGCCACATGCTTTTTAGCTAACCAGGCCCGGAGCCAGCGGTACTTCATAGTTACCCACAGGGTCACTGGTCCAATCACGGCTGCCAGCATAGCTGCCTCATCCTGACAAAAGTGCATTTGAAGAATATATCCTTTCCTTATGTTGGGGGTGAATTTGAGATATTAACTCTAGCTATAGTATATAGACTATTATAAGACCTGCTAAGTACCCGAAAGTACTTGTGGATAACGGGGTCGTTAGCCCAAAGGTTGTCTATAAGAATTTTTTATTATGCAGCACTACCGCTCCAAGTAGCCACTGACCCCTCCTTATGTCATTTGCAATCCGATCACGTAATGATTACGTGCACCTGCGGTAGCCCGTTATGTACGTGCTCATAACGTAGATCAATCTCCCCATGTCCCCCACATGGGATCAGACCGACCACGGACCTCAGAGCTTAGAAGCAGCCTTGACCCGCACTAGCTCGTCATTGACGATCAAATTAGGCAGGTAGTTACCCCCCTGAGGGGCGTACAGGGTAACCAGCAGGTCACCCTGTACGTCCTTGCCGCTAGTGTAGGCTTTACAGGAGCGAGGCATCCCATTGGCTAGCAGGCACCTTTCCAAGGTTCTAATGGCCCTAGCCTCATCCGTAATGGCTATGCCCTCCAGCTTGAAGATGACTTGTGTTGGACGCCCCGCCGTAGGAGCCAGGGCCACCTTGAGGGTGCTCCCATCCAAGATGGTGATCAGCTTAACTCCTAGATAGGGCTTCATGGTGTTCAGTTCTTAGTGAGCTCTACGTTCAGGTCGTCTATCTGTAGGTGCAGCTTTGTAGTGCTGTGAGCCTCTAGCAGCAGCTTCATAGGGGAGCTCTTCTCCATAGAGAGGGAGGGCCCACGGCAGTAGGCAACACGCCAACCACCTTCATGGGTAGTCGGGTAGAATCCGCAGCCAAGAACCTTACGACCAACGATCTCTATGTTCCACGGCGTTACAGATCCTGCCTTCTTCTCCCGAATCTTAGCTGTGATCTGATCGCTGCTCTTACCAACCCAGTCACCCTCTAGAGCTGCCATAGGCACGCTAGGAACTACCTCTGGCACAACTGATGCTACAGGGGCGGAACTAGCTACTGGCTCCGCTGAAGCTGAAGGAAGCACCATAGGCTGGGCGCTAGCTGATGTAGCTATAGCTGCTACCGGAAGTTTGCTCTCCTTACGGTAGACGTTAGCTAGGATAATCGAGACGATCAGACCAGCGACAATAGCTAGTAGTAATGGCTTTTGCACTTACGCTCCTCTAACCGGGTACTTGTTAGCGAACCAGGTATCCACCAGATTCTCCATGTCGTCACGTAGAGCTCTAGCAAAAAGCTTCAAGCTGCCATGTCGCCCCAGGTTACCCCGGTAGGCCTTCTTGATACGCTTAGACGCGCGCACCTTGGTTATATAGGGACCGACATCTCTACGCCCAGAAGCAGAAGTAGAAGGCGGTAACGGGTGCGAATCGATAAATCCACTCATTTGTATTTTCCAGTGAAGCCAGACTAGTGCCTGACTCACCTCCATTATCCCACATAACCAAGGCATTTGCAGAAAGGTGCTTGACAGATGATAACAGGGGTGACAATGGTAGTGAGCCTTCAATGTCCTCAACCCGCTCGTTGCAAAAAGCCTGGCCGCTATTTATAGCAGCCGGGCATACGTGCGTGCTGACACTAGGGGTCTCCTATATCGCCCGCAGCCTCAATCAGGAGCCCAAGGATACATAGGCGGAAACCACAGGAGTAGAAGAATCAGTGGTAGCCGCCCGGAGAGAACCGAGGCGGCTTTTGTCATTTCACGCACCTCGAATAGTTGGCTGGTGCCGACAGCGCGCTGTAAACGCGTGGCCTTCGGGCGGAGTGGTTCGATTCCATCGCGGTGCACAAAAACCCGGATACGTAGGAATAACAGTCATGCACATGTATCGGCTAAAGAAACGCACCGGCTTTACCCGCCCATCACAAGGGGGTGTAGCTCAAGGGTAGAGCAGTGGCCTTTTAATCCAACGGACTGGGTTCAATCCCCAGCACCCCCACCACGGTCTCGTAGCTCAGTTGGTAGAGCAGTCGCCTCTTAAGCGAACGGACTGGGTTCGACTCCCAGCGGGATCACGAAGGAATGTTCCGGTTTCGTTCAATGGTAGGACAGCAGTTTCTGACACTGTGAATAGGGGTTCGAATCCCTTAGCCGGATCTGAGTGGCCCTTAACCGGGCTTGCTCTTTGACAATTAGAAAGGACTTGGAACGCGGCGTTGCTGCGACTCCTCTCCTTGTATGTACGAAGACGGAAGTAAAAACTCCGTCTTCTCTGCCCCGCTAGCTCAGTGGTAGAGCAGCTGTTTTGTAAGCAGCAGGTCGTCGGTTCGATTCCGACTCGGGGCTCTCATTCCGTCCTAGCACAATGGCCGTGCGCCTCGCTGTTAACGAGCAAGATCCAGGTTCGAGTCCTGGGGACGGAGCTATGAAAAACGGATTATCTTGCCGGTGCGTTCTGGGAACAAGCGAGTTTCGTATTCTCGTAAGGGTGGTTCAACTCCACTCACCGGCTCTATGCCTCGTTCGTCTACTGGCTAGGATGCTTGGTTTTCACCCAGGCGAAAGGGGATCGAAACCCCTACGAGGCACCAACCCCCCAACAGCTGACCTGGTGACAGCGCCTGCCTGAAGAGCAGGAGACGTTCGTTCGATTCGAACTTGGGGGACTATCGGAGTGTAGCTCAGTTTGGTAGAGCATCTGGTTTGGGACCAGAGGGCCGAAGGTTCGAATCCTTTCACTCCGACTAGTTATGGTGGTCGTAGCCTAATGGTAAGGCGCGTGACTGTGGCTCATGATACGCGGGTTCGATTCCCGTCGATCACCCCATCTCTCCTCCTACGGATTGGGCAGCAGATTTCCTAAATCAGTTTATGAGGTTCGACTCCTCAAGGAGAGACTGATGCCTCGTGATGCGACTGGTGTCGCAGATGGCTTGTCACGCCATTGAGATGGATTCGATTTCCATACGAGGCGCCGACAGAACGGTAGGGAGTTGGTACTAACGTTCGGTGGGTGAGAACCTACGTCAATCCAACAACGGCTGCTCTAGGCCGACGACTAGAGCGCAATGGGTCAAAGGTCATGGTGACCACGCGGCCTCCAAAACCGCAGGACATGGTTCGATTCCATGTTGGCCCGCTACGGGGATGTGCGTCGGGACGCGGTCTTGCCTTGCAAGCAGGCCCTGAGGGTTCGACTCCCTACATTTCCACTGGCTGCGCTGGACAGCCCTAACCAAACCAGCGCTATTTTATGGTAGTCTTGTGACTATGTCTGACCAGATCATTCCTAGCATCGAACAAGACCCCCGCTTCGCCAAGATTTACCATTTAGGTGAGCAACGATTCTGGGCACCACAGACTGCGATTGATTGGACGCTCCCGTACAACACAGAAACACCCAGGTATTTCCGGTGGGCTTGGAGGTACTTCGAACCGTTCAGAGCTCTATCCAAAGCTGACCAAGATGAGTTTTGTCGTAAGCAGTACAAGTGGGTGTTAGACCAGGGGGTACACGGAGAAACCTTTGGGATGCTGGCTGCAGGTATCTTAGCTCGCCATGCAGAGACAGATGGTGAGCGTATGGTTGCTTGTGAGCTCGCCTTAGAAGAAGCTAGACATTACGAAGCAATCCGTACTCTAGCTGAGAAGTTTGGACCTGTCGGGCCACCACACCCAAAGGTACTAGAGATAGTGGACTGGGCTGAGCACCAAGGACTCCTAGGAGTGTTCATGGGACTACAAGCTGGAGAACGTGCTGGTGTCCCTAGTTACGCTCTTCTAGGTCGATTTGGTGGCCCCCTATTCAAGGCTGTCTATGGTCGTATATCAGACGATGAGAGTAGGCACCTTGGGTTTGGAGTTCTAGGTATCCAGAGGTACTCAAAGGGTCGGTCTCATACTGAAGTGTCCGCCATCGCTCAGCGAGTAACAGATGGGTATGCTCACTGGGCTGATCCATCTCCTGTCTGGGAGCAGTACAACTTCCCAGGAGTTGAAGAGTACTGGCGGCCATTTCATGTGAAGAGCCGACTGCGGTCAGAGATGGTCAAAGCATTTCGTAATTTAGGCTTAGACGTAAGCTAGCTAACTGCCTCCATAGCTCTAAGGTAGAGCACGTCCTTGGTAAGGACGAGGCGAGGGTTCGATTCCCTCTGGAGGCTCCGGTCCACTCACTAGAAGAAGCTAGCGCTTTTGGTGAGTGGATCAGCCTGCGGGGTTTGTTCAAGGTGAACGATCTGGCTTCCAACCAGACAAGACGAGTTCGATTCTCGTACCCCGCTCTACGCGGATGAGGTGGCAAGGTGCCACATGTGCTTGCCAAGCACATTCAGGCGAGTTCGATTCTCGTCATCCGCTCAACATGGCGTGCAGCACTGGGTGCTGAGTGGTCTGCAAAACCGCTACGGGTCAGATCATAACTGACGCACGCCTCCACATGAGGACAACATGCAATGCTTCTTCTGTCCGAATCCAGCAGCTCATCCATCAACCGGTTCTGAGTTATCAGCTAACGTACTAGCTTGTGAGGCTTGTACACGTTCGTTTTGGAAATGGTTTCGTGGACACATGCACGCCTGGAGTAGACCAGGACGTCCAGACTTCTACGCAGCAGCAGCTTTGACTCCGCCGATGGTCGGTTCAGCGCCTTCTAAGCGCAGGATATAGAGTTCGATTCTCTACGGAGCCACCACGGCCCCATACACTAGCGGTTAGGTGGCAGCCCTCTCAAGGCTGATGCTCGGGTTCAAATCCCGATGGGGTCACTATATCTCCACCTACGGTGGGCGGCGACGCTACGAACGTTGCTTGGAAGGTTCGACTCCTTCTGGAGATACTAGTAAATAATTACTCTTACTGTGGGATAAGAGTAATGAAGGAGTTCATACCATGAACAAAGATCGTGACGACCGAGGATACACTCTTCTAGAAAGGATGACGCTACGACTGATGATGGAACACAGCCGTGTCATCCTCGCCTGCAAGTCAATGGGCGACCCGGACACCGTGAGACACACGTTCACCCAAACTACCGTCCTACACAGAGCTGCAGCTGTACTAGGGTTGGCTACCCTGCACGGGATGGAACTAGGGAAACCCACCGACGTCGCAGACTACCTCGAAGCCCACGATGAAGTGGACAAGCAGGAGTACAACGAGTTGATGAAGCCAGTGGCGGAGGCGGCAGGTGGTAGTCCAAGCACCGTGGCAGTCCTCCTAGGGGAACTGCTATCGAAGATGAAGGATGGGCCAAACGCGAAGAAGTGCGGCAAGTGCTCTGAGCCCTTGTGCGACGAATGCAACGAGTGCCACGAATGTGAGCAGAAAGAGAACGCGAGAATGCACGCGAACTAAGAGCAGGCCCCTTCTGGGGCCTCTCTTTTATGTATGACTCTCTGCTGATGGATTCAGCTTTCCGGCTCCGAACTGGAGAAGCAGTGGTTCGATTCCACTCAGAGAGACCGCAGGGATGGAGCAACGGTGGCTCATGAGTCTCATAAACTCAAAACCAGTGGGTTCAATTCCCTCCCCTGCAACGCTGGTGAACTAAGGTAGTAGCTGGGTTTCATAAACCTACGCGCTGAGGTTCGAGTCCTCGCATCAGCACTGAGGTGTCGTCCAACGGTAGGACAGTGGACTTTGAATCCCCGAATGAGAGTTCGATTCTCTCCGCCTCAACCAATAGCTAAGCACGCCGGGCTAGTTCTCGGGGAGAACACCGCTTTTACACGGCGGACTAGGTGGGTTCGAGTCCCACGCTCGGTACTGATACAATAGGTTGTATGTTAGACCTACTGCACAAATTGATGGGTTTGATTGCCATGTTGGTAGACATGGTAGCTAATTGGTATTTACACGCAGGCTTTAGATATCAAGTCATGCGGTCTACGTTCTTCAACGGTCCTTTGGCGGAATGGCAGACGCAGAGGATTTAAAATCCTCCGCTAGTAATAGCGTGCGGGTTCGACCCCCGCAGGGACCACTACACCCGCATGAGTGTTCGGTAACCTAAGCGGCCTTATAAGCGCTCAAACCAGGTTCAACTCCTGGCATGCGGACTAACCCACGATGACGGGCGGGTTGCCCTCGGACGCCTGATAAGCGACCGGCGAAAGGTTCGAGTCCTTTATCGTGGACTGACGCGAGATTAGTTCTCTGGGAGAACATCAGCTCGACAAGCTGAACCAGACAGGTTCGATTCCTGTATCTCGCACTATGCTCAAGTGGCGGAATGGCAGACGCGCTGGTCTTAGGAACCAGTACCCGAAAGGGTGTGGAGGTTCGAATCCTCTCTTGAGCACCGCTGGTTCTTTCGTGACTACGCCGATCAACACTATCCCCCCTACGGACGTGCGGCTTGACGGAGAACTGGCGAGCTACGTCGACGTGTTGTAATTGGTAGCCAAGCGAGCCTGAGATGCTCGTGCTCGAAAGGGCGTGCAGGTTCGAATCCTGTCGTCGACACAACAGAGATCATGCCGACCTGGTGGAATGGCAGACACGGTAGTTTCAAAATCTACTGCCTTTAAAAGCGTGTGGGTTCGACTCCCACGGTCGGTACAATGCGAGGGAACCATGAAACATACCAAAACACTATTACTTGCCCCCTGGTACATACCCTTACAAATCTTGAGGTGGGAAGACGCCATCAAGATGATCTACGAAGGCGTAGTAGACGTCGTTGTAGAGTACGATGAGGAGATCAGCTCTCCGTCTATAACTTGGAAGTTGCCTGCAGTCATCCGGCTTAAGAAGCTCGGAGGAAGGAACCAGTCGGGCAATAAGGTGAAGTTCTCTAGACAAAACGTCTACGCTAGAGATGGCTACAGATGCCAGTACTGCGGCAATGAGTTCCCACCAGAGAAGTTAACGTATGACCACGTTAACCCAAAGTCTGCCGGTGGTCGTAGGACCTGGGATAACATCGTTACAGCTTGTGCCAGGTGCAACCTAAAGAAGTCGCACAAGACATGCGATGAGATTGGCATGTGGCCTCTCAGAGAACCCATACAACCAAAGAAGCTACCACTACACCCACCTGTCATAGACAGAGAGGTGGTACCAGAAGAGTGGCAAGACTTCTTAGGAGCGTGGGCTAGATAAGACTCTAGGACAGCGGCCCGTTGAGCTTCGGCTTTTCGACGTCCTTTGCATAGGGAGAGTGGGCCTGCAACCCCGAAGCAGCTAAGTGCGTTAAGCGAGCGAGGTGACAGGTAACCAGATACGCATGACCTGTGACAGACCGGAAAGACGGTCACTACTTTGACTGCTTCTTGGAACGTAAAGGCTCAGCGGTGAGCTGCCGGTCTTGAAAACCGGGGCACCTTCGGGTGAGTGGTTCGACTCCACTGCGTTCCTCAATATCTTCGTCTTCGTACATTGGAGAGTAAATTAGCAAGGCGCTAAGACCAGTTGCTAACTGGATCGGACCTTCGGGTCTGGGGATCGAGACCTCTGCTCTCCGCTACTTTTCTAGCTGCGTAATATCCTCCGCAATTTCCGCGTAATCGTGGAATAAAAGTATTGCAAGGTAACGAGTGCTTTTACTCGTACCAAAGGAGTTACATGGCAGACGTAAAGGTAGTTACAGCACGGTCCCCAAGATGGGACTTCGACACGTGGGTGTCGTCTAGTGATGGGCTCGACCCAACACCAGACAGGGCAGTATTCCTGGGTGGGTCAGAAGATGGGGATGGAGACTACGATCTCTACTTCATGCACTTCGATGGCGACGCAGACGACCAGCACTGGGTCGGTTACCTGCGTGGCTACGAAACCGACGACGATGACGACTCCGACACGGAACAGGGTTGGGAGAGTAGCCACGAGGACATAGCACAGGTGTCTACACGCTCACCCGACATCCTTCTAGAGGCTGTTCGGCGGTCAGGGCTCCACGGACTCATCCCCGTCACTAAGAGAGACAGAACGTGGAAAGACCTTCAGGGAGCTCCAGAGCTAGAGATGGGGGAGTTCAGACATCACATCGAGAGTCCCAACGGAACTCCTCTAGACCATACCGAATGTGCCTTCTACCTGGGATGCAAGGTATACCCGGATGGGCTCCACGAGTTCTACGTAGTGCCCAGGTATGAGCAGGAGTACTGCACAGACCGTGGTAGTGCAGCAGTGCTCACGAAAGCACGCGTCTACTCGGTCAATAAAGACCGTGAAGACGGCTCATGGTGGGAAGATCGCACTGTACCAACTACGCCCTTACTCAGGGAGGCTGCTCGTAGAGCGTTCTACAAGGGCATCGCGTATGAGTTCTCAGAGGGTTCAATGGTGGGGAACAACATCCGCGACAAGTGCAACTTCCCCAACGACAACCCGTACAGCAACAAGACCGAGGAAAGCAAGGAGACTGAGATGACCACAAGCGTGACGAGTGTGACGATCAACAAGAAGTCCTTCAAGGACGTGGGCGTGCAGGAGAGTGCGGACGAACAGATCCACCTGCCGAAGGGCATGAGTAAGTCGCAAGCCCGAGAATGGCTGGCGATCATCGAGAAGAACGAGGAGCAGGTCATCACCTGGTCGGAATGCATCGACGCGTACCCTCTCGATGGGGCGTTGGCGCTCAACCGTGTTCTCCAGCGGCGCTTCGGCACTGCTGTGAAGACGGGGGCAACGCAGATGACGTGGTTCGGGGAGAAGGACATCCCCCCGTTCATGGTGCCCATCGAGGTGGCGCTGGGGAAGACGGAGCACGTGCCCTGGGGGCACTTCATCATCCCGGTGATGGCCGAGCACAAGATCAAGGCCGGCATCGAGGTGAAGGAGGGTCAGCTGTACTTCCAGCTGACGGGTCAGATCAAGCGGAAGTACCAGCCGCTGATGGACGAGATCGCGTCACAGGTGAAGTCGGAGGTCAAGACCGGGTCCATCTACAAGAGCCAAGCCTTCAGGCTCAAGTGTCCCACGGAAGAACAGATGGAGTCGGAGACGTACAACCCACATGACTGGGCTCCGAAGTTCATACACGTCGCTGGTGAGCAGGATGAGCTCATCTTCTCGGACGCGGTTCGGCTGCAGATTGAGGTGAACCTGTTCACCCCGGTCCTGCACACCGAGGCTTGCCGCAAGGCTGGCATCCCGCTCAAGAGGGGTGTCCTGCTCGAAGGCAAGTACGGCACTGGAAAGACTCTCACGGCGTCGATCCTCAGCCGTCACTGCGTGGAGAACGGGTGGACGTTCGTCTACCTGAACGACGTGACGGACTTGGAGAAGGCCATGCGCTTCGCCAAGCGGTACGAGCCTGCCGTGATCTTCGCGGAGGACATCGACTCCGTGATGGTGCAGAAGTCTGGGTCACAGCGAGATGTCGCGATGAACCAGATCTTGAACTGCATCGACGGCGTGGACATGAAGAAGTCGGAACAGATGGTGGTGCTCACCTCCAACTTCGTCGACCGCATCAACAAGGCCATGCTTCGGCCGGGCCGCCTCGATGCCGTCATCCACGTGGAGCCACCGGACACAGCAGCAGTGCTGAAGTTGATGGGGCACTACAGCGACGGCAAGCTCAAGGCCGACGACGTCGAACTGGTGAAGGCTGCGACACTGCTCGCTGGGCAAATCCCCAGCCTCATCCGTGAGGTTGTGGAGCGCAGCAAGCTGGCATCCATCCTGCGCGCTGGCAAGAAGGGTACGCCGGAGATCACTGGGGCTGACATCCTGGTGGCGTCCCACGGCATCATGACCCACATCCGGCTGCTGGAAGAGCCGGTGGAAGATGCTAGGTCGGACATGGAGAAGGCGGCGGAGGTGCTCGTCAAGGGGCTCAGCAAGAGCAGCCCCAGCAACGGAGCAACTTCGAAGCTGATGGATGCACCGGCGTCCACGAAGGCTCTCTCAGCACACGAGTGAGAGAAAGGATTGGGGCGCCTGTGGCCCCTTTCTTTAGCTAGAAAAAGAGGGCGGGTTGTTACACCCGCCCCTCTTATCTCCTCAGTCTTGGAGACCCTTCAGAGCAGCCAGCTCGGCATACTCTGCGGCAGAAATCTCCACCAGGAGACCGTTCCGTACAACATAGAATGTACGGAATGCAGGATCGATGACTGCCTTGGTGAGATTCTCACACCAGTAGATGTTCAAGAGGAAATCGTCACGTCTGCCTCTTGATCTCATCCCAGACCTGCTGAGCCCGCTCGACGATCTGGTAGATCTCGTCAGAAGTCAGGTCCATGGAGCGCATCAGGTCACTGACTAGCTCCCCATGCATCCGTCCGGTCGCTTCGAGCTCCGCAATCAATCGGGCGAACTGGATACCGTCGTTGGCCCAGTTGGTATCGGGGTCACTGGGCGGCTCCACCGACCAGAGCCATGCGGCGGTCGGGCACGCATCATCAGCCGCTTCGAAGTCGGTGAAGGGCCCGACCAACTGGAAGCCCTCGGCCCAGTTGCCCAGCACCGCCATGACCTGGCCACTGTTGATCACGAACTTCTTACTGTTCCGCGTCTTCTTAAGTTTCGTCTTTTTGGTAGTCATCTTGGGTTTCGTCTTCTTCTTGGTCATCAACTCCTCCACGGAATCCCGCTCGATCGATTCGAGCGCTTCATCAAACTCATGCCGACGAGTCGTCATAGCTCGTTGTCTCGGCAGTACGCCGTTCTCTTGTAACCGAAACTCTTGCGCTTCTTGTCCCAAACCAACACCTGCTGGTCCGGACCGAGGATACAAAGAGCTGGCTGTGCTTCGTACAGGACGATACCGCCAGCGCCTCGTATCTCTGCCTTGGTGTCCCGCATGAACCGGCAGCTGTTGCCACAGTGGCGAGGCCCAGAGATTGTGATGGTGACGACGGCGCTGACGTCGTGTTCCTCAATCATCGTCAGGGTCTCCTACGCAGACCGGATATATGCAAGTGCCAGTTCTCCAGTAACGAATGGGTTCAACACCATTGAGAGCTTGGCGGAATTTATTCTCACCAGCGGGCGTATCTTGCATCTGTGGTGGTCGCACTGCCAAGAACAGCACCGCCAGCAAGATGTCCTGCTGGTCATTACGCTCACGGAGATCTGCAACCAGTTCTTCTAGTCGTTCGATTCTACCATCGAGCTCGTTCACGGTATTACCTCGAACAGATGAAACACGAGGTTGCCATTATCTATCTGAAAGGTACCAAGATGTGTGAGACGATGGGGTTCAGGTACAGGACGTCCAGTGCCAAACACTACGAAGTTACGACACTCAGTCTCGGCGTCGAGATCAATCAGAAACCACATCTGTGGCCGCTCCTTGATACCAATACCTTGAGTATCCACTGAGAGAAAACGAGCTCCTCTAGGTAGGTCTAACCTCATCTCCCCTGGCTGAACCGCGTACTTGTAAGTCGTGCTCCTCATGTTCGCTTTCCTTTCGCCATGATGACCCCAGTACGCTCCTGCCAGAGTGTCTGCGTCCCTAACAAGGCATTGATCTGTCGAGCCTGGCACCCTGACCTATCGGTGCAGCGCACTACACCTGGATGACTAGTGGAGCACCAGGAGGTTAGGTTGTTCTCGAAGCCACACAGGATACAGGCGTGTGACGAGAATACTGGCTGAGCAGCTGGTGCTGCTTTGATCGATGCGACCGCTGCCCCTATGACGGTGAAGAAGCTTCGTCGACCAAGTATTGTCACTTTACCTCCGCATAATCAGGCACTGGTGTCAGCGCAATCAAAGCAGTGCACTGCCGAATCTGTTCGGCGTGTTGTTCGATCTCCCGCTTCATACCATTGATGAACGTCGAGACTGCTGCATCGAAGCTTCTGGCTACATCATCGGGATCGAGTTGGGTGCGGTACCCGTAGCCAGGCAGAGCAGGCTTTATGTTAATGCGCCTGTCCGTCTCTTTGGTGATCTCTGCCCGCTGCACTACCAATTTGCCGTTCAACAGATGTGGACAGACCGCATACACGTACTTGACGTCGCTCACGGCTCTGTCTTCTCCTCGAAATGCACCGAAGGTGAGGGCAAGTCCATCTTGTTGCCCGCCTGCTTGGTCTTGGTATAGAGCTCGCCGATGCGATCGAGATGTCGGGGCGGCCAGTACACCCAATCGCCCGTGATGAGCACCTCACCACCTCCGAACTCGTCGACCCGCATCTTCGAGCAGGTCTCGGCCCAGCTGAGAATCAAGTAATCGGTGGGGCGGAACTTCTTGAAGAACTGGTGAATCAGCTCGATCGGTGACTCAAGGCTGCAGCTCTCTTCCTCGTAGAGCCACAGAGAGGGCTTGTAACTAGCCTCACCCGTCTTGCTGAGTGATGTCTGACCCCAGTAGCCCTTGTCACCGCTGTCGTCATAGGCGATGGCCTTGACGATATCGGAGAGCTCAACACCTAGCTGCTCGGTGAACTTCTTCCAATCGGCGATCAGTTCCTCGCCGCCTTCGCCGACGTTCTCTGAGTCCAGCAAGATCTCGGGAGCATCGGCCATTGCTTGGAGCAACTTATCGAGCCACGCGTGCTCTTCATCGGTCAGGTCGTTGACTGAGACTGAAAACTGTTGGTAGTTGTTAGCCATTATTCTCCGTGACGGCTTTGGTTATGCATCCGCTTGTCGTCATGAGCGCCAACCCATGACAGGCGCTCACACGCCTTCTTGATACTGATACCAGCTTCTACTGCTGGCTTTACTGCCCACATGATTAATGCGGCAGCCTCTTTAATCTTTTCTGGTGGTGAGTCGACAGGCAAGCCTGTGCAGTAACAGGCATTGTCTACATCCCCCCATTCGTCGTTAAGAAACTGCTGCACGTTGAAGCGCAGCAGTCTCTCATCTTTGTTGTTCTTGGGGTCGTAGTCCCCGAACCACCCCTCGTTCTCATAGTCTAGGACAACGCGAACATCATCGCGTCTCAGTTCATAGTGCATCATGTTCCTCCACACCTCTTATACCCTCAATCTCAACATAACATTACTGAGATGGTGTGGTTACTGGTGCCGTACATCAGGTTGAACATCGTGGGCAATAGTGCTGCTCAGTACTATCTGTTCCTGAGCTGTTCATGGTGCCCCGTTGCTGCCAACCAGACGCCGCGATTTCAGGGTACGGCTTTACCTCGGCAGGACAGCTGTCACACCGGATAAGCACAAGTACCCGTGTGCCGTCATCCTCACGAATCGCGTAGACCCGCATCCAGCTGCTCCTTAAAGTGCGCGTAGGTATCATTGATACTGATACCCAGCTTCGTATTAACTAGTTCGAGCTTCTTGAGATCACTCATTGTGATCAGGTTGATCTTAGCCTGAAGGTCAACGCCACGTTGAAGCGCTACAGCGTGTAACTGCCGTGTAAAGTGATGTGCATCTTTCTCAATCGTGAGGTTCTCTTCGGCACGGCTACGGAGCTCACGCTCCAGGTCGAATTGGTGTAGCGATTCTTTGAGTCGCTGATTCTCCGACCACAGCTCATCTCGTTCTTGCTGAATGGCGTCACACCTCTCAGCCCATTCTTTGAGTCTCTGGTTCTCCGACCACAACCCGTCGCCGAGTTGGTGTAGCGATTCTTTGAGTCTCTGGTTCTCCGACCACAACGACTTCACTGAAAAGTGATTTACCTGCAACTTCTCGCTCTGCATGTTGAGGTCCGCCACCTTCTTGTCGGCGTCGTAGACCGACTGGGTCAACCCAACCTCTTCGGTGTGATGGCCGCCATCACGATGGATACGGGCCAGCAGGTTCAGCAGCATGGTCACGGCTTCACTGTGAGTAACCTCCCCCATCACCGATCTACGGCTGCGTTCGAAGCCCTCGCGAATCACTCGGTTGTCCGAGGCCAAGATCTCTTCATCAGTACTGGGCCGACTGATCTTGTGGGGCTCTGACTGCTCCGTCTTCCGTGTCTTGGCCTCTGCCTCGCGGAAATCCTTTAGCATCAGCTCTCGCTCTTCAGCGATGGCCAAGATGGACATTGGTGGACCAGCTACCTTGCCATCCAACGCGCGCTTGGCATCAGCAACCAGTGGTGACTCACGTCCATCTGAATCGTGCGGCTCTTGCCTCGGGTCATTCCAGCCCTCTGGCAGCCGCCGCTTCAGATTCTCATTCAAATCGGCCAACTGCTTGACCAACCCTGGCATCGTCGACTCGTAGAACCGTTGACCCATCCGGGTCATGAAGAAGTCGGTCATGGCTTGAAGGCCCCGTTGTTTTCGATGATGTTGTTCATGATCGCGCGGAGTCGATCGGTCGCATTTTTCTTACGTGCGAAGTTGACGGCCCTGTCAATCGTGGGACAGGGCCATTTTTCGAGTGCTAGAGCATCCACATCAAACCCCACCTCAATCCCGTCGTAGTCGGCCACCTCGAACATATCTCGCGTTTCAAACGCCGACTCAATCAGGGAGAGCTGGTGACTAGGGAAGTACTTGGACAACTCTATGTAGATGTCGGCATGTCCCACTCCATCCGCGTATGTCTCGTCCTTCTCCCACATGGTGCTGCAGATACTCACCGGCACCTTGTCGAAGCGGCGGACCATTGAATAAAACATGCCGCCGAGCGCACAGACCTGACAGGGCTTCTCCACGGTCGCTAGTACGTCGTCGAGCTTGCCATTCTGTACCTTGATGGCTTTACGCGGTAACTGGAAGTAGGTGCCGGGCTTCATCTTGATGGCCTTGGTGCCGAGCCACTTGATCGTGTCCTTGGCGATGGCCACTCTCTTCTGGGGGCCGGTCATCTTGACTGGAGTTTTCTTAGCGACTGGCTTCTTCTTGGTCGACTTTTTAACAGGCTTCTTTTTAGTAGTCATGTGACTCTCCACTGCTGTTATGCCTCGCCTTGGCTCATATTTTTCAAGGCGTCGGCTAGAAAGATGTGGGTGACTTGTTTGAGCGTTTCTATCGGTATCATTTCAGCCCCTCATGCAAACCAGAAGTTCCCAGATCTTGCCCAATCAACATCCTCTGAATTGCGGTCAACCACGCGAGCCTCGACGTAAACCCAGTCGCCTCCTTCATCTTGCAGCTGGAAGTACTTGGAGCCCTCAGAGGTGCCGAGGATGAGCACACCTGCGGGCGAGGCGCCAATGACGTCAATTGACCCTATGACCGGGTAGGACCCGTCCTGGCTTCGGCCCCGCATCGTGATCTTCATGGCTTGAACTTACCCTTGTTCTCGATGATGTTGTTCATGATGGCACGGAGTCGATCTGCTGGCGTCTTCGCACCACGGGTGAAATCTTGAGCCCTCTCCACCTCCGCATCTGACATCTTAGCGTGGTCTTTATACTCGACCATGTCTCGCTGTTCGAAAGCAGACTCGATTGCCGCCAGCTGATGGTGTGGGAAGTACTTCTCAAGTTCTTCAAAAACACCGAAACCATCAACCCCCAGGAAGTAGTCACTGTTGAGCCGGCTGTCTATGTTTCCAACTCCGACCGTCACTTTGTCGAACCGCCGAACCATCGAGTAGAACATGCCGCCGAGTGCGCAGACCCGGCAGGCTTCCTTCGTCTTCTCTAAGGCGACGTCAAGCTTATCATCATAACTCTTGACCTTGATGCCCTTTGCTGGGGCACCGAAGTAGGTACCTGGTGTGGCTTTGATGGCCCGGCTGTTCAGCCACTTGATCGTATCCTCGGCGATGGCGACGCGCTTCTCAGCCGCCGTCAGCTTCTTCTTGGTCGTGGCCTTCTTGATCATGTTTGAGTTCTCTCTTGGTATCTTTGGATTTGTCCCAGTCGGGACCGTTGAAGATGTCCATGACGCTAGTGTCGACCCAGATGGCAATGGCCTTGTTACCTTCACCGTAGGGGGCTTCCAGGAGATGGTGGTGGATGGCGCCGACAAGGTTGTACCTCTCGGCGTCCTCCACCTCCCAGCCCCGAGCACGTAGTTCAGCGACCTCTTCGTCGCTGGCGTACCCG
>Ga0315284_10004420_pt1 | contig 19949 bp, 15 predicted proteins | sample YL17G09_16_MG_FD_203696 | JGI IMG/M metagenome (GOLD analysis project Ga0315284, IMG submission 203696) | Sediment microbial communities from Yellowstone Lake, YNP, Wyoming, USA - YL17G09_16 | ecosystem: Environmental > Aquatic > Freshwater > Lake > Sediment | place: USA: Wyoming | collected... | reverse complement strand
CAGCGGTGCCGTTCCGCAGGAGTCATGCGCCTGAACTGGTTCCTGATGGCACACTGTCGACTTCTGCCACCGTCGCAGAAAAGTAGCTGGGGGATATACGTGGCGTGGGCGAGATTCTACGACACGATTTACCCCAAGCTGCCATTCATTGGGAAGCGACTGTTGTTCGAAATCCCCTTGGTTCTACAGCCTTGGCGCCTCTCCTGCATCTGGCTTTGCGGAGCCAAACTGCAACGGTCATAGGAATAGTTCACCCGGTCTGATTTACCCCACCACAGGAGCAGCCTTCAAACGTGCAGTATTCGGGGGGTTGATCAAAAGGCGGAGTGTAGTTAAGTTGGTTAAGAAGCCCTGGCTTGTCGGTACAACTGCAGGTTTGAGCCCGCAGAGTATCAGTTGACATTGGCGTTGAAAATAGTGCTGGTTTTTCGTAAAGTGGTGTTTGCACTTCAGACGCATGGGCATACGATTCATGCCCATCAAGGGGGCGTATCTTATTGCCTCCGGGTTGGCGGAGAAGATGCCTACGCGGCACATGGCGGATATTGACATTCTGGTTGAGAAGGAGAACTTTGGGGCAGTCACGCAGTACTTCTCAAGGCTTGACAATGTGCGGATGAAGCATGATGAATGGTATTTTGAGCAGCCGTTCTACTACCGGTTTGCGGGGCAGGAGTACCTTGTTGAGATCAACTATCTGCTCAATCGGCCGGAGAGGTTTCGGTTGCCTACCGAGGAGCTATTTGAGCGTGGGATTCAGAAAAGTGAAGTGATGTGGTGGCCGAGTATTGAGGATGCCCTGCTGATCTGCATCTGTCACGAGTTAGTGCACATCGCGTATCAGCCGCTACGGGCGGAGCTAGGAAGCGAGATCGCCGCCTTACGGGAACTGCCGGACTTCGACAGCGAGGAATTCCTCGAACGGTGTAGGGGAACCGGGGTGATCAGGTTCTTTGGATTTCTGCAAAGAACAAGCTGCCGTCCAGGGGAAACCAGCTACACGGAGCATCTGGGTTGCCTCCTGGCTGGCCTGTACACAAGATGGGGCTCTGCGAGATCGTCAACAATAAGACGACTTCTATTCGAACTTCCATATGTTCGACACCCGGTTCGGCTCCTCGCCGTCTCTGGATTCCTCCGCTGCCCGACACGATGAGCCTGGGAGTGAAGTGCTGCGCCTCAGGGGGGGCACTCAGGAAATGCGGGGAAGCCTGTATAGCCACATCCAGGAGGGTCGCAGGGACCACATTCATCCAGCAGCTCCCCACCAAATGCGTCGTAGGTTCCGGTGTGGCAGACTGTTTGCAGGATGCTCAACCTGGTGCTAAAGGAATAGACTTGTGGTGATTGGTATTGCTGTTTCATGTGGACAGGATCCTCCCTACACTGTACAAAATATATAAGGTCTTCCGTCTCAACCTCAGCCACAACCTCCACTTCACCGCGAGCGCAAGGAATGCCCAGTCAATGACTCTTGTGAACACTTCGATGGATCCATTCCGTGAAGGTTCCCCGACAACGCAGCCATCTTGGACAGTTTCTAGTCGAAGCGAGTTGTCACCGATGAAGACCTGCGATTGCCCAGACCTGCCAACGTATCGATGCAACACCAAGTAACGCCCAGCTGTATGCACGTAACACCGACCTCGAACTAGCCGATCTCGGCCCAACATCCGAACCCGTACTTTCTCCCCAGCTATGAAGGTTGGCTGCATTGACGTACCAACTATTAACAGATCATCGCTTAATTGTTCCAGTGACCAGGCTATGGCCAGAGAGGCAGTACGAGGGCCATTAGTCAGCTTGATACCCGAGAGAGTTCAGCTGCGGCCTCAGCGAACCTGCAAGTTTGGGGTGCGGGGGTTAAGTGGGAACCAGTCCTCGCCCGGTTAAGACCCAAACACTGGAAACAAAAGCCAAAATACTGACAGCCGCGACACTTCCTGAAGCTATCGTTGCGGACAGAGCGAAGCGCGCGGTACAGGTCAGAGTTGGAAAGAATCTGCTGTATGCTTGAGTTGCCAAGGATGCTCCCCAAAGAAGGCTCCCGCAACACCCCACACGGATGGATCCCGCCGTTCGGCGCGAGGTAGATGGAGTTGAACAGTCCATTGCACGGAAAACTGTTCAGAAATCTCTGGTCGTGCCGTCGGTGTACCGCCCGATCCATCTTCTCACGGGGGTCCCACTTAGTCGATTCGAAGAGCCTCTTGTAGAACTGAGTTGTCACGCAATCGTCGGCAGCGCAAGAGCCGTCACCGCACGGAATTTTCTGATACGGGAGGGAGACCTCGAATCCCTTGTCCTCCAGAAATGCCTTCGTTTGCGCCGAGGTATCGATATTGAACTCGAAAAGGTTGAGCGCGACTTTGACCCTGATGCCCGAGTACGCCAGCAGACGGCACACTTCCAGTTGTTTCTTGAGGGCGGACGACACGCCAAAATAGGTATCGTTCACACTTGATACGTGTGAGTACATTGAGACTTGCACATTCTGAACGCAGTCTGCGTGTCGACAGAGAAAGTCGATGTGTTGCGAATCGACTATAGTAGCATTTGTCAGTATGCTAATCCAGAAGATATCGTTTTCGATTAAGCAGGTAAGTATCTGGAGAATGTCGCTGCGGAGGAACGGTTCTCCTCCGCTTAGGGTTACTGCCAAGACCCCACTCTTTCGGAGTGCATCCGTTGCGGCAAGGGCCTGAGGAGTAGAGAGATCGCTCTCCAGGTCACGCCCCTTAACAAAGCAGTATGCGCATGATGCATTGCAACGGTACGTCAAGTCCCAGTGACAGCGAGTGGGGATGCTGTTGTCACTCAGCGTTCGCAACTTGCGCTCGAACGCACTGGGTACGCTCGAACCGCTCATCGAGTCAGTCTGACGAGGCGTTTCTCTTCGCATGTGTTCAAGAACTCCCACACGTCTGCCTTTGCCTTCGCTTCGTCTACGTCAAACCGCATACACAGCTCCATGATCATTTGATCAATGGTGGCGCCTTTCCGAATCTGTTGCCAGAGGAACGCCCCAGTATCATTGAATGTATGGACGACCGAACCGGTCCGATCGAGTGCGAAGGATTCGGTGCCGACTTCTCGCAATGCAAGGCTAGATGCAATCTGGTATTCCATGTTCCTCTGCTATGCAAAGAGTGGATGAATCAATTCGGCTGAGGGCCGAGAGCCGTCGAACCATAAAAATTTCAAGCGTAGGCCCGCCACAATGCTGCCAATCGCGTCGAGAATGCGAATGGACGCAGACTGCACCTCAGCAATGTGATAGCTACTCTCAACGATGGCTTCGATCGCTTGCTGACGTGAGCATGGCTCTGTTCGAAAATCGGACCCTTTCCGCAGCGCGTACAGGTTCTTGAGATACCGTGGAGCAAGAGAGCCAGGCACTGATTTACGGATAGAGAATGGCGATGCGCATAGAATGAAGGCTTCGTTTCGGCGGAACACCAGATTGAAGTCGTCATGAATGAGCGCGCAGGGCGGGCACAGCGATTCAGCCAGCGTTGACTTCCCCCGCCCAGACCAACCGAGAAAAGCAACTGCTTCATCTCCGATACCGACTGAAGAGGAGTGAAGTGCGAGCCCGCCAGATCGCACCGCGATCAGAGAGACGGCTGAGTTGAGCGCTGACAGGAAGACTTGAGGCAACTGCTGCAGTACGTTCACCTGCACATTCTGCTCCGACCAATCAAATTCGAGTGAGAAGCTGCGAGTGGCCACGATCGTGACTGATTCCGAGTCTGCCACTCTGGTTGCACCGGCGCGAGCAGTTCGCTCCAGGAGCTGTCTCTGGTCGAACTCGTGCCGCAAATTCACTCGGAACTGACCTGGTCCAGGGGTCGCGAAATGTGACAACTGGCGAAGCTGCTCTTCCTCAAAGACACAGCTGCGGTCGACTATCACATCTACGGACAGATCCCCAAGGCAGAATACCATTACATAAATATAGAAGCCGAGATCTTGAGGCGGCAACACAGTGTCGCGTCTCATCGAAAAACCGACCAGCGTCTCGCTGTTTTCCAGACTGACGGTTGAGTGACTGAGTACATGTGCCCGTGAGATGCTTATCAACGCAACGAGACACTGAGCTGTGAGTCTGAATCCCCGTGAGACGTGAGTCTTAAGAGATGTGAGACACGACAAACACAGCGCTGAACGTGGCGGTCGCCGGTGGGGATCAGTCTATGGCCTGGTAGTGGAAGCCTACCCGATCAGTTGCAGCACTGATCGCGGCATTGTATTCGATTGGGCGAGCATTGCTGTAGCCGATTGCGTCAAAATCTGGCTTCGCGTGAGAGCGGTTGCCTCTGTTGCGAAGTCTGTGTCTCGTATCACGGACTCGGCGCTCTGCTGACCCGCGATCTGGTTCTGGGTATTGTTAATCGAATGCTCAATCCGGTTCGTCCAAGCGCCAATCGCTGCGCGCATCTTGTTGATTCGATCAATACCAGTGACATTCCGGTTGCCAAACCATGCTTGGTTGTCAAGATTGGTGTTGATTTCGTCTGTCTTCCCATCCATAACCGTGAGCAGCAGATTCATCTTCCCCTGGTAACCAGTGTCGCGAGTACCATTAACCTGTCCGGGCCCGTAGAAATCCATATACGTATCTTCGGAATCATACTGCGCTGGAAAGGTCCAAGCCACTGGATTGCCGTTCCACGCGAAAGAATCCCACAACTCGCGGGCATCGCCCATATCGATGTTCGATCCAGCAATGACTCGTCCGGAGGGGTAGGGGGAGAGAAGTGCATTGACATCCATTTGCCCGAACTGAATCGTCATCATGTTTGCTGCACCTCGATCAGCAACAGAATTGTAGTTTGCCGCGCGGTACGCAGCTGCATCTTCCGCAGACCAGTTGGCTCCGACCATCATGTTGAAGTGGTGTGCGCTGGACCGATCATTTGGCCCGAATATGGCTTTGGACGGGTCTGTGTAGATGGTATCGTTGCGCGCAGTGGCGTGCGCTGTTTCCAGTCCAGCATTCGAGAATCCGTTCGAGTAGTTCGCCAGATAGATGTGCCGCTCGATGCCGCCGCCGTCGACGTCCAGGCCCGAAATGTTTGGTGTCGCAAATAACTGCATCCCGTTGAAATTGGTTGTCGCCGCAATCTGATCCAACTGATCCATGGACTTCGCGAACTCGTCATACATATACGCGCGTTCAGTTGACGTATACGTATCGTTCTTCGCCTGGATCACCAGCTCGCGCATGCGCTGAAGGATCGAAGCCTGCTCCTGCAACGCGCCATCCGCAATGTTCAGCATCGCAATCACATCCTGCTGGTTCCTGAGCGCCTGCCCCAACCCCCTCACCTGTGTCCTCAAATTCTCCGAAACCCCCAACCCAGCAGCATCATCAGCGGCGGAATTTATTCGTTGTCCAGTGGAGAGTTTCTCCATGGACTTACCGAGGTCCCGGTTCACTCGAAAGAGTGCGCTCTGGGTACCCAAGGAGGCAATGTTATGATTGATCCGCATTCCCCAACATCCTTGTCGGGTTACAGTATGGCCTGGTCCGGGCGTGCACTTCCCTGTGCCCGATGTCGTCGACGAGACGCGGAATGGACCACGCCCCTATCATAGGGCATCGACACAAAAGTGACGCGCTTGAACCGGGAACGTTTTCACAACCTGTTGCTGCTGCTACGTGAAGCCGCTCTCAGCGTCGCGAAACACGTTCCGTGCCGTTTCCCCAAGTCCGGCTCCCTCACGGGCGCCGAACCTCCTCGCGGATCAAGAAAATCCGATAGCTTTGCCGCACCTCCCTGTGCGGGCACAGCCGGTCCTATCTGGTTTATCGGCGGGATGTGCGAGGACTTTAGTGCGGGTCGTCAGATTGTTTGTTGGGAGTGGAGATGTGCGCGGGCCGGGGCCAGATGGGCGTTCCCCCCTCCAACGGCTCTGGGGCGAGGCAGCGGATCGCATGAAAGGTGGGGGGCTTGGGTGGCAAAGCAGGGCGCCGCACTGAGCCAGGCCGAACGTGTGGCGCGTCATGCGGCTGTGAAGGTCCGGTGCACCCGGTGCGCGACACCCGCAAGCATCGCGTGCCCGGCCGGGAAGACCAATGGATTCTTCGGGGTCAGCGTCCGCCAACGTACAAGCAGCAGCCATGACAGTTCGGTGCGTCGTCTGCGATACGGGCACTCGGGAGACCCGGGACCCGTTCGTAACACTTTGACAGGCTCAGTGCGGCGCTCGTCACTTCCCCCGTCCTGCCAAAGGAGACGTTGCGCGCAACGTCTCTACGTGTTCGTCGTAAACATCCGCAACTCGTAACTCGCTTGCTCGTAACTCGTCACTTTCGCATTCTGCCCAGACACGCAGAGCCCTGACGTGCCCCCTTCTCACTTCTCCTCCCCCAACCCTCAAGGTATTTTCCTGCCAGCACCATCACTCCGGAACCACAAAGGGATCTCCACAATATGCCAAGCACCACTCATTCCGGCGTCTTCGACAGTCCGCAGGCAGTACGCGACCACTTCGCTGCTCTCCGCGCAAAGGGCTCGAAGCTCGTCACCACCAACGGATGCTTCGACATCATCCACGCGGGCCACGTGCGCTATCTGGCCGAGGCCAAGGCTGTGGGAGACATCCTCGTGGTGGGCATCAATGCCGATTCATCTGTCAAGAAGCTGAAAGGTCCCGACCGGCCTTTGCAGAACGAGGCAGATCGCGCGTTCATTGTGGCGTCGCTTAAGATGGTGGATGCGACCTTTGTCTTTGCAGAGAACGACCCGTGTGAGTTCGTGGAGATCATCCGGCCCGACTTCCATGTGAAGGGCGGCGACTACTCCAAGGAGATGATCGAAACGCCCGTGGTGGAGAAGCACGGCGGCAAGGTGATCATCGTGTCGCTGCACAAGGGGTATTCGACCACATCCATTGTTAGGAAGATGCGGCCCGAGTAGAGCCAGCGGTCAGCCCTTCGACTCCGCTCAGGGGCCACAGTCAGAGGGCAGCGGTCAGAGGGCAATGCCGGTCGTCGAGGACCCCCGCACAGGTGCACCGATTGCGGAGCCAAGGCCAGGGCTGAACTCCGTGTGCCACGGTCCCCCTGGACCGTGGTCCTGGTTGCACTGAGGGGCGACGAGACACCGGAGTCCTCACTGTCTGAGACATGCACGGTCGAGGGCGACCGTGGCACACGCGGTGGAGAACGGTCGACGGGCAGCGGCATCCACTCCCACAGGGTCAGTACGGTGCCTGCACCAGCCCGGTACCGATCCCGACGAAGCCATGCGTCTTGTCGACTAGGCTCGATGCTTGAGGGTGTCGCGCACGGGGGGTTGTTGCTGACCACCGAGGCACGACGCGCCACCCGGCTTTGCGACCCAGCACCTCCCCCGCGTGCAGCCAGCGTCGCTAGTAGTATTGTTGAAATCCCGTGGTGAATGCTATACTTATGTATTAACGTCCGAATGCTGACCAGTCACAGCAGTCGCGAGCCGATGCGTTGTTGCCGGTGCGATTGCCCCAAGGAGAGGCTATTCCATGGCATCCGAGAAGCACATGTCTGTGCCCGTGCTTGAAGAGAGAATCCAGAGAAGCCCCGGCTCACTCGCATTCTCCCGACTTGCCGACGCATTCCGCAAGCGCGGAGATATTTCCGAGGCTATCAACGTGTGCAAGCAGGGACTGGCGCGCCATCCCAACTACGTGACCGGGCACATCATTCTGGGCCGCTGCTTCCTTGAGCAGGAGAACCAGAAAGAAGCCATCGAAGAGTTCACGAAGGCGTGCCTCATTGACCGACGCAACCCCCTGGCCCTCAAAATGATGGCCGATGTGTATTCCAGGCAGGGCATGGAGGAGAAGGCCGGCGACCTCTACGCATACCTGCTGGACATGGATCCGGAGAATGCGTCCCTTGTCAAACTTGGAAAACAGTTCAGGGGCGGCGGCAAGGTATCGGTGTTTGAGATTCTGGGCGTGAGCCTGGGAAGCGCCGATAGCCTCATGTCAAAGACGGCCGAGCTGGCGCCGCGGGCCCGCAAGCCGGAACCCAAGCCCGGGATCTCCGAAGATGTTCTGGACATGGCCATTCCTCAAATGGGTGCGCCCACAGTGGAAATGTCGCGGTCCGACCTCCGCATCGGACTTGACACACCAACAGTGGAGTTTCCGCGAGCGGCACTGCCTGTGGGGCCCGAGACCGAGGCCTACGCGCGCGATGAGGCGCAAGACCTTGGCACTGCGGCAATGCCGGTCGAGGAGCTGGGCACGGTGACGGGCGACGATGTGAGTTCCCGATTGGGCGCCATCTTCGGCGAAGAGGCCAAGCCCGAAGCAGCGCGCGCAGAGCGGGAGCCCCTCGGCGATGCCCGCGCCGAAGCGGATGAAACGCTTGAAGTGGTGCGGCAGGACTCTGACGACATATCCAATGCAGTCAAGGCAGCCGAGACGGTCGAGTTGTCCGGTGCACTGGAGATCAAAGAAACAGGTGACATGCCCGAAGCTTCCGACATCACCTCGCGCATCGAGGAGCTGTTCGGCGAGGAGCCGAAGTCGGCCGCAGGGGTTGCCGGTGTCCAGGACATGCCCATCCCCGAAGCCATGCAACCGGTTACCGAAGAACTCCGCATGGAAGTGCCACCGCGCCCCGAGCCCGACGCCGATCTGGAGACAGGCGCCATGTCGGGCGACGACGTGCGCGCGCGGATCGAGGAGATGTTTGGCGACTCATCGTCGACGCCCGCCGCCAAGACGAAGGCAGCCCCGTCACCAGAGCCCGAAGTGCTTGAGCCCTCGTTTGAGGCAATCGAGCCGGAGCCGCAGCCTGTCGCCGAGGTGCAGGCCACGCCGGAAGCCGACCTGGAGCTTGACGCCGACCTCTTTGACGCACGCGAGGCACTCACCGATGAACTGCCCGAAGAAAGCGGTGTCTCGTCGGCCGATGCCTCGGTTGTGGACGACGACACCCCCGACGCCGTGGTTGCCGATGAAGCCGGCGACAACGAGACCGGCGTTCTTGAACGCGCGGATGCAACCGTCAGCGAGGACATCTTCGCGCCGGAGCCGGTGTCACCCGACCTGGTCGACGACCTGAGCGCCAGGGATCTGGCAGACGGCACGGCCCGCGAAGAACTGCCGGATCTGCAACCCGAGACAGCCCCCTCCGACGCTCCCACGTCTCTTGACGAAGTGGATGACGATGTCGCCAATGCAGAGACGGTGATCATGGATCGCCGATCGCTGGGCGCCATGCCGCCCAGGGCCGACACGCCGCGTGTGGCGGAGTCGCGCGTTTCGAACGACGACATCGGCGTGGTCTCGGGCGCCGATGTGAGCTCGCGTCTCGACGAGTTGTTCGGCGAGGACGAGGGCGCGGGCCAGCTCAGCGCTTCGATGCCTGAGGTGGCGGCTCGGCCTGCCATGCCGACCATCGAAGAAGGGCCCCTCGACATGACGGCGGTCGACGACCTGCCGGTGCTGGAGTCGGCAGCAGACGCGGCGTCGAGGAACGACGAAACAGCCGAGCACAGCGCGATACTTGACGAGACCGCAGCCATCGAATCGGATTGGGCGTCGGTTGACTCGGTGATGGGTGAGGAGCAGACCGCCCAGGCCATTCCTTCGGGCGACGACGTTGCGCGACGCCTTGAGCACGTGTTTGACGAGGACGGACCCGAGCGCGGGCGCGACGACGTGCTCGGCGATGGACTCTCCGGGACGGTGACTGAGGATACCGGATTGACAGATGTGGACGATACCGTGCGCGCAGCCGTGAAGTCGGCGGAGACGGTCATCTACCAGCGCGCGAAGAAGCGCGACAAGCCCGACGAAACCCTTGACGCCACCAAGACCGCCGAAACGGTCATCTACTCCCGCAAGAAGCCCGAAGAGCCGAAGTTAGATCCGCTGGTTGACGAAATTGTTGATTCCGAGGAGACCAGGACCGTACCGGCCACCTCAGTGGAGGGCGTTGACGTTGCCCGGCGACTCACCGAGATGTTCGGCGACGACGACGCGATCGCTTCGTCGAGCAAACTCGATGCAATACCCGACGAAGAAGGTGATGAGACGGTGGGCGGCGGATTCTACAACATCTCGGGTGAGGATGCCGAGCGCGGCAAAGAGGGTGCGGAGCTGCTCGAAGAGATGGACCCCGGCCGGCTCGACGAGCCGCCGCACGATGTGGCGGAGGTCCCTTCTCTCGCCTCGGGTCGTGTGAAGGTCGTCACCGATATGGCCGACGAGACGCTTGAGATGCCACCTGCGCAGCTTGAGGCAGACGCCGAAAACGGGCTCTCCGATTCGGAGTCATACTCGATTCCCGACCACGTGCTGACTCCCACGCTGGCCGACATCTACTACCAGCAGGGACAGCCGCAACTGGCAATCCAAATCTACGAACGCATTCTGCAGCGCGACGGCGGGAACGAGCGCATTCGTCAACGAATCGAGCAGATCCGGTCGGGGGCGGTGTCGACTGCGGCCCCGCGAACCCCGGAGCTGCCTATGCAGGACGAGGCCGACGAAGCCGAGGAGACCATTGCCATGGCTCCGCCGACCCCGACGCCCTCAACTCCGCCGGCTGCCAGAAAAACAGCGCCGCGCGCAGAGAAGCCCCGTGCGGCCAAACCCCTGCATGGCGTCAAGATCAAGAAGAAGTACAAGGAGCGTCTCAAGAAGGGGAAGTGAGTGTCGATCGTCAACATCGGCCTCCTCGCTGGGGACTGTGACTGGATCATCGAGCGGAGTGGTGCCGGTTTGGCCGGGCTCCGCCGCAACACCCGACAGAGGTTTGCCGATCTGTGCCAACCCGACTCTCCCAGTTGCGTCAAGTGCTCAAGCGCGAATCGTGCTCACACATCCTCCTGTCAGACTCTGTTGACGTCGAGTATCTGACCGGCTTCCACTCATCCAACGTTCTGGCACTGATCTCCGCACACCGCAGCCTGCTGCTCACCGATTTCCGATACCGCAGTGCAGCCCGGCGATTCTGCGCGAAGCATTCCCAGTGGCGCTTCGTCGAGATCAAGGAGAACGGATTCTCCGCACTGCCGACTCACGTTCCGCGCGGCAGCAGGCTGGGCATCCAGGCCAATGTGCTCACCGTCGAGCAGTTCGACCGACTGGCCTCGTGCTGCAAGGGCGTGCGGCTGGTCAAGCTCTCAGGGACGGTCACCGACGTCTTCACCGCGAAGATGCCTGCGGAGGTCTCGGCCATGCGCAGGGCCGCACGCATTGGCGATGCTGCGTTCGCGCGCATTGTGACGGAGTTGCGCCCGGGCATTTCGGAGCACGAGACCGCGCTGCTGCTTGAGGAGCATTGCCGTGCACTGGGATCCGAGGGACCATCATTTGACACGATCGTACTCTTTGGCGCACGTTCGGCGCTGCCCCATGGACGCCCCGGATCGGCGCGCCTGAAGCGGGGCGACTTCGTGCTGCTCGACTTTGGGTGCATGCTGGGCGGGCTCTGTTCGGACATGACCCGGACAGTTGTCTTCGGCAAGGCCTCGGAGACACAGACTCGCGTCTACAAGACAGTGCTCAGTGCGCAGACGGTCGGACGCAAGGCGGTGCGAGCAGGGGTGGGCGTTGCCGAGGTGGACAAAGCCGCGCGCGATGTTATCATTGCAGCGGGATACGGTGACTTCTTCGGTCATGCTACCGGCCACGGGGTGGGGCGTCGCATCCACGAGGCGCCACGGGTTGCGCAGAAGTCCAAGGCCGTGCTTCCGCCGGGTGCGGTGGTGACCGTGGAGCCGGGTATCTATCTGCCCGACGTGGGTGGTGTGCGCATCGAAGACATGGTGGTGGTGACAGGCTCCGGCGCGAATGTCCTGACGCGTGCGCCACGACAGTTGATGGAGATTGCCGCATGATCAACACCCAGATGCTTCTCAAGGCCATGAACGAGAAGGGCGCGTCCGACATGCACCTGCGTGTGGGCGAGCCGCCGGTCTTCCGCATCAACGGTGCGCTGTTCCGCATCCAGATGGAGACCCTTTCGCCGGCCGACATGGAGCAGGTGCTGCAGCAGCTATTGCAGCCTGCGCAGATTGAGCACTTCAACCAGAACCACGAACTTGACATGGCCGTGGGCATCAGCGGCGTGGGCCGCTTTCGCGTGAACGTGTTCCGGCAGCGTGGCACGCCATCTCTGGCCATCCGCGCCATTCGTACCGATGTCCCCAAGTTTGAGGAACTGGGGCTGCCCGAAGTAATCCTCGATATTGCCATGCGTAAACGCGGACTCATTCTGGTAACCGGCACCACGGGCAGCGGCAAATCGACGCTTCTGTCGGGCATGATCGAGCACATCAACAACAACGTTGCGCACAACATCATTACGGTCGAAGACCCCATCGAGTACCTCTATCGCGACAAGAAGAGTATCATTGTTCAGCGTGAAGTTGGCCCGGACACGCATGACTTCGGCGTGGCACTGCGTTCGTGCTTCAGGCAGGACCCCGACGTGATCCTCATCGGCGAAATCCGCGACAAAGAGACCATGGAGATTGCCGCCAGTGCGGCGGACACGGGGCATCTGGTGATGAGCACACTGCACACTATGAATGTGGTGGAAACGATATCGCGCGTGATCTCGTTCTTTCCGCCACACCAGCACGATCAGATTCGGTTGGTGCTGGCCAGCGTGCTGGTCTCCATCATCTCGCTACGGCTTCTACCGCGCAAAGACGGCAACGGGCGCGTGCCGGCGGTGGAGATTCTCATCAACAACGCGAATATCGCCGAGAGCATTCTCGACCTGAACAGAACGCACATGATTCTGCCGGCAGTGGCCGACGGATTCACTCAATACGGTTCGCAGACGTTCGATCAGTCACTACTGCAGTTGTACAAGGACGATCTCATCACGTTCCAGGTGGCGAAGCAGTATGCCACCAATCCTGACGACTTTGAGTTGCGGGTGAAGGGCGTGGAGGGTGCGTCGGACCGGTCGTGGATCAAATAGGAACGCGACTCCGTCGCGTTCCTATTTGATCCCTCCGGCGCCCGACCAGGCGAAGTATTGACGAAATGCCGATATATATTTGGTAAGGACAACATTCGCATCCCTCACATCGGGGAAAGGAGTCTGATCAATGACGGTACAGCGTTTCATTGCATCGACAGTCGCGGGGATCTCGCTCATGGCGTCATCGGTGTTTGCCCAATCCGCAGCACCGGCAGCCGCGTCAGGATCAGTGGCAAAGGTCTCGGTTGTTGAAGGCGTTGGCCAGCTTATGCGCACCACCGACAAAGACTGGAAACCGGCAAAGCCCGGCATGATCCTGAAGGTTGGTGACCAGGTGTACACCCAGGCTGAAAGTTTCATGGAGATCCGCTACACCACGGGTGCGGTCCTGCGCATGGACGAGAACACGAAGATCACCATCGCATCGGCCACTGAGACTGCCGCGAGCACAAAGACCGGCGTTGGTCAGGTGTGGGTGAATATGAAGAAGATGGCAGGCTCGGGCAATCAATTTGAGGTGGTCTCACCAACCGCAACCGCAGCGATTCGCGGAACGGTCTTCCAAATGAGCACCGCGAAGGACTCCGCTTCCGACGTCAGCGTGTTCGACGGCAAGGTGGCAGTGGGCCCCTCCGACGACCTGAAGAAGCAGCTCAAGAAGCCGGTCAATCCGGAACAGATCGGCGAAGTGCCGGGACCCGAAGAAGTGCCCGGGCCCTACGAGGTGCCGCTGGAGACATGGAAGATGATCGTTGCCGGTCAGAAGATCTCGGTGCGCAAAGACGGCAAGTTCGCGCAGGAAAAATTTGACATGAAGGCAGCTGCCAACGACGCGTTTGTGAAGAGGTGCCAGGAGTTGGACAAGAAACTGGCAGCGGAGTGATTGGCCGTTCTGTCTTCGTACATCGAGCTGACGATCTCGAACACTCAGAAGACTGAAGCTTGACCGACGCCGCAAGGCGTTGGAGGATGGACGGTGCTCAACCACCGCGTGGCCGGCAATCCGTGACAAGCTTCGCGCGAGGCGGTCGTGCACGCATCAGTTGTGCTCGACGCGAAGACAGACCTGATAGAGAGACACGATTGGTACGAGGCTCGCCATCTCACTTCTACTATAGATCGGCAATCCCCGAGCTCGTATCCACCGGCTGTCCCATCTCTGCCACGTTCCACACGAGCATGGATCCGCAGCTCTGGCAGGTGGGAATCTTCACGCCCTTACGGATGTCGTTGATGAGCTGAGGCTCCAGCTTCTTGTGGCAGACGCCGCAGGTGCGGGTCTCGGTGACAAGGCTCAGCACCTGGCTGCGGCCCTTTCTGCGGCGCTTCTGGATGAACTCGTAGGCGCTCAGGAAGTGCTTGGGAAGCACCGGCGTCACCTCGTCGCGCTCGACCACGATCTTCGCGATGTTGGAGTCGATAGTCGCAATCCGGGCGCGCAGATCTGCGATTTGCGGCTCAAGCTCTGCCTTCACGCCATCCAGAGCCTCTTGCGCCTGGCCTGCCAGCGTGTTGAGGTTCTCGATCTCCTTGTTGATCGAGGTGAGTCGCTGCTCGTTGGACGAGACGCTTGACTTGTTTGACTCGATCTCGGCATGCACCGCATCGTACTCGCGGTTGGTCTTGATGTTGTTGAGACGCTCTTGACTGCGCGAGAGCAGGTCGTTGGACTGCCCGATGGAGTCGGTGATAGCCTTCATCTCGGCCTGGGCAGTCGCGATCTTGGCTTTGACTGCGTCCACCCCGCCCTGCGACTTCTGGATAGTCGCCTCCCTGTCGGACGCGGCAATGGGAAGGTCGATCTTCGACTGCTCCAGCTCGTGGATGCGCAGGTCGATGCTCTGCAACTTGATGAGGTTGGCGATATCTGCGGACATAGATCTCCCTCACATGCTCTGTGGATGCGTTCGGACCATTGTCGCGAACTTCATCCCGAGCATCGGTAATTGCGTTTGATACAAGAAAGGCGCCTCCTGACAGGATGCGCCTATGGAATTGCGTAGGGTTGAAGTGGTGCAGGAGGTGAGTTGGTTCGGATTGTTGCCGCGGTGTGTCGCGCGTTGCACGGCTGTCCTCTCCTGCAGGTGAGTCGGTGCTCTCTCTCGGTGGCCGCTCTCTCCGGGTACTCTTCGGTCAACCGGGGGAGCCCTCGGTCGGGCCAGTCGCAGCACGGGTACCATGTTGGCATGGCAAGTGGGCCCACTAGGGCTCGAACCTAGGACACACGGATTATGAGTCCGCTACTCTAACCGACTGAGTTATGGGCCCGAAACCGAGCGAAACTGAGCGTCAGGAATATACGTTCCGGGACCCCCGGGGCTCAATGAGTGACAGCGGTTGCCGGGGAGATTTTCGGGGATTTCGGGCGCCCCGCGAGTACGCAGCGGCCCTTCTCCGGACTCCCGCTTCGCGAGCCGGTGCCGCACGGCCCGATATCGCCGGTGGCTTCGACTCCGCTCAGCCACCGGCAACAAGGTCCGGCGACACTGCGCTCCAGCGCACCGCGCTCTCCGCCCTTTCCGTTGGGCGGGCGCTTTGTCCGGCCTGGCGCACAAGCGAAGAGACGAGCAAGACCGATTCCTCGTGGAAGCCGCGGAGCCCGGCACGGTGTGGTGGTGGAGCAGTCCTGACCAATGCTCGACGTCCCGGAACCAAGGCAGCCGCATGCCGAGCGCCGCACTGAGCCCGCCGAAGTGTGCCGGTCGTCTCGACGAACAGAGGAACCGTCCGGACGACCGGTGTATCGAGGCACGCGGCGTCCTTCGGGCACGCACCGCCGCTCAATTGGACGCGGGCGGAGTGGCGTCGGAGGCGCTCTGGGCGGCTGTGGGCTCTGGCTGACGCCGCAACACCATCGGGTCGACCCCCGACGCTCCGAGCATCTCTCCGACCGTCACGAACCGGTACCCGCGTTCGGTGAGTCGATCGATGAGCGTGCCCAGGAAACGATGCACGTACTGATCGCTGCTCTTGCGGGCCGTTCCCAGGTGCATGAGAATAATGCCGCCGTTGATGCCCCCGGGCTGCTCGTCGGCCATGGACATGATTTTGTCAAGCACCTCCTCGGGTGCGTGGTAGCCGGGGCTCTCCTCGTTGGGAATCCAGTCGTTGCTGTCGAGATTCTGCCGCCACGTGCGCCCCTGCCGCCAGCCAATGTGCAGCCACCCCGCAACCTGCGCCCACAGGCAGACCTGCCGGTTCTGCTCGCCGTACGGCGCGCGCCAGATGGGCGGAAGATCGGCGCCGGTGAGCTTGCGGAATGCCGTGTTGGTGTTGTCAAGCTCACGGGCAATCATCTGCGGGGTAACAGACGACAGCGTCGTCTGCGTCTGGTCCTGCTCCCACGAGGTGAGGTGAGGATGGCTGTACAGATGGTTGCCCACCTCGTGCGCATCGGCCACAATCGCACGCACCACATCCGGGTACTTGCGCATGAATTCGCCCGTTAGAAACATGGTGGCCTTGACATTGCGCGATCGGAGGGTGTCGAGGATCTCCTGGGCGGCATTGGCGTAGGAACCGCCGTCAAAGGTGATGGCCACCAGCTTCTTGTCAACCGATCCGTTGTTGAATGACGGCGGCAGGCCGAAACTCGTCACTGCCAGCGCCGGTGCTGCTCGGAGTCCCGACGCCGCAGGTATCGTCGCCGTCGGACGAGTTGGCGCCGTGGTCTGGCTCGCCTGCTCGCGCAGTTCGGCGATCTCCCGGTTGCTCTCGCGGATGTTCTCGATGAGACCCATGCGCTGCGTGCGCAGGTTGTCGGCCTCTTCGCGCAAAGCCACATTGGCGCGCCACTGCCACAGACCGAACGCGAGGCAGCACAGCGTCAGTGTCAGCGCGGCGGGCACCACGAGTCGGTCGAGCCGGGGAAGTGCGGGTCTCCGGGGGCGCGACACCACTACGGGAACGGCCTTGGTGTCGGCCATGCATGGCTCCACGCAGCGGAACTGTCCGTTTGACAGTTCGGAGCACTCTTTGCAGATCCACCTCCCACATCTGGCGCACCGTCCCCGAGCAATTGCCCTGGGATGGTTGTGGCAGTGGTGGAGTCTGCGCTTGCGGGTTGGTGGCATGTCGGCGTCGGTGCTTTCGTTGGTGTCACCGGCAAAATACCACGAGTTGGTCCAGCACACAAGGTGGAGGAGGGACTGCGGCGAGTGCGGAGTGGGGAATGCGGAGTGCGGAGTTGAGGAATGCTTTCGACGAACCCCAGTGGGCGTTGCGCTGCAACGCACTCACCGGTTTGTCGGGATACTTCCGCAACCCTTCGACAGGCTCAGGGCGGCGCTCCGCACTCCCCACTCCGCATTCCCCACTTCTGTGATTCTTCCCCCAAGCCTCACTACCGTAGTATATTGATACCGCAATACCACCGCCATCGAGATACGTATGAATCTCATCGAATTCCGCTCTGTCACCAAGACGTATCGCAAGCACTTCTGGACTCCGCTCTCCTGTGCGGTTGACGCTGTGTCGTTTGCGGTCAAGCCCAACCAGATTGTGGGGTTTGTCGGTCCCAATGGCGCGGGCAAGACCACCTCCATCAAGATGCTCCTTGGTCTGGTGCGGCTCACGTCCGGGTCCATCCTCATCAACGGCATCAGTGCCGCAGAGCCACGTGCACGCAAAGAGATCGCGTATCTCTCCGAGCAACCCTACTTCTACGAACATCTGACCGTGCGCGAGTCGCTGGACTTCGCGTACCGGCTCCTGCGACTGCCGTCTGCGGGACTGCGCGCAGAGACTGACCGCGTGCTGGGCATTGTGGAGCTCACCGAGGCCGCTGACAAGCGCGTCAAAGAGATGTCCAAGGGCATGCAGCAACGCCTCAATATGGCGCAGGCGCTTCTGGGCAACCCCCGCACCTTCGTACTCGACGAGCCAATGAGCGGCATGGACCCGCTGGGCCGGGGGCTCTTCCGCCGCATCTTCCGCCAGCTCGCATCGGAAGGCAAGAGCATCTTCTTCAGCACACACATCATCGAAGACATCGAATCGCTCTGTGACAGCATCATCGTCTTGTCAATGGGCAAGCTTGCCTACGAAGGCAGCATTGCGCAGATCGTGGACAAGGGATTTCTCGGTACCGACATCACAGTGCCGGCGCTGGACGCGCCTGTCAAGGAGCTCCTCACTACATCCGGCCACGAGGTCTCGGCGCCGTACCCCGGGCAGAATGTGGTGTTCGTTGCCGCAGGAAAAGACCCGCGCGCGTGCCTGGTGGCCCTGTACGAGAAAGGCGTGGTGCCGATTTCGGTGGCGAAGAGGAGTCGGGCGCTGGAGACGTTGCTGTATGGCGGAGGGAAGTGAGGGGAAGTGCGGATTTCGGAGTGGGGAGTGCGGAGCGCCGCCCTGAGCCTGTCGAGGGTTGTGGAATGATCTCGACGAACTCGTAGAGGCATTCCGCAGGAATGCACCCGGAGATGTTCGACTGTCGTGAGCACCTCCATTCTACCGACAACTCGGGAGCCTGAATCGTGGAAATGTAGCAGCGTACCAAGGAATTTGCCAAGAGGGTTGTGCTCTTCTGCCGAACACTTCCGGAGAACCGGGAAGGACGCCTCATCGGCGGACAGCTCTTCCGGTCGGGCACATCCGTCGGGTCAAACTACCGCGCTGCATGTCGGGCTCGTTCACGAGCCGACTTCGTCTCCAAACTCGGCATCGTCGAGGAAGAAGCCGACGAGAGCCTCTTCTGGCTCGAACTCATCGATGAGGTCGGCACTGAGCACGGGCCGGGGCTGGAATGGCTCCAGAAGGAGGGTGGCGAGATCCTTGCCATGACAGTCGCATCAATCAACACTGCTCGACGGACCGCCGAACGAGCGAAGAAGAGCGTTGCAGCAGTCTGATCCTGGGATTGACGAAATCGGCGGTCGCATCAACCAGAACCGGGAAACCGACAACCAACTCCGCACTCCCCACTCCCCACTCCGCATTCCGCACTATGAACACAATCCTCCTCATCGCCGGCAACACCTTCAAAGAGACCATCCGCAGCAAGGTGCTCTACAACATCCTGCTGTTTGCCATTGGGGTCATCTTCCTCTCCATCTCTTTTGGGGAGTGGTCGGTCTTCGCGCGCGTGCAGGTGATGGAAGACTTCGGGCTTGCCACCATGTCAATTGCCGGGCTGCTCCTGGCCGTGTTCATCGGCGTGGGCATGCTGGGGCGGGAGATTGCCAACAAGACCTGCTACAACGTGTTGTCAAAGCCCGTGCGGCGCTACCAGTTCGTTGCGGGCAAGTTTCTCGGCCTCACAACCACGCTGCTGCTCAACTTTGCGATCATGGCTGCTGTCTTCTGGGGCACCATAGCCTACATGGGCGGCCAGGTCAAGGTGAGTCTGCTGGCAGCGGTGATCCTGCTGCTTGTCGAACTGGCAGTGGTGGTGTCGGTGTCGATTCTCTTCTCAGTGGTGACAACGCCAACACTGGCAGCGGTCTTCACGCTGGGCTTCTACATCATTGGCCACTATAACGACATGCTCGAGGTCAGCCTGATGAAGCAGCAGAACCCAATGTGGGAAGGTGTGCTCAAGACCATCTACTTCCTGCTGCCCAACCTGGAGCACTTCAATGTGCGCGCCCGGGTTGTCTACGGTTTGGGCGTGGGTTGGGACTATGTGGGACTCTCGGTGCTGTACGGGGCGCTGTACACGGGGCTGTTTCTTCTGGTGGCCTCGGTGATGCTTGACAGGAAGGACCTGTGAGAGGGAAGAGTCGCGGTATTGCCAGTGGTGAAAGCAATTCGGAGTGCCTCGCGCAAAGACGCCAAGACGCAAAGGGGAGAGAAATACCGGAGAATAAGACTGGGCGGGAAGTGGTTCACACGGATGCCGCGATCCAGACTCATTTGCGATTGGCAGATGAGAAGCTCGGGTTTCTCCCGAATTTTGGCGCAGCGCTGATGAAAGACGGAACCGTGCGTGCGGTGGACGGTCTCGATGAGTCCTGATTCTTCTTCCTTTGCGTCTTGGCGTCTTTGCGCGAGAACCGTATTT
>Ga0315284_10004418_pt1 | contig 19953 bp, 22 predicted proteins | sample YL17G09_16_MG_FD_203696 | JGI IMG/M metagenome (GOLD analysis project Ga0315284, IMG submission 203696) | Sediment microbial communities from Yellowstone Lake, YNP, Wyoming, USA - YL17G09_16 | ecosystem: Environmental > Aquatic > Freshwater > Lake > Sediment | place: USA: Wyoming | collected... | reverse complement strand
ATAGGTAGTATAGCGATAGGTTCGATAAGTATGCTCTCTGTTTGGAGGGCTGTCAGTGGTTCTACGGTTGCTGGGACACTCAAGGTAGCATTTGCTAGTCCAATGACGGGATGTTCTTGGAACGTTTCTCAGTGGGATAATGCTTGGGCTTTTGCGTCCGATAATGGCAGTAGTGCGATTGTAGATTTCCAAACAACGGTTGGAACGGCGATTACGAGTGCTACGGTGACTATGTCCGCACTCGGCACAAGGGCCGGATGGGACAATTACGCCGCCGGATTTTTAACTAATACTAACCAAGATATCGCGTCCAAATCTCCGTGGATGCGGATTGGGACGACCGGATACGCCACTCCAACTTCAGCCCAGATGGTTGAGTATGGACAAGCCTTCAATCAGACGACGTTGGCCGCTTCTTGGGCTTCTAGCAGTACAACTGCCGGGGGGATGGGTGTCCAAATAGCCGCAAGTCGTCAAATCAATACCCGTTCTCTTTCCCACCAGATTCGGTCGATTTTAGGTCTTATTCGTTCAATTATCTCTGGCCCGTCAGCAACAGCCAGAAATGCCGTCATCCAGATTGCTAGATATTCTACTGTAATTCGTAAGAATTGGTTAATAAGGGCCAGTACGGTCACTAGACCCCCAGCTTTTGCCGTGAAGAGAATCGGATGGTATATTCGCAAGATTTCCTCCGGTAGAGCGATTGTTGCGACTGTCCGGGGATTGCGGAATCTCAGGAAGACTCTGAGTACATCCCGTCCCACAATCTACACTCTTTCCAGATCACGTTGGCTCAAAAGAGCCTCGGTGGTACAGATTTTCGGCTCTAGGACGGCCTCCAGACTCTCTCGAAGACTTAGGGTAGTCCAGACTACCATCCAGTCGAGCTTGCCCGTCAGGGGGCTTCGTAGACTCATTAGGGGTGTTGTTTCGACTCTCTCCGTAAAGGCGATAGTCGGTAAGACCTCCGCAATCGCTAGGGCGATAAGAACCTCTGTCTCCAATGCGATACAAGTCAAGCGTATCGCATCCTATACCCGGAGAATTTCTCTTGCGGTAGTCAGAACATCTACCGTCAAGAGAATTGGACAGTATATAAGACGCAATAACTTCGCAATACTTTTGGGTCTGTCCGTAAGTAGACTCAAGAGATTAACCAGAGCAATATCACTTACGGTGGTCCCCTCGTTTAGTGTTAAGAGATTAACCCGCAGACTCAGAACAATAGGTTCTGCGATTGCCCTGAAATCTTCCGTAATCCGGCTGGGGCGGTACCGTAGGGCGATTAGCACCGTCCAACAGGTCAAGTCCGCGCTCAATAGACTTTCGGGTGCGGTCACTAGAAGTCTAAGGCTTGCGATTCAACCAATATCTTCCGTAGTCCGTAGGGGACGGTACAAACGACCGATTGTTTCCAGTGTAGCGCGTAATAGTTCAGTTTCCAGAATTGGATGGTACAAGAGGGCGGTATCTACCATTGGGAAACTGAAACTCTCCCTCTCTCAGAGTAGAATCGTTGGCGTCGCCGTTAGGACGGCGTCCCTCGCCATCCAATCCACGTTAAGGGTATCAAGGAGAATTTGGTACAAGAGATATGTCGTTAGTGGTGGTGGAATTGCCTATCGTCTGTCGAGAATAGCCTACTGGCGCAGAAGAGTAGCCTCTACACTCTCGCCACGGTTTGTCGCCAATAGAATTCTCAGTAGGGTAAGGATAATCGTCACATCCATCGTCCCACGCGACTCTGTCCGGTATTCCAGATGGTTTATACGTTCCAGTCAGGCTTTTGTTCCCCATAACACAAGAGCCTCAAGGGTATTAACCTATGTCCGGAGACTCGTCTCCCGCGTAGGCGTGAAGTCGGTTGTTTCCCAGCTCAAGGGTACTGGCGAGGCGATTCTTCTTAGGGTTCTCGCGCTTTCTGGCGAACTCATTAAGTATCTCTCTGGTTCCGGTAAGAAGACCGATTATTCTACGAGTGTAGGCGAAAAAACTTCGTATAAGTCCTCTAGTATTCAACAAACAAACTTCTCTTCCAGTTCTGGAGAGAAAGAAAAGTACAAGGACTAATGTCAACTTGGAAGATATTTAAGGGCGAAGATAAAATCTTCGAAGGCGTAGTCCAGTACGCTACTATCGCCGGAGCGACACTCTCGCCGTATGACCTTACAGCCGCAACGCTCGTATGGCACATGGGAAGCGTCTTGGCTCCCCCGATTTATACAAGGCCTTCAACGGGGACAAACTGGACACTTGGTTCTCTGGGTTCTTGGACGTTCTCCGTAGCACAGGCAGACACCGAATCACTCTTCGCAACTTCTTACTATTTCGACATCTGGCTTAAGACCTCTGGGGCCAAAGAATACTGTCTTCAGTTGGGTACATTCATCGTGAAGGAGGTAGTCGGAACTTTATGACAACCTACATCAGCATACCCGACCTCGACAGTGTCTTGGATGGTTTCGTTGCGAAGTATTACGGAACCTTCTTGGACGGTGGTGAAGACCTCACGATAGGTAGTCAGTTCTACGTTGACTCCAATCTGAGTTTCACACAAGCCAATGAGTGGCTTGCGGGGATAGCCCATATCAAGCAACTCCCGATGGGCACTCAACCCAACTCTGGGAACTATCCCTTTAGTGTGAGGATGCTCCAAGCCAACCTCATGGTCTATACGAGGCTCAAGAGCCGACACTACGGAGAATTCAATGATGGTGTTCCGGGTTGGATAACGATATTCAAAACCCGTGCTCAAGACATCTACTCCGACATCAAGGGCCAGAACGTAGTCTTCGATGAGGACGTTACTCAGGGTGAACAGGGTATTGGGATGGGTTCTTTCACCTCCAAGACTGGACTGGCCAACTGGTTCACGAACTGGGAGACAGGAGTCTATACAGGAGACGACTTCCCGAGAACCTTTGTCTTCAAGATTGACGGCACGACCGTAGGAAATGGTATCGGCGAGTCTACCTTCAAGTGGAGTAATGACAATGGGGTGACTTGGTCGGGTGAAACTCAAGACACGGATACCGACTGGATACCCATACAAAGTGGTCTTTTCGTCAGATTCGAACAAGTGGGGACTGGTTCTCAACTTGGTTACGGTGACACATTTATCGTGAAGTGTGTGCCACTTAATATCCCCGTTAAGTCGGGTAATGTAAGATACATAACGTGGAAGAGGGGTTAAGTGACTACTTGGAAACAAGTTGCGGAAAAGGTAAGAGATAGTCTCCAATCAGCGATACCCTATTGCAAAATAACGATAATTGGGTCGTTCACTGAGTATATTCAGGGAGCTACTAATCAGGCCGTTATAGACTCTATCGACGGTGTTGTTATTTTGCTTGCCCCACCGTCTGGCGATGTCTATAATCCGAGTCACCAACCCATGTTGTCAGGGTTCTTTCGAAAGAAGTTCGAAGTCGAAATAGCCGTCGTAGTCAAGAACGACCCCCAGATGATGGGTCGTCTTTTTGGTCCAAATTCAAACAAAAAGGGTATTACAGACATATTGGACGATATCCACACCGCCCTTGAGCACCGGAATTTAGGTGGCTTCACAGACAACAAGGCTGGTTCAAATTTCGAAGTAGGATGGTCGCCTGCATCGAATGACAATAAGGCAATTACGGTTTACACTACCATTTATACTGTAATCAAAACAGAGCGTCCATAAGGAAAACTTAAGATGGCAAAGGGCTGGGAAGTTGCGATACGAGTTCAGGATAACTTTGTCGGATGGGGTTCGACGGCTGGTGCCGCTTCCCGTCCGGGGAACTTCCTCTATGTTGATTCCGAAACCCTCGGGAAAAACACCGTAATCAAAGAGCGCGACGCCAAGATTATGCCGATGCGTCTTGCTCCAATTCAAACGGCTTCGATTGAACAGGCCAATCCGGGTGGGGAGATTACCTTCCAGCCCCGGTCCGACGATTGCGTAAACGTCCTTCTGTCGTTCTTCCAGATGGCGACGTTTATGAACGGCAACGCCGCGACCGCACAGAACGGGACATGGGTCTTCACGCCAGTCGGCAAGTCTCTCGCGTGGTCGGGTTCTCAGTTTGCAACGTCCTCTGTCTATCCAGTCAACGTCAACAAGTATTTTGGCGAAGGTATGACTGGTACGGGCGACGGAATCACTTTCGAGCGCGGTATCTGCTCCAAGTTGACCCTTGACCAACAGCCTGCGGCTGACTTGATTATGACCGCAGATATGCGGTTCTATCAGGCCACCGATGAGGTTGTTCTCGGGACGGGTTTCAAGTCTCAGCCGAACGCCATCGGCTCCTACTCCTCGAACGGTCAATTCATCGACTGGAACGGGACGATTACCGTAGCTGGCAATACCTACGCTATCGAGAAGATCAAGTTCGAGTTCGACAACATGATTACCGAACGTCGGAAGCTCGGACAACGCGGCTTCTATCAGTTCCCCTTCGGTCGGGCAGTCTTCTCCGGCGAATTCGACCTTGAACTCGAAGATATGTCTCTCTTTGAGGAAGGTACTGCTGGCGGAACGATTCAGTGCCAATGGAAGACCTCTGGTGCAGACTTCATTGACGTCTTCGCGCCCAACGTCTTCTTCCGCGCATGGGACAACAAAGTCTCTGATGCGGGTCCGGTTATGCGTACCATCCCCTTCCGTTGCTATCCGACGGGCTTTGGTGGGTCGAACGCTGTCGTTATGAGCGTCTGTCCGAAGTACGGCACAGGAGCCATCCCGTCACAGGCAAAACTTATATTCCCGTAATCTCACAATAGGAGTTATCATGGCATTAAAACGAGCAACTGGTAAAGTCGAAGTCCTTGAAGTCGAAGGGTCTTACATCTACGCTATTAAACCCGACAAGGCCGCATGGGACGAGTACACGGACTCCCTGTTCCAGAGAGACGAGAAGGGGGAGATAACAGTAAGGAATTCGGAGGGGATAAAATCCCTCTATCGCCTTTGCGTCCTGAAGATCGAAAACGTGGAAGTGGAGAAAGACGGGAAGACAGTTTCGGTACCCGTCTTAACCGACAAGAAGGAAATTGTCGATTTCCTGTCCCACATAACGGATGTGGGTGCGGGTAGAAAGATTGACGGTTGGCTGATGGGTCTTGGAGACTTAACCAAGGACGAAACAAAAAACTCGAATGGGGGACCGGATGCCAACAGCTCGTCTCCGAGTCTCCCGAGTCCTTCAACTGTGAGCGCTGTATCGCCACCGGAAAGCAAAACAACGCCCGTGGACGAGATTGCCTCCTAAAGAGGGACTTAAGTAAGAATCCTATACCTTATTCCTTTAAGGTAAAGAATAATCCTGAGATTAGGGGACTAATTACCTCTAATGATGGACTTACCAAGGCAATCGAAACAGCCTTAGAGGTCTATCAGACAGAAGACATCAGTGTAGCTCTGAGGCGCACAGGAAACGGCATCTGCCCGAAGTCGTTTCCCTTGACACCCCAGAGCTATTACTTTTTAGACCTCTACTTCAGGACGCATGGTGGCGAATATGGAACAGAGCTTCTTCATCTCCCAAACTCCGGGGGTGTACTTGACCAGCCCCATATATTCTATGTGGCTTCAGATGCTATATCAAAAGTACGTTCAGCATTTATCCGAAAGAAACTAGATGTCAGTAAGGATACGGTACATAGGGAAACCGATTCTCGAACAAGTGATACGAAAGGGCCGAAGTCTTCGTTCGGTCGTGGAGAAGGAGTATAAACCCAATAGGTGGGTTTATGAACTCATCGGCGAAGAGATGGTTCGTGGATTTGCCGGAGATAGACGAGCCACCCACATCAAATTCCCGACATCTAGTGGCAAACCTACCGTAAGTCGTGGTGACCAATACCCTTACGGCATCAAGCAACAGAAGTCACCCGATGGTTCACCATATCGTGACCTTATGGACTCCACTAAGGCCCTCAAGAAACGTGACGACCGTCCCGACGGACTTCCTCGTTCAAGTTGGCCCGACCAAGCCCTGAGAGATCAAGGATTCCTTGCAAATGGAATGACTTATGTGGTTGGAGTCCACGGCGATAGGGTTTGGACTCAGTTTCTCTCTGGGGAGTTGGCGGAAAAGTCTCTACGTCAAGAAAGGGGTGGGAATTTCGTCAGTAAAGCATTTGGTCACAATAAGGATGGTTCGGCGAAACGCAGGATTCCCTATTCTGCACCCATTCCGCATCGTGGTATCCAAAACGCGGTAAGAGACACAATTATCCGAATTTTAAGAGCTTGGGCTAAAAAATCTGAAGGCTGATGGCACTTTCGACTAAAACTGTTGCTGAGTTTCAACTAGACTACTCCGAAGTTGGGAGTGCTAAGATTGAAGCTGGTTTGAGGGAGAAGATAAAACTTCTCCAGCGAATGACTGCGGCCTATACCATGTTGAGAAACGCGGCGGCTGGTGCGGCGATCAGCGAATCACAAGTCAAGGGTGCCAATACAGTTCTCAATACCTACCCCAAGAAGTTGGCCTTTTTAGAGAGAGAACTTGCGGTACAGAGACAACTCAATCAAGTTAAGGGAGATGTTACTAGAGCTACGAACCTCCCAACCAAAGAACAAGTAGCGAGTGCTGGTGAAATAAACGCCATCAACACTCATACAGAGCAGATGCGTCGTTCTAGTATTATGGCGCAACAGGCTGATGCATCTGAAAGAATGGCCATCATTAACCGCACCGAGTCTGAGAATAGAGCAAAAGAAGTGATTAGGCAGAAGGCCCTCACTAAGCAACTTAGGGCACAGGAACAGACCGCCGCATGGATGGCCAAGGATTATGGTGGGACAAGAGAACAGATTGACAATTCCGCTAGACGAGATGCCCAGCGGAAACAACAGATGGTCAATAGGGTTATTGGCACAGAACAAGCCAACATTGTCGCTGGTCTTAATCCGGAACAACTCGTAGAATATCACCTAAATAAGTGGAGACAAACATTCCGCCGAGTGGCGGACGCCTTGGCGTCATTCATTATTGTCAACACCCTCGCTAGGGTATTTACTGGATTCTTCCAGTCGATAATCAGTTCTAATGCAGTTATGGAGAACCTTGATACCCGACTCAGGATTATGGCGGGACCAAATGGTGGGGTAGCTCAACTCAAGGCTGAAATCATAAGATTGACGGTCAATACGCCGTTTATCGTTCGGGATTTCGCTGATGCCGCTGTCTCCCTTACGGCCTTTGGTCAGAACGCCAAAAAGAATCTTGAGCCTATCGCTAACTGGGCCGCCGCCATAGGGAAGGATTTGCCTGATGTGGCGTTGGCTTTTTCTAAGATTGCAACAGGCTCACCGAGAAGCGCACTTCTTCTCTCGACCAGAGGCATCAATAAGGCTGAATTCGACGCTGAATTGAAGAAGACTGGCGATAGAGCTGAAGCCCTCCGTAATCTGATAGCTAGGAAGTTCGGAGACATGGCATTTGAGGTGTCCAAGACGTTCGAAGGACTTGTCTCAAACGTCAAAGATGCTTGGCTTCTTCTGTCCGTCGTAATAGGCAAACCCCTCTTTGAGAATATCAAGAAAGATGTCAACGAACTTTTCAAGATTCTTCAGGCTCCGGGTACCATAGCCGCTGGGAATATACTTGGCATAGTCCTCAATAATTTGTATAATGTCATTAAGGTTTTACTTGTTCCCGCACTCATCATATTGACCTCGTGGTTAGGGGTGAAGTTAAAAGCTGGTTTCCTCGGCATAATGGATACCATCGCCCTTGGTGTCCCAAAGTTTGCCCAAATGATACCAGCACTAAATTATTTGACGATGGCTTTTGCGGCTTTTGCATTTGTTTATTTTGATGTCACTAATACTGTCGATGGATTTTACGCCGCGCAAACCAATGTCAATAAAACACTTAATGAATTCGGTCTTGGTTCTCAGGTTTACATTGATGCTCTCCAGCAAATGCTGGAAAAAACACAAGCATTGCAGAGCCAAACCGTTTGGTATTCTGCGGTACTTGCAGATTTGTTTAATTTTACGACTGCCTTTAATTTACTCAAAGCTCCACTTAGCGGTAAGGCTTGGGACGATTTCTTCAATGGGAATATGTGGGGGAATGTTGATACTTGGCAAAAAGCAATAAATAGTATCGACAAACAAAAGAAATATATTGAAGAACAAAAGAAACTCAAGGCTCAACTCGATGCAATCTGGGCGTCTAAACCCGGAGAACTTGAGGGTAAAACCGTATTTGACCTAAAGGGGATGGCAGAAGGATTGAATGGTGGGAAAGAACTCCTTACCCAGTGGCTCCAGTATATCAAGGATAAGCTTAGTGATTTTGCGACGGTTTGGGATAGTAAAACTGGTACATTCAAACAAGTACGTTTAACTGGACAACTCCCCGGAAGTCCTCTTAGTGAAATAAATTCTGAGGGTAGGGGAATTTTGCTGGATATGCAGAAAACTATCCAGACTGTTCTTACTGGCACCGAAAAGGATATACAAAAACTTACCTTTGACCAAGCACTCAAAGAGGCCGAGCAACTCACTGATGTTGTTGCTAAACTCGGCAAGAGTGGTCTTGGAGGTAAGGCACTTGACGATGCTCTCAAACAGCCACTAGAGTCTCTGAACGCATTTAAGAAGGCGTTAGTTGAGACATCTCTTAATTTCGACGATCTCATAGCGCAGATTTCTGGACTTAAGGCACAAGAAAAAGAGCTTCTTGAGGGGGAACCTAAACTTTGGGCGGTTGGCCAGAGAAATCTTGACTCCTATCTTACATGGAAACAAAAGGTAGACCAACTTGAGACCAAAAAAGCGAATACCCCCGTTGGGAAACAGACTCCCAAACAGCAGAGAGAACTACTTGAGGCAACTCTTAATATGTGGAAGGCTGAGGTCGGTTTCCTTATCACCGGGAAGACCCTTACCGATCAAAAGACCGACGCACTAATCCGTCAAAACGAGGTAACGGCAGACCTACTCAAGAAGGAAGCCGAATTAGCGGAAACACGAGTTGATTATGAATATACTGTCACCGCCGACGTAAATTCCCTGTATAAGAATAGGTATGACCAACTCAAGACCAATCAAAGTAAAACTATCGACAATGAAAATAAGATAGCGGAAATAACTAAGACTATTGCCGAAATGCACGACGATAGTGGTGTTGAATTCATCAAGGAGACCACCAAACTCTTACAGTTCGACATGAATAGACTTGACTTAGCGAATGAGCGTTACAATATTCTCAAGAAAATCGACGCTCTTCCCTCTGACACACTTGGCACTGGTTGGGACAAGACTATCAAGAACGCCCGTATCGAACTCAATAAGTTCAACGATACCCTCGCGGACACCATCTACACGGCAACCCGCACCTTCGCATTTGATACCATCAAGTCTCTTCTCTTCGGGGACAATACAACTGACAATTCCCAACAGATAGCCGATGCTCAACTGGCTTTCCAGCAGACCAAAGAAGAAGAGGCCAGAGCCTACAAAAACGCAACGGTCATTCAGCGCAAGGCTGATGAGACTAACGAAGCCTATCTCCAGAGGGCGCAAATCGCCTCTCAGATGAATGGTCTTGCTATCGAAGAGTATACCTTCAAGACCAAGGAACTCGAACAGTTGGAGAAAATCAACCAACTTGAGGGCGAAAGGAACAACCTCATCCTCCAGAGGCTTCAGGCTTTGGGTGAGAAGGTCTTTGATAAACTCCTTGACTATGCTATCGGTGCGGGGATGGATTGGCTGTTCAAGAAGACCCCAGACACTCCCGGTAAACCAGCCTCAAGTACGGGGAATGATTTTGGTGGAAAAAGTCAGTCGGGTGGCGTCAACTTCCATGTCTACGGGAATGTCTACGGGGAAAAAGACTTCGCCAATATGGTTGACGGAGCTATGCAGAAACTTAACGCTCGCAGGAGTGCCTAATGGCCTACGGAACACTCGATAGGATTAGATTCTATCTGTGGTGTGATTCTTCGCCACTCTTAGTAGACTATGCGCCTCCGATTGCGGACTATCCAGAATATCCGAGGGAAGAGGGAAACACCTTCTTTGTTGATAGGTATAAGAGTGCTTTCGGGTCGAACTACTGGACCTACATAAAGGGCACATCGTCCTTTATGAACTATAACTGGGTCGAGGTGTCAGATGACTGCGCCGCCACTATGGGCCTTATTGCTGGTTCTAGCTTTGGTTATTATCCTCATTGTGCGATTTATAATGGCCCCGGCATTGATTCTATTTCCCTTGGTAGTTTACTTACTATTACTGGAACTGTTCTCCGTGGTACGTTCTTTTGCGAGAATGATAGTTGGGAGCCTAACGAGGTTGGTTACGGTCGGTGGTCATTCAAGACAAACTTCAGGAAAGAAGCATAAATGGAACAGATAATCTTCAAAAACGACATTCATTACCTTTGTGTCTCTCCTGAAGGCGAAATAATTTCGCAAGGAGACCTCACAAACGTAACGGGTTACAGGACAAGGGACATGGTTTTAAGGTGTCTTTCGGCTCCCGTTGCGGCCAATAGTGGAACCCTTATTCCGGTCGAATATATGTACTTCCGGACAGACGGGAAAGCCGCACTGGGGAGTTTCACCGAGTGGAACAACGGGAATGGCACCGTACTTTCGACTAGGCTCGTTTCTTCGGGGTCCTACCTCACTGGAGTCCGGTTTGACGCTACATACACCGCTACGGCGAACGTGAGCGTAAAGGCGGCCATTCTGACGAACACCACGCAGTCGGCGGCTGATGATATAGGCTCTTTTGCCCAGTTTTGGTCAACCAACTTCAATATGGCCTGCGGTAACGGTGGCAAACTCATCATCCAGTGGACGGTCTCCATACCGTAATGCTTACCGACGTCCAAAGGAAGATGTGGGCCTATCGTTTTTTGGGGTCCGCCTATGATGGTGGTTTCACGGACGACAACGGCGCCTCCGTTATGTTAGTCTCCGATATCTACGGAGGGACATCGAATACGGAACCATTCGCACGTTCATATAGAATGGGGGATGTCTTGTCGGGTAATTGGGGCGGCTTCGGCCTTGGTGGTGGTTCTTTAACTATTAGAGGCGGGACGATAGCGCAGGGGACTCTATTTGGAAGTCTTGTGATGTTCAGGGTAGATGCCGTGACCAATAATTCCACCTATGGTCCCGTTTACGCCACCAACCAGACCATGTGGGGTACGTTTGGGACCATGTATCTCGAATGGACGATAGGATTCCCGTGCGAAGACAACGGCGATGGTTTTCTGACTACTAATTTTGCCAATCACCTGATGTATGAGGATTACTACGATGTCGGGTATAGGCCAGCGTGGAGTTTCAATGGTCCCCACAGCGCAACACTTTGGGACACCGGAGACACATACTATGTTGTCGCTACTCTGATTGGGACGTCTATCTCCGCTGATACCTTTGTGGCAACCTGTATTTTTCAGGGTTCGAATACTTCTGGTGCTGATATAAACCCACGAAAAGTAATAATTGTTGGTAGTATGGCGGAGAATAGTGTGATGACAAAGAATGGTATGGCCACCATCTATAAGGGTGTCCAAGACCCCATATTCAGTCGTAGGGGGAATCATATGTTGGGCGATGGCTGGACAACAGTGATGAAAAATGATATCTGGCTTGCCACATTCTTTTTCGTGTGCTAAATGGCGACAGTCACCTATACATGGAAACTTGATTTAGCCCCAAAGGATAGTTTACAGCTATCCTTTATAAGCAAAGCATCCGACACCATTGTCCCCTCCGAGTCTTCCGTAGAGACCGTGAATCAGTCCATTGAAGACCAAATCCAGACAACTGACGACTTCCCCAAATGGTATGCCCTTGGAGACGCAATATTCTTCCAAGAGGATACGAGTGGCATCGTCCGTGGTCCACAACAGACGGTCTATATCACCGATGAAAGATACATAACGAGGCATGACTGGTGAGCGACAATGCTATCATAACAATAGATTCTAGGAACGCACTCGCACCACTCGCTATTGGTGAGATGTTCTTGGCTACCGATAATACTCTATGGATAGGAACGGCCTCTGGCAACAAACAGATTCTTACGGGTGATGGTGGTATCATAAATGATGAATCAACCAATGGGTATACTGCTCCTCTAATATTCCCCAATCCCGTCACAGGAAGACCTCAAATCCTAATTGGCAACACTCTTCCTAATTTTGATCCCTACGTTGGGGCTACCAGTATTGAAATTCAGGGTTCAGTACAGGCCGCGTTGGGAATTCAGACATACTCCGCCACATCTTCTCAGTCTCAGTCTATTGAATTTATTAGGTCTAGAAATGCTACCAGAGGCAGTAATACCATTGTGCAGGATGGTGATAGACTAGGTAGGATAGTATTCGAGGGTGCTAACGGCTCAACATACACTAGAGCCGCAGAGATAATAGCGACAGTCAACGGAACACCCGGTGCCAGTAATGATATGCCGGGTAAACTAAGTTTCTTAATCACTCCAGATGGCTCTGGAACTCCCGCCGAAGCGTTATCAATAAATGCCGCCAAGGGGGTGACATTGGGGGGAAGTGTGATAAGTTACGGTGGGATTGCCACCGAAGGTAAGGGTGTCCCACCGATACATAATCTAGTTGCCGTCACCAATTCCAGTGCCTCTATTTCAGCGACAAACCTCACGAATACAAATGCGAGTGGCGTATATCGTGTCAGTCTTTACTTGCACTCTAATTCTGATGTTACTGGCACTGGTAATGTAACTGCAACGATTTTGTGGGATGCTCGCTCATACACAACTGCCGCCTGTACTCTGACGACAGCAACGGCCTACCAAGAACATACGTTCATAGTTTTCAATGAAAGTGGCGCTTCAATGCAATACAGTACCACAAGGGTTGCCACCGGAAGTTATGGTTTATACATAGCCGTAGAACGCCTTAACTAATGTCCGCTAACCAAAGATTCAATGTAGACCTTCGCTTTCTCTATGCTACAATAGTAGAACAAACCGCCTCTTATAGTTCAGGCAACTACTATGTAGACAATAGGGGTAAAGAGGGAAAATTCATCCTAGACCGTGCTGGAGGATGGGTCCCCGCCTTTATCTCTGGGAGAACCGACTGGAACAGGCGTTGCATCGAACCCCCGTCTATTTCTAAGAGTGTAGAGAACTGGACAGGTAAGTTTCAGACGGGGGAAGTTACCTTCTCTTTGGCTGACACCGATGGGTCTGTCGCCGGAAGTCTCTATGGAGACACTTGGGGTTCAGTATCCCCGATAGGTAAACTCGTGGCTATCTACACGAAGGTCGTGGATAACCCCGAGAACTTCATGCCCGTCTTCTCTGGCAATATCTCCAAGGTAGAAAGGTCAAAAGGATTAACAAGTCTTACCGTGGAGGATTCCATCAGGAATCTTTACAATTCCCAATTTGTCCCCGACTACGCTGGGCTTGCTACACAAATAGGGAACAGCCTATTCGGGACGCTGAAAGACGTTCAGGGGACGACCTTCTACATTGATGATTACGGAGATATCCGGCTAATCAAGGTAAAGACACAGGAATCCGGAGACTGGTGGAGCAACATCATCGGGGGTGTTGTCGGGTTTGGGCTTGGAGTGATAACAGGTGGGTTGCCTTTGGTCGCTGGACCAGTTATCGCTGGGGGAGTGAGTGGATTTTTGAGTGGAGGTCTCCAGAAGACTGGAGCAAAGGAACAGTCCTACTACAAAGTAGAGGACTACAATGCTATCCCAGATGGGATGGTGTTTGGTGGACAGCCCCTCAAGTTCACGACTGGGACAATGGATGGTAGGGCGAATGGCGCTAATGGCGCGATGTACCAAGTCCCATCCCACAGAGTCAGGGGCGGCGAGTTCCAACATGGGATTTATGGAACAATCGAGATAGACGAACTCCTACATAATGTGAGAAAAGGGGACTTTGTTTACTCCGAACTTCCCATCATCTTTACTGGTTCCCCCGACGATATCATTGTTAATATGCTCTGTGGCTCCAATTCCACTGTTCGGTACAGTTTTCCAGACGATTTCTCGGAGAGGTGGTTCGAGCAAACTGCTCCCCTGAGACACATTGAAGCCTATGGTCAAATCCAGTCTTTTGATACGGGCGGAGTAATTAACGCCATCGGGGAACTGGCACAGGAGTTCGGGTTCACCTTTTATGTCGATGAGAAGAACAAATTCAGTGTACGTTCCATCAGACCACGCCGACTGACTGGGGTTAGCATCCTTGGTACTATATCTGAGGATTTCAACATTCTCAATGACGGCATTAAGCGGATTGACGACATCAAGAACTCCTATACAGACATTAGTCTTAAATACAAGGATACGTTTTTCGGAAATCTTTACGAACAGGAAATCAAGGTCCCCTTGTCTTGTGCCACCTACTATGGTGGACTCAGGAGGGTACTCAATATCGAGTCCAAGTGGATTCACGACTCGATAACGGGTCAGTTTACCGCGACCCGTCTCACCCGTCGGTATGCGACCGTTATTAGTCAGATAGATTGTGAGGTATCTCTCCACTCCGTCCCCATCACCGTTGGGGAGATTCTTGACTGTACTGGGTGGGCTATCGGAAGCCATAAACCGTTTGAAGTAGTCGCTTATCAAAAGGATTTCTCCAGAAATGTGACTAGCGTGACATTACAGGATGCCCTGTCTATCTACGACTCAAGGGCGTTCTGGTTTGTGTCGGGTACAGCAAACTCTAAGGGTACTGGTGGTGATGTTGGAGCCTTTGGCACCCTCTTGGCTACACTTACAGGAGCGTTTGGTGCCTATGGAACGACCGGAGCTACTTACTCGATGACTGACACAGAGTTCTCGGTCATATATTCTGGTGCCCTTACCCCAATCGCTGGAAGTCTCTTCAAAATAGGCTCCAATTCAGAGGAAGTTCTCTACGCACTCCCCAACTATAAGAGTAGTCTAGCTGGATTTACTTACACCGTGATTAGGGGAATGTTCAACACAATGGTAGGAACCTATGTTACACAGGAGAAGCCGGGACTCTGCGGGACGCCTTGGGCCACCTGTCTGATGTATAACTCTGTTGGCACAATCTTTAGGTGGTACTAATGACAGACCTTGGCGCCTCAGATTATGGATATATCCACCCAGTTACTATCCCTGAGCCTGACTCTCCTCTTACGATAGCTTGGGCTAACGCGATTGCTAAGGGGATTGCGAGGATTACGGGTTATGGTTATCGTTCTGCAACGACCGCAGGCGGCTCTACTTACTACAACACGGTGCCCAGCGGGAACAGTGATTACAATGGGGTGCCCTTTCTCAAGGCATATTGGGCGCAAGGTACTTCTTGGACCGATTATCAAGTCCTTGGTACTGGATGTAGTTTCGAGGATTCCCCCTCTTCGTGTACTCATTTGGGCTTTTTTGTCCAAGATGGACCTACTGATAAAGTGAGATTTGAGTGGGGGACAAGAGATGGGGTCGCCCCGGCTTCTCGTGTTGACCCCTACGTTATACTGGCATATGGAAAATGAGACAAACAAATCCATTCAATAGGTTCTTTGCCTCTGATGTAATCGTTGAGGACAATGAACCCGGAAACTCGATGTGGGGTTATCATATAGCTAACAACCTCTCACGGATTATGTCTGTGGAGGGAACGGTCTATTTCCCTGAATTTACGGGAGCAATCCAACCAGAACCAAGAATTGCAGATGTTACTGTCGCTAATCTCGGTCTTACCTTTGCTCCGGTGATTCAGTTTTCATCGGTCGGTCCGTTTATCACAGCTACAACCTATGTCGTATCCCACGAGAGCGACCTAAGACTCATGGTGGACATAAGAGATGAAACGCAGACCTTTTTTGCCTATGGTGGTCCATTTAAAGCTCCGGTAGGTCCCAATATGCCAGTAGACATTAAGTTAGGTAACACTAATAATGAAGTTCTTGGGTGTGTCTATACATACGCGGAAGGACTGATAAGAGACAAGTTACTCCAATACAACTTTGTGATAAAAGAAAGAGGCAAATACAGCACCCAAAAGGAAAATATTGATGTTTCAGAGACTACCGACCCAATCGTTAATGTCAGGATAGTCGATAGTGCGACTCCGACAATCCTTACGAGAGAAGAATACCATTCCATTAATCCCCCATGGGTTGAGGGGTATTTGGACCAAGATAAATTAAGAATAAGATGGTTACATAATTCCGCTGGGACTGTCATCTACAAAATCTTCGGTGCCTAAGTGAACGGTACACTCTTTGCTACGAACGTCATTCCCGTTGACCGAACTGCGTTAATCCCAGCAAGCGGAGAGGTCATTGACGGTACTTGGTGCCGTAAAGTGGCTAATCAGGAAATCCGAGCCATGGGATGGGCCAGTGGGACGATGATACCCACTACATTCAATATCTGGCATCAAGTATTACCACTTGAGCTTTCTGCCACCATATCTCTTCCTGACAACGCCTTTGGCACACTTAGGCCTCCGATGATTTACGTCATGCCACGCTTCGGAAGCGTGGTGGTCTACAAGCAAGTCCAAGACTCTAACCACTCCCTGAGTATCCCCATTAGTGGAAACCCCAACAATCCCCTGTTTCGCACTTGGGTACACGACTTGCATAAGGACGACATAGCGGTTGGCGGGGTCGCGGGATTTAGGTGGAGCTTTACCGTGAGACACATCTCTTTTGGCGTTCTTCCTGACTTTAAGTACCCCTATACAGACATGAAGAATGGTTGGTATCCCTCCTACTGGAATATGGGTTACATGGGTGAAGCTCTGACGACCAACAAGTTCAACGTGATTCTCTATTGGTACGCCCTTGGTGTGAATACTAGTTTATAGCCTCTGCTTTTGGTAATTGGCGTACCTTGGCCATATATATTCGCTCTATCATGGCATTTAGTCCACTTATGCCATCGGCTGTCATGCTTTCCGCCAAATGACCAATCGTAACAGCTATCTTCTGTTCGTCTACTCCCTCCATGTCGAGTGAAAAGACATACCCATCCTTTGCGTCTTTGAAGTCAATGCGAATGAAGCTTTCCCCCACCCTCTCAATTTCTTCCGTCAAGTTATCCTCAGTGTTTTTCCTTGTTCAATACTCACGCCCGGAAGTATCTCTCCCGTGGTCTTGTAGTATTCGGCTATCTTCTCTTTGTCTGCTACCGTACTGATTGTTGTCTTAACGAAGTCTTTGGGGACTTCACTAAGCGCCTCAATGATGATTCTTGGTTTGGAGTCTGATAAGAATACCCCAAAGAGTGAAGTCTTTATCCTTGGGATACCCGCAGAGTCCATGTTGATCTTGAGATAGTTCCTCAACCACTCAGCCGCACTATCGGCGGCCTTCCTTCGGAAGAGAAGCCTTGACATTTCATTGTCAAGTGCCTCTCGGTCTAACTCCTTATCCCGTATCACTTTACAGATTTGCTCAACCTTGTTCTCAAAAGCTACTTGGAGATTGTCCAAGTGTTCCTTGAGAACAAGTTGCTTTTCGGGATTGGTTAGGTCTTCCTCTGAGTATCGCGTAAGCTCACTTGTGATTTCGTAGAGTTTCATATTGACCTATTGAAGAATGGGAAAGTCATCAGTATTACGAATATGGAAATAAGTGATACAGTTAGATTGGATATTTCTTTCCTCACGGTTCCTCCTCATTTTTAGTTCGCCCCTTCTGGGCTTCACGCTAGGAGTTGGCGTGAAAATTCTACTTTTCGCTGAATTTCCCTCCTCCACGCATAGCTTTGAGTATAGCCTTTTTGTTCAGGAAAGCATAGGTAGCGATATTAAAGGCATCGGCTTGGTCGTTGTCTGTGGTTGTGAGACCATCTATCCCAGCTACTTTGATGGATAGAGCTTTTCTATCGTCACCTTTTTGTGGCCGAAGGATGGCCTTTTGCCAAGTGAGAGGATGGATTCCAAAGAACAACCCACCAGAGTCTCTGATCCCCTTCTCTAACATCGAGTGCATCCTAACCATCATAAACGCCGTGTTCATATTATGAATGATTAGTGGTGTCTCCGAAATAACAAGGCAACGCCCATAAGGAATGATAGTATCCAGAACGCGAGTCGAAGTAGTGTAGATGTCGTTCGCAGGCTCCACACTTTGGACCGTAATGAGTTTACCCTTCTCCGATAGGACACAGTAGGCTATTGGCTTCTTGTAGGAAATGTCAATGGCGATTATTTTCACTTTACCTCCACATAAGTACGTCCATTAATACTCACAAGCCTAACTCGTCCAAAAAGTTCGGTGAGTCCTCCCCCGTCTGTGGTTGCTTCCTCAGATAATGTTTCAACAGAAACACCATCCCCAACCCCAACAAGTAGATAAGTACCCACGGGTGCTTTTTGTCGTTGAGTTCTTCCATCTGTCAACCTCTTAAATTCAGTTGAAGGATATTTCGGATTCTCGGCTCTCATCTGTTCAGCTAAAGCCACGGATTCCGCTGGATTTGTCGTTGTTGCGGCTATCTGATAGAAGGCGGCGGGTAACTTAGGCTCGAAGTCTGGGTTGTCTCTTATGAAAGCGTTATAGGTGGCTATGTCAATTTCTGCCATCCTAACACCTATTCCAAACTCTTTGGCTAGAGCTGTTACTATGCCATCCCCCCTGATAGACCTTGATTTTGCTGTACCTATCACCAAACATCTGATGAACCATGAGATTTGGCCAACCTCTTTGGCCTGTTCGTAGAGTTCAATCAGTTGTTCGTCATTCATAGCTTCAATCGAAGACCTCAAATATCTGAAGCCCCGATTGAACTTCTGAAGACCGTCTATTACCTCCTGTGGTTCGACTATTGCTAGTTCCTCAGTCAAATAACCTCCTTGATGTCCTTATAGTTTACTGCGTGTAGTATCTTCCTGAACTTTGTTTCTCCGTTCTTCTTGTTTCGGATTTCCAGTTCTTCGATGAAGACTGTCCCGCTTTCCGTGAGAGCCACCAGTTTTCCCACTACCCTTCTGGAGATTTGGCCCGATATTGGACTCATCTCGTTGAAATAGACTGTCCGACCTATACGAATACCGTTTATAGACATCGAGGAGGTACCTATCGGCACTTCCTCTGGTTGCTTCATAGAGTTGGAGTTTGAGTTGCTCAATTTCTCCTCTTCCATCTACTATTGACTCCTTCCCTAAATCATAGCATAAGTATCCCCACAGCCAAAAAGCTGTGACGAAAAGACAGAAAATTGTGATATCCCAAGAGAGAGTTGCCCAATTAGAGTTTTTCAGGTGAACCTTCTTCGACAATGTGTTCCATTTGGGCTATTTCTCTTAGAATATCTTTAGCATCCTCGCCTAAATCGTAATCTGCCTCCATGTGTTTTGCCATGTGAAGTTCATAATCATCGTCTTCAATGTCTTTTTCGCACAAAGGGCAGTATTTCATATGTCAATCCTAGTGATTTCGACAACATCAGTTGTTATATTCTTTTCAGTCACCCAGACTTGACCACTTGGATAGTGCCACATAGTCATTCCTCCTTTTGTTGGTCGGGCTTGCGGAGGGAGGCGAGCCATCCCATCCAGTCGAATTGCACCTGTTTGGGTTCACCATCCCACTCCGGCACGACATCAAAGGCGGTTACGTTGTAGGACGCTGATGCTTTCTCAATCTCCCCTATCGCCTCGTTCCAGCCTCGGTCGTGGGCGGCGGAGGATTCAGCCCGTAGCTCCGCTACACACACCGGGCAACCCCACGCCTTCCGATAGTCAACGTGAGGGTGGTGGATGCACAAAGGACGCGACACATTCTCCGCATGAAACATACACGCCTCTGTCTCAGCCAACTCATGCCGCAATTCCAAGTATCGTTTCTTCCAGTAGGCGAGTTCAGTAATGCCTTCCGATTCCCACGGTCGATATTCGTTCTTGTCCTCATTCTCGTGCTGTTCTTTGAGGGCGGATAACTCAAAGTGGAGATTTTCATTCTCTTGTTCCATGTGCGCTCGATCTTCCAT